>Ga0316187_10001068_pt1 | contig 23101 bp, 19 predicted proteins | sample CroRivburrow1_MG_FD_204927 | JGI IMG/M metagenome (GOLD analysis project Ga0316187, IMG submission 204927) | Coastal sediment microbial communities from Maine, United States - Cross River worm burrow 1 | ecosystem: Environmental > Aquatic > Marine > Coastal > Sediment | place: USA: Maine...
ATCATCAGTCGACTGGGGGCCGGAAGTTTGCTCTTCCCCCGCCGCCGCGGCTAGTTCGGCCGGGGGTACGGCGTCAGCTCCCGATGCCTGCTCGACGATCGATGGCTGCGATCCCAGGGCAGGCCAGGCATTGAGTGGAGACGCTACTGGGGGCACGGCCGAGGCGATATCGCGGGCACCGTCCGGGCCATCAATGAGCAGGGCCGAGACCACGATCCGCTGGCGGGCGGAGTACTTTGGTTCACAGGCGGTGAGGGTGAGACGGTTGTCGCCCTGATTGGCGATGACCTCGACCGCTGAGGGGTCGACCACGGCGTAAGCCCGCTCACCGCCGTCGGGCGCCTCATGACCCTGGACCTGGTAGGTGAAGGTGCCATCGACGGTTTGCATCTTGATCTCGTCGCCCACCTGGACCTGGTCGAGATCGAAGAACGGGGCCCCGTGGGTGGTTCGGTGCCCGGCAATGGCGACGTTGCCGCTCTCGCCGGGCAGGGCTGAACTGGGATAACGACCCGGGGCTTGGCGAAGGGTGTCGCGCTCCACCCCTTCGACGATGGTCTTGGAAACTCCGATCGATGGGATCTCGAGCCGAGCCAATACGTCACCTTCGGCTGGATCGGATCCGCGGAGCGACGGACGGTCCTGGGCCTCCGGGGTGGTGGAGAAGGCCCCGTCCGCCGGGTTCCCCGTCCCGTCGGCCTTGATGTCGGTGGCTTCGGGCAGCAGCGGAAAGTGGCCGAGTCGCCCGCGGCTGCCATTGGTGGCCGAAGTACCGGGATCGGGGGTGGTGCCCTCCTCGAGCATGGCCGACAGCTCCGACGCCAGCTCCTGCTGAGCCTGCCATTCGACCAGGCCGGTTCCCCACAGTTGGTAGAAGGTGAATCCGATGAGCATCAGACCCCCGCCAACCAGAGTGCGGCCGACCAGGCGGAAGATCGTCGGGGGTACCATCCGGCCCCAGTCGGCCGAAGTCGTCGTGATTCAACCTCCTGGCCAAATCCCGTGGCCCAGCCACTGGTTCGCCGGCCAGAACTGCGACGATGCCCTCTATCGTGGGGATGTGAGCGATGGCGAGGAGAGCACCGCTGGGCCCGCGTCCGGCGCCGAGGGCGCCGAGGCGCTGATTGCCGATCCCGTGGTCGAGCTTGATGACGCCGTCAGCCTCATAGATCGCTTCCCCGCCGTCGCCGGTTTGGATTTGACCGTGCACAAGGGCGACATTGTCCTGCTTCGGGGGCCGAACGGGGCGGGAAAGTCCACCCTCCTGCGGCTGTGCGCCGGCCTGGCTCCGCTCTCGGCCGGCCAGGGTTCGGTTCTGGGCCACGATCTGGCGTCGAGGGTGGGCCGCAGGTCGCTGCGCCGCCAGGCGGGCCTCCTGGCCCATCAGACCTTCCTCTACGACGAGTTGACGGTTGAGGAGAACGTGCTCTTCTGGGCCCGGGCCAACCGGATCGACACCGCCTCGGTTGAACCCGTCCTCGATCGGCTGGCGCTCAGCAATCGGCTGAAGCGGGTGAAGGTGTCCAACCTGTCGGCTGGGCAGCGTCGCCGCACCTCATTGGCGGTCCTGGTCGTGCGCCGACCCCGTCTCTGGCTGCTGGATGAACCCCATGCCGGGCTCGATGTCAACGGCCGCGACTTTGTCGATGGTCTGGTGAAGCACGCCGTGGCCTTCGGTGCCACGGTCATGCTCGCTTCCCACGATTTTGACCGGGCGGCGGAGATCGCCACCCGAACGGTGGTGATCGATGGAGGCCAGGCCTACGACCAGGCCCAGCCCCAGGCTCTCAGGGAGGACGAGCCCAACTTTCAGCCCCCGGCGGAGGCGACCGCAGCCAACGGCAGTACCGAGGCCAACGGCAGTACCGAGGCCAACGGCAACACCGAGGTCGACAGCGGCGTGGCCCCAGCGGCCGAGTCGGGATAGGGGAGCGGTTCGGTGTTGCGGGATGCATGGTTGATGGCAGGCAAGGATCTTCGGATTGAGTTCACCTCCCGGGTGGTCACCGCCCAGATACTGCCCTTCGGATTTTTGATTTTGATCATGTTCGGGTTGGCCATTCCCCCCGAGCTGCTGGTCGTCGGCGATGCCCGCCGATCGGTGCTGGAGGAGGTGGCACCCGCCCTGTTCTGGCTTGCGGTGCTGCTCTCGGCCCTGATGGCGCTGGGCCGGGCCTTTGCCGTCGAGGCCCACGACGGGAACCTCGACGCCCTGCGCATGGCAGGCATCGATCCGGCCGGGGTGTTCCTGGGCAAGGCCTTGGCGGTCACCGCCGAGTTGGTGATGGTCGAGATCGTGCTCGGTCTCGGGGCTTTTGTGGTTTTTGACGCCCCCCTGGCCAATCCGGTGATGCTGGCGGTCACCATCGTGCTGGCCACCGCCGGGGTGACCCTGGCGGGAACCCTCTATGCCGCCTTGGCCGCCGGCCAGCGGGCCCGTGACACCCTCGTGCCCCTCCTGGTGCTCCCGGTACTGGCTCCGGTGTTGTTGGGCGCTACCCTCGCCACTCGAGATGCACTGTTCGACGAACCTGGTGTTGCTGGGTGGTCGTGGACCATGCTGTTGGCCGTTTTCGCCCTGCTTTACGTCGGGGTTGGAACGCTCGCCTTCGGTCCTCTACTGGAGGAAACGTGACCATTTCTGACTCAAGCTCGGGGGCAGGCACCGAAGCTCAAGATTCTGCACCCCAAAATGCTGCTCCCGACGGAGCGTCGACGGGTGACTCAACGCCGGCCAACACCGGCTCCAGGGGCACCCGTCGCCTTGGTGTGGCGGCCCTGCTGGCCACGGCGGCCCTGCTGCTGTTCGGCTTGGTGCTCTCGCCTCCCGAGGCGAGCCAGGCGGAGGCCGTTCGGCTGTTCTACCTGCACCTACCGTCGGTGGCGGTGGCCTACCTCGGCTTCTTCATCACCATGGTGGCCAGCATCATCTATCTCCGCAAGGGTTCGCTTTTCTGGGATCTGGTCGCCGGTTCGGCCGCCGAGATCGGTGTCGTGTTCAGCGCCTTCATGCTGATCTCCGGCTCACTGTGGGGTCGCCCAACGTGGGGCGTCTACTGGGTCTGGGATCCCCGCTTGACCAGCACCACCGTCATGGTCGTGATGTACATCGGTTACCTGGCCGTGCGGCGTCTTGAACTACCGCCCGAGGTCCGCTCCCGCCGGGCCGCCGTATTGGGGATCGTCAGCTTCCTCAACGTCATCGTCGTTCGCTACTCGGTGAAGTGGTGGCGGGGCGTGCACCAGGGCGAAACGGTGGGGCTCGACACCCAGATGGACGGACTGCAGCTGTTCTCGTTCTTTGTCGGCCTCGTCGCCTTCATGCTCATCTTCGCCTGGATGCTGATCCACCGGTTCCGCATCTCCTGGCTACGCCACGAGATCGACGAGCAGGCCCTGGCCCAGGCCTTGGCCGAACGTCGAGCCGAGACCAACGCCACCGGTCTGCTCGGGAGGAAGAACTGATGCACTGGGAATATGTCATTGCCGGTTACAGCATCGTCGGCGTGGGGCTCGCCGTTTATGCCGTGAGCCTGATCCGCACCGGACGGGCCCTTGCCCGCCAGGTCCCTCCCAAAAGAAGGCGCTTCCTTGACTGAAGAGCTTGATCTCACCCCCCATGCCCCTGCCGTCACCCCGCAGAAGGAGCGCCGACAGCGCTCGTGGCGCAACATCACCATTGTCGGTGGGTTGGTCGTCGTCCTCGGGTTTGTGCTGTTCCAGGCCGTGACCAGCGCCCGGGTCTTCTTCTACAACGTCGATGAGGCCATCGAACTCCAGGACGAACTGGGCGACGACAACTTCCGCCTCCAGGGCATCGTGGCCGCCGAGAACGGCATCGACAGCTCCGGGGCCCTGTTGTTCGACGTCACCTTCAACGGAGAGACCGCAACCATCCGCCACACCGGTGACGAGCCGACCGAGTTGTTCGGCCTCGGGGAGCAGGTCGTCGCCGATGGACACTGGGAGGATGGGGTGTTCCAGTCGCGTCAGCTACTGGTCAAACACACCGAGGAGTACATCGAGGACAACCCCGATCGCCTCGACTATGAACTCGAACCACCGGCTGACACGTGAACGCCATCATCGGGTTCGGCTTTGTCGTTCTCGGCCTCTCAGCTTCGGTGTTCGGCGCTGCGGGCGGAGTCTACGCCCTGTTGACCGGCCAGCTGCGGCTGATGTCCTCCATCCGTCAATGGGTCTGGTTGGTGGTGCTGGCCTCGATCGGCGCCTTTGTGGTCATGGAGGTCGCCCTATTCCAACGGGACTTCTCACTGGCCTACGTAAGCCAGGTCGGTAGCAGCACCACCCCGCCAATCTTCAACTTTGCCGCTTTGTGGTCATCGCTGGAGGGTTCCATCCTGTTGTGGACGCTGACCCTCGGTGGCTATCTGGCGGCCATGCTGATCAAGTTCCGCAACCGCAGCCGCGACCCCCTTTTCGGCTGGGCCATCGTGGTGATGCTGGTGGTCACCGCCTTCTTCTTCGCCCTAATGGTTGGCCCCGCCAACCCGTTCATCACCGTCGAGGTGCCGCCTGGTTTTGATGGGCCCGGCCCCAACGCCCTGCTCCAGAACCACATCCTGGTGGCGTTCCACCCGCCGATGCTGTACCTCGGCTACGTCGGCTTCACCGTGCCCTTCGCCTTCGCCCTTGCCGCCCTCATCACCGGTCGGTTGGGGGAGGGCTGGCTGCTCGAAACCCGCCGCTGGACCGTCGCCGCCTGGGGTTTCCTCACCTTTGGAATCGTGCTCGGGGCCTGGTGGAGCTACGAGGTGCTGGGCTGGGGCGGCTACTGGGCCTGGGACCCGGTGGAGAACGCCTCACTGTTGCCCTGGTTGACTGGCACCGCCTACCTGCACTCGGTCATGGTCCAGGAGCGACGGGGCATGCTGCGGGTGTGGAACCTGTCGCTGTTGGTCGCCACCTTTGCTCTCACCATCCTCGGCACCTTCCTGACCCGTTCCGGGGTGGTGCAATCGGTTCACGCTTTCGCCGACGGTGCGGTCGGCCCGTGGCTGTTGGTTTTCTTCGCCGTGGTCAGCGTGGTGTCGGTTGGTCTCATCGCCTGGCGGGGCGATCAACTCTCCTCACCAGGGGCCATTGGCAATCCGATCTCGCGGGAGGGCTCGTTCCTGGCCAACAACCTGGCGTTCGGGGCACTGGCCTTTGTGGTGCTGCTGGGCACCGTCTACCCCTTGATCGCCGAGGCGGTTGACGGCACCCGCCTCACCATCGGCAGCCCCTATTTCGACTCACTGGGGCGGCCCATCGGGGTCACGCTGTTGTTCCTCATGGCCACGGCTCCCGTCCTCCCGTGGCGCACTGCCTCGAGCGAGGTCATGTCGAAGCGCCTGTTCTGGCCCGCTGTGGCCGGGGTGGGGGCTCTGGCTGTGTCACTACTACTTGGTGCCCGGGGTTTTTGGCCGGTGCTCACCTTCGGTCTCGGCGGGTTCGCCGGGGGTTCGGCGCTGCGGCAGATCATGCTCGCCGTTCGGCGTCAGGGCTGGCAGGGTGTCACGGGACGGAGCAACGGGGGCATGGTTGTGCACCTTGGGGTGGTGCTTCTGGCCGTTGGTCTGGCCGCCAGCGAGAGCTACAAAAGCGACCGGACCTTCGAAATGGAGGTTGGTGACTCCGTAACGGTTGAGGGTCACGAGTTGCGCTACCTCCGCGCCGGCATCGACTCCGATGACCGGTCGCAGCGGGTCTTCGCCGAGGTCGAGCTCGACGGAGACCGGGTGCTTGACCCGGCGATCACCAACTACGTGCGGGAGGGGTCGGTCGTCCCGACCCCCTCGGTGCGGTCGTCAATCTCCGAAGACGTCTTCCTCACCCTGCTGGGGCTTCCAAGCCGTCAGTCCGACGCCATCGTGCTTCGGGTCATCGTTCGTCCCCTGGTGGCATGGATCTGGGCTGGTGGGGGCCTCATGGCTCTCGGCACCGCCATGGCCCTGGTGCCATCGCGCCGCCGGTCGATCCCAGGCCGCCGTTCCGGAGCGAAGAGCTCTGAGCCCGGTGGAAACCATGGTGGCGACAGCGAGGGTGTCATAGCCGAGCCAGATAGTGCCGATACCGCCGAAACTGACCAGGAAACCAAGGGCGTGGATGCTGCGGTCGGTACTCACGGCGAGGGCACGGAGGTTCCCGTTGGCTGAGAACAGCTCGAGCCGGATCCGCTGGACGGCGCTGGGCATCGGCATCGTCCTCGTCGCCTTCATCGCGGTGATGGCTGCGGCCTCCGACGAGCAATTGGTGGTTACCAACCGGGTGCTCGGGAATCCGGTTCCCGATGTGAGTGGCGAGACCCTCGACGGTGGCACCTACGACATCGCCGATGCGCAGGCCGAGGGCCGCTGGACGATCGTCAACTTCTTCGCCACCTGGTGTGCCGGTTGCGTCAATGAGCATCCCGAGCTGGTGGCATTCGAACAGTGGGGTCAACAGACCGGGCGGGCCGAGATCGTGGCCGTCGTCTTCAACGACCCGGTTGAAGAGGTGGAGGCCTTCTTCGCCGCCAACGGTGGCGGCTGGCCGGTACTCGACAACCCGGCCCTGCCGGTGGAGTTCCAGGTGTCGCAGATACCCGAGACGTTTGTCGTCAACCCCTCAGGCCGGGTGGTCGACCATCTGCAGGGTGAGGTCAGGGCCGACTACCTGATCTCGGTGATCGAAGGCAGGTTCAACCCGTGACACCCAAGAACCGTTTTGTCGGCTGGACCGTGATCCTGGTTGCCGTCGTCGCCCTGCTCAGCGTTGCCACTTTTGTCGGCGGAGGCACTGAGACTGACGGCGAACGCATCCAGCGGCTGAATGACTCCTTCGCCTGCCCCCAGTGTCGGGGTGAGAGCGTTGCCGAATCCAACGCCGCGGTCTCGGCAGTGATCCGCGACCTGATCGCCCAGCAGGTGGCGGCCGACGCCAGCGACGAAGAGATTCGCGACAACCTGATCGAGTCCTACGGGGCACGGGTGCTGCTCAACCCTCCGGCCGGCGGTTTGGCCTCGCTGCTGTGGGTTCTGCCGGTGGTGCTTGTTGTCGGTGGGGCGGCGGCGATGGCGGCCCTGGTCAAGCGCGACGGGGGTGATGGTCCGGGGTTAGAGCTGAGCGAGGCCGATCGTGATCTGGTCCGCCAGGCCCGGGTCACCGCCACCAACGGTAGCAATGGTAGCAACGACGACTCATGACTACCGCCGTGCCCCCGACCGTCGATCACCAGGCGTTGATCGAGGAACGTGATCTCCTGTTGCGCCAGCTCGACCAGCTCGACGAGGAGCACGAGGCGGGCGACATCAGCGACACCGACTATCAGGTGTTGGTCGATGGCTACACGGCCCGAACGGCCGTGGTGCTCAAACTGCTCTCGTCTCCCCCCTCCACCGCACGCAAACCGGCCGCACCCTCCAAAAAGGCGGCGGCGCCCATCTCCAAGTCCTCAACTGCCGGGGCGGCGAAGCAGGCAACCGCCAGCGGAGACACCGGGGCCGGCTCCCGGGCCTGGCTGCGGACCGCCGTCACCGTTGTCGCCCTTGCCGTGTTCGCCGTTGGGGCCGGCTTCGCCCTGGCTCAGGCCTCGGGTGAACGTGGCATCGACGGCCAACTCACCGGCGGCATCGACACCGCTGATCGCAGCGCTCTCGAAGGCCCGGGGCCCGACGAATTGACGCCGGTTGCGACCTGTCAGCAACTCGTTTCCGGAAGCGGCTCCGATCTGGTGGACGCGGTGGAATGCCTGGACGAGGTACTCACCGACGAACCCGACAATCCCGAGGCCATGACCTATATGGGCTGGTACCTGCTGTTGGCCTCGGGGGTGCTGGCGCCCGAAGACGGGCCCAGGCTGGACGAGGCGGACGAACTGGAGCTCGCCGGGTTCTCCTTCCTCAGCCGGGCCATCGAGATCGCCCCCGGTTTCGCTGATCCCCTGGCCTTCCGGGCCATCCTGTACGACCGGCTCGGGGAGTCGGAGTTTGCCTGTGCCGACGTGGCAACCATGAGGGCGCTGAACCCCCCGGAGTTCTTCCTGAACCAGACCGCGGCGTTGGCCGCCCGTAACGGCTGCCCCTAGCCGGGATGGCAACGGGCAAGCCGCATTCGTCGCCGTTGCCCGCTGATCGGGGCCGATTCCGGAGCGGTCGGTAACTCAGGGCTTTCTCAAGCACCCCTCCGACCGCGTCGACAACACCAGCGATGAGCGGACTGGACAGCGTTGAGATCGACTACCGCATCGTTGACGCGGCGCGCACCATTGAGGGTCGCATCGGCTCGGTTTTGTTGGGCAAGGCAGCCCAGGTTCGCCTGGCCACCGCAGCCATGCTGGCCGGTGAACACCTCCTGCTGAACGACCTGCCCGGCGTGGGCAAGACCACGCTCGGAGCGGTCATGGCCAAGGTGGTCGACGGCGAATTCGGCAGGGTACAGGGCACCCCGGACCTATTGCCGACCGATCTCACCGGGTCGTCGGTGTTCAATCAGGCCACCGGCGAGTGGAGCTACCGCCAGGGGCCATTGATGGCCAACGTGATTCTGGTCGATGAGCTGAATCGCATCACCCCCCGAACCCAGTCGGCTCTGCTTGAGGCCATGGCCGAGGGACAGCTGACGATCGACGGAACGACCCACCCTCTTCCTGCACCGTTCATCGTGGTGGCCACCATGAACCCGATCGGCTCGGCCGGCACCTTCCCCCTCACCGCCGCCCAGCTCGATCGCTTTGGAATGACCATGGCCCTGGGACGGGCCGATCGTGAAACCGAGCGCCGCATACTGCAGGGCGGTGGTGGTGCCAAGGCTGTGGCTGGGGTGCAGGCGGTGGTGCCTGCCCGAGTGATGCCCGACCTGCAGGCCATCGTGTCCCGGGTCTACGTCTGCGCCCCCCTCATCGACTATGTGCTCGACCTGTGCGAGGCGTTGAGGATCTACAGACACCTCAGCCTGCGTTCGGCGCAATCGATGATGGCGGTGGCCCGGGCCCTGGCCGTGCTCGATGGTCGGAGCTACGTCATCCCCGACGACATTAAGGTCCTGGCCGTTCCCTGCCTGGCCCACCGGCTGGCGGGCGAGGGGGACCGGGTCGACGTACACGAGGCTGGGGTGCGCATGGTCCTCGGCGACCTGGCCGTACCCGACGTCTCGCGGCAGTGAAACACCGGGGCGAGCGATGGCGCTACGCGCTCACCCCCGCCGGTGCCGGGGTGATGAGCCTGTTCCTACCCGGCGTGGTGCTTGCTGCGGTATCGGGCCAGATGCTCCTGCTGGCGGTGAGCATCGGGGCAGGGCTTGCCTTGATGTCCAACGTGATCGTGGCCCGCTACTACGGGCGACAACTGACGGTTTCCGCCCGCGGTCCCGTATCGGCGACGGTCGATGAACCATTTTCCGTTGAGCTCGCCGTCGGCGGAGGTCGCCGCATGGAGTGTGTACTGGCGGTGGACGACGCCGCGCAGGAGACGATTGCCGTCAGCGTCCCGGCCGAAGGTGATGTGTGGATGCGATTACCGAGGCGAGGTCTGGTTCGACAACTCAACGTGGGGCTGGTGACGGCGTTGCCCTTGGGTCTCGCCTCCTGTACCCGAATGTGTCGCGTCGACCTGGCCCAACCCATCAGCGTCGCCCCGCGCCCGGTGGGCACCGCCCTGCCCGAGCAGTCGACCGAGGGTGGGATGAAGAAGTCGGGTGGGGGTGAACCGGTGGGGGTGCGTCCCTACCTGGCCGGTGATCCCCGCCGCAACGTGCATTGGCCAACGGTGGCCCGGACCGGGACGATGATGGTGATGGACCGAGGGGGCGAGGAGGCCGTAGGCCGGGTCGGTGTGGTCGTCGACAGCAGACTTGCCCGTGAGCAGTCCGCCGAGTTGGCCGAGTCTGTCGGGTCCGCCGAATCTGATGACCTTGATGACCTGTTGGGAAGGGCCCGCAGCATTCTGGAGCAACTGCTCGATCGGGGCTACGACGTTGATCTGACCACCGTCGAAGAGTTGTCCGACGGCAACGGCCCACCGGCCGCCGAGCATGGGACCCCGCCACCAGGTCGCCGGCGTGTGGTTGGCCGGGTCGGCACCCGCGACGAGCTTGTTCGGCGCCTGGCGCTGGTGGCGGTCGATGACAACGGTTCCGGTTCCGGTTTCGGTGATCGAGCCGTCTCCGCGGCGGGAGCGGCGACGCTGCTGGTTGGTCAGCGGGAGGTGCGATGGCTGTCGAGCAACTGATCCACCGCCTGGCTGGTGTGACGGCGATCTGCGTTGTCCCGCTGCTGGCTCCGATCTCTCCGGTCGCCCGCTTTCTGGCCTTCATCGCCTTCCTGGTTGGGGTGGCGCTGGAGCCCTACATCACCGTGTCGGGTCGCTGGGCCACTCGCATCGTCGGTGTGTCCGCCCTCCTACTGGTGTTGGTCCCTTCCTTTGCCGCTGGTGCACTGGTCAGTCTGGTGGCCCTGGCCTCGATTGGTGTGGCTTCAACCCACCCCGATGGTCTGAGTCGCGCCGTCCCCGCCCTCGGCCTTCCGGTGATGGCCGCCGCCCTGCGGACCGGAGAGGCCATCCCGGCCAAGCCGCTCATGGCGTGGGCCGTCCTCGTTGTGCTCACCATGGTGCTCGGGGTGCGGGCCAACAGCGTGCGTTCCGGGCCGCGTCTTGGCCACGGCAGGATCGATTCAGGCGGCGCTGGTGGTGGCGGGACAGGCCGGTGGAGCTGGCAGTGGCCGGCCCAGGCCTTCGCCGTCGCCCTCATCATTGCCCCCACCGCCCTCGTCCTGGCCAGCACCGCGGTTGGGGTGCAGACTGCGGTCAAAACCTCGCCGGCGGCGGAAGAGGATGAGGGGCCGGGAGCTACCCTGGCGGCCCATCCCGGGCTGAGCGGAGGACTTGATGCCGGTGCCCCGGTTTCGTTGAGCGACGAGATCGTCTTGCGGGTCAAGACCGACCGGCCGATGTACTGGCGGGGCACCACCTATGACCACTGGGACGGTCGCAGATGGAGCAGCAACGTCGAACACCAGACCATTGGCTTGTCCGAGGCCGGGTTGTCGTTGCCGGTCGCGGCGCCCGGTGATTCACAAGCCCCGGCGTCGACGGCGATGACGCTGCCCGAACCGGTTGCCGTCGTGCAACAGTTCGAGGTTGAGCGGGCAGGGCTCGACGTGCTGCTCGGAGCGTGGCAGCCGACGGCGTTGTGGGTAGCGGAGCACCCGGCGACCCTGGGTGATGACGGCACGGTTCTGCTCGGCGAACCGCTGGAAGCAGGAGCGACCTGGTCGGTGCAGAGTGACATCGTGCCGGTGACCGCCGATGATCTTCGGCTGGCCGACCCGAAGGACCTCTCGCCGGAGTCGGAGATCATGGTCCGCTTTGGCACCGAGGATGCGGTGTCGCCCGAGGTGGCCGAACTGGCACTGGCCATCACGGCCGAAGCGCCGACGACCTACGACAAGATCACGGCCATCGAGGACTGGATGGACGCCAATCTGGCCTACACCCGCTCCATCCCCGTGCTGGCCCCAGGTGACGATGCGGTGGACCATCTGCTGTTCGAATCACGGCAGGGCTTCTGTGAGCAGATCGGTAGTGCCATGGTGGTCATGGCGCGCTCACTGGGTATACCCGCTCGCATCGTAGTCGGCTATGTACCCTCGGAATACGACGACTCGACCGGCACCTGGATATCCAGGGGGACTGACGCCCACGCCTGGGCCGAGGTCTACTTCCCGGGGGTTGGATGGCAGGGCTTCGACCCCACCGCCGGCGTTCCCCTGACTGCGGCTCAGCTGCCGGATCGGGCGACACCGGCCTGGTTGCTGGCGTTGTCGTTGGCGGTCGGTCTGGCCGTGGTCGGTGGCCTGGTTGTGCGGTTGCTTCCCACGATCAGACGGGATCAAGACGAACCGGTAGGGTGTGTCGTCGACCTGCAGCGTCGCCTCGAGCACTGTGGTTCAGCCCTTGGCTGTGAATGGACGGCGGCCACCACCATTAGGGAGAAAGGGGCTGAGCTGGTGGCGGCCGGCATCGACAACGAGCCGGTTGGACGGGCCGTCGTCGCCCTGGAGAAGCTGTGGTGCCCAGGATCGGGGCCACCTCGACTCAACGAGGAACAGTTGTTGTCGGTGGTGGCCGACATGGACGAGATCGAGCGACTGGTCGAGTTGGTTCGCCATCGGGGCCCTGATCCCGAACGTATTCGCCTAAGCGTGTTGGTCGGGTAGGCGGTCCGTACGCCGGTCAAGATAGGTGGCATGGATCCATTTGCGACCATTGTGGTCGAGCACCCAGATCGAACCCTTCTCACAACCACGGCCGGTGCTGGTCGCGCCCTTCTCAATGACCTTCTCGATCACGCCAGGGACGATGTCGCCGTGGCTGCAGGCGACCATGGGCACCTCACCCTGGCCCAGCACCGCCATCACCCGCTTCCGCTCTGATCCCTCCCAAAGGTCGGGATGTTCCTCGACCTCGAGCCCGAGGCGTGAAGCCAGGGGCTCAACCGTCTGTACACATCTCGTGGCCGGGCTCGACAGGATGCGTCGGACCCCGGTGGCCGCGAGCAGGTCGGCGATCGACTCGGCTCGCCGATGCCCCTTGGGCGACAGCGGACGGTAGATGTCGTGGTGGCCGGAGGAGCGGTCTCCGGCGTGGGCATGGCGAACCAGGTAGAGACGCATGGAGCGCCTTACCGTAGTCCATCGGAGGTGGAATCGGCGGTGTCAGAGTCGCGGTCAATGGCCCCCGTCACCTGCTGCGGATTGATGGAGGGACTACTTCGACTCGTTTGGGCTGGGGACCGTCCATGAATCGGACTTGTTGAGGTCGATCTTCCCGAGCTCGGCGGCCAGTTCGGTGGCTTCCGACGTAGTGAGCGGTGGCACGGTCTGATCCGGGCTTGCGGTGTTCAGGGTTCCGGCGACCGCCGCGTCGAAGCCTGCGCTGCCATTGGAGGGGCCGTTGGCATGGCCGGTGCCTGCTGCTCCGTTGCCGGTCGTGCCGTTGCCGGTCGTGCCGTTGCCGATTGTGCCGTCGCCCGATGCGCCGACCGTGGTGGTTGCGACGACCCCCTGCTCGTTCACCACCGGAACCTGTTCGGTTGGTGCTGGTGTCCGTCGGGGAGCTGCCATCGGGTCGTTGACGGCCGAGGTCGAAGGGGGGAAGCCGGTAGGGATCTCGCCCCCCACTGCAGCGGCGGGCTCCCGGTACTCAACTACGGGGCGTCGACCGGCGAATTCGCCGTAGGCGGTGGCCTTGCCCCGGGCGTGGTTGACGACGATCCCGAGAAGCCGGCCACCGGAGCGACGAATGCTCTCCACCGAGGCGATCAACTCGTCGTGGGTGGTGCTTCCGGCCCGCACAACGAGGATGACCCCGTCGGCCTGGGAGGCAATGGACACCGCGTCGGCCACCGGCAGGACAGGAGGGGCGTCGAGGATGGTCAGGTCGGCCTGGTTCCGCAGGTCGGCCAGCAGACCGGAGAACCTCGACGAGACCAGGAAGGTGGCCGGGTTCGGTGGTTGCGTACCGGCGGGCATGGCCACCAGGGTCGTCGAGAGTTCCGGGTGGTTCACCGCCACCTGACGCAACGAGGTCTGGCCGACGAGGGCATCACTGATGCCGGGAATCAGATCCGTATTGAAGATGGTGTGGATCTGGGGTCGGCGGAAGTCGATATCGGCCAGCACCACTCGACTCTCGACGTTGGCCAGGGCCAGGGCCAGGTTGGTGGCGGTCGTGGTCTTGCCGTCGCCTTGCTGGGGGCTGGTGACCAGGATCGTCTTGATGTCGTTGCCCAGGGTGGTGAACTGCAGGGCCGTTCGGATCTTCTGGTAGCCATCAGCCAGGGAACTACCAGGGTGGGTTTGGGCCACCGTGGACAGTCCACTGCGAATCTGACGTCTCGGTGCCTCGGGGATGATCCCCAGCAGCGTGAGGCCCATGCGCTGAATGTCCTCGGCATCGGTGATCGAACTGTCGAGATTGTCAACCAACAGGGCGAGTCCGACACCGACCAGTAGCCCGATCAGCAGACCGATGGCAACGTTGCGCGACAGCGAGGCGTTGGTCGGATCGAGCGGTTCCGCCGCTCTCTGGAACACGTCGGCGGTGCCGACCGAAGCCAGTTCGCCACTCAGCTGCAGCTGGGTGATGCTGCCGATGTTGGCCGCGATCTGGGCGTCCACGAGGTTGAGATCGCCGGAGATCGTACTCGTCTCCCGCTCGATCTGGAGCTGTACAGACGTGCGTTGGGCCTCGCTGGACTGAACCAGATTGTTCTCCAGCCGCTCAAGGTCGGCCCTGATGTCGCTGCGTTCCTCCCGGAGAGCGTCAAGGCGGCCCTGGAGACGGGTCACGGCCTGGCTGATGCTGTCCTGGGCCTCGGCCTGCTTCAGTTCGACGTACGCATCGGCCCAGACGTTGGACGTCATGGCCGCCGCCGGGGCGGTTGGTCCGGAGAAGGTGAAGCTCAGGACGTCGGTTTCCGGCTCCGACTCGATCTTGCCCTCGGGCAACTCCGCCGTCGGGTCCAAATTGAGCCGTTGACGCACGAGTGATGTCGTGTCGTCGCTATTGGCCAGGTTGATCTCGTTCAACAGGTCACGGTCGCCCAGTTCGGTGGCACCGCCGAGCAGGGTGGAGGGTCGCAGCAGCACCCGGGCCGTCGCTGAGTAGTTCAGTGGTTGACTGGCGGTGAAGACAACGGCCAAGAGGGTGAAGAGCAGCAACGGCAACATCAGCCATCCCCACCGGCGCCCAAGCGCCGCCAGGTAGTCCCTCAGCTCAAGTTCTTCCCGCGTGCTCTCTTTCGGCAAGTTGCACCTTATTCCACTTGGCGGTCAACGTGATCGTAGTTGCTTGGTTGCTCGGCGGTGGACCGCGGCTGCAACCAAGGTGACCCCAAGGTATCCGTGCCCCATCGCCGTGCCGTGTTCCTCAATGGAGGACCGACAACACAGTCTAATCCGCTACCCGCCTACACGGTATTCCACCTTCGATCTGTTGGGACGCGGTGGCACGGCCTTGGGGAGGACAACCCATGGGTTCTTCTTTTGGCCGTCACTGGATCGGCGATCCGGTATTGAGCCTAGGACGATCTCCCCCTCGACGACGGCTGTGGCGGCCCTGTCGCTAGCCTCTGAACTGGTAGACAGCCAGGCCGAGTGGCCAATCGGATGTCGATGGGGCACGCCGAGGCGTAGGCGGAAGGGAAACTGTGGAACTCCTGACAGCGGGGTCGGAAACGACACTCGTAGACACGGAACCGGTTATCAGCTACGACCAGATTGCTGGTCTTCTCGAGCGGATCCGAACCAGAACAGCCAAGATCGCGGTTGTGGGGCAGGGCTATGTCGGCCTTCCCGTCGCGATGAGGGCGGCCCAGCAGGGCTTCACCACCGTTGGTTACGAGGTTGATCCTCGACGCTGCGACTCACTGAAGAGCGGTACCTCCTACGTTGAGGACGTACCGGACTCAGCGTTGCAGGCGGCCTTGGACGATAGCTATACGGCGACGTCCGAGCTTGGCGATCTCGTTGGCTTTGATGTTGCTGTGATCACGGTGCCAACACCGTTGCGCGAGGGTGCGCCGGATTTGTCCTTTGTGGCCTCCGCCGGTGAGAGCCTGGCCCGCGTGCTGCGTGCCGGTGCCCTGATCGTGCTGGAGTCGACGACGTTCCCCGGAACGACGGACGAGTTTTTGCGGCCGATACTGGAAGCCTCGGGGCTGCGTAGCGGGGTCGACTTCTATCTCGGCTACTCGCCTGAGCGCATCGACCCCGGTAACCAGACCTGGAACTTCGTCAACACGCCCAAGGTTGTGTCCGGTGTCGACGCCGACTCCCTGAAGGCGGTGTCGGCCTTTTATGACACCTTGGTCGACGAGGTGGTCGAGGTTGAGAACGCCTCCACCGCCGAGCTGGTCAAGATCCTGGAAAACACCTACCGCCACGTCAACATCGCGCTCGTCAACGAGATCGCCATGTTTGCCCGTGAGCTCGGGGTCGACATGTGGGCGGCCATCGATGCCGCCTCGTCCAAACCGTTCGGCTTCACCCCCTTCTGGCCTGGCCCCGGCGTTGGCGGTCACTGCCTGCCGATCGACCCGTCCTACCTGTCGTGGCGAATCCGCCAGAACCTGGGCCAGACGTTCCGCTTCGTTGAATTGGCCAACGACGTCAACGAGCACATGCCCGACTACGTGGCCCAGCGGGTTGGGTCGTTGCTCAACGCCCATCGGCGCTCGGTCAACGGCACCAAGATCCTGTTGCTCGGCCTGACCTACAAGGCGGGAACCTCCGATTGGCGTGAGTCGCCGGCGATGGTGGTGGCCGAACGGCTCGATGCCCTCGGCGCCGATATTCGTTTGTGTGACCCCCACCTTCCCGAGTCCGCTCCGCTGAAGGTCGACGCTCCGGTGGTGCCGTTCTCCGCTGAGGAGTTGGCGGCCGCCGACCTGGTTGTTGTGCTTGTCGACCACCCCGAGTTCGAGCCGAAGACCATCGCTTCGGAATCGGCGCTGGTGTTCGACAGCAAGGCCATTCTCCGAGGGCACGATTTCCAGGGAGAACTCCTCTGAGCCCGATCTGCAGGTCTGGTTTGGGAAGTGGAATTCAGTGAGGTTGAACCCGGGAGATGGCCGGTCGCTTCGCGTTCTGGTCCTGGCTCCCCACACCGATGACGCTGAGCTTGGGAGCGGCGCAACAATAGCTCGACTGGTGAGGGAGGGGGCAGTAGTGAACATCGTGGCCTTTTCGGCGGCTGAGGAGTCCGTACCCAAGGGTCTTCCGCCCGACATCAACAGGGAAGACGCCTTGCGGTCGGCCCTCGCCCTGTCAGTGCCGAACGACCGGGTCGATGTACTTGAATATCCGGTACGACACTTTCCCGAATACCGTCAGCCGATCCTCGATGCCATGATCCGCATCCGGGCGTCGCTCGATCCTGATGTGGTCATCGGTCCCAGTTCCAACGATCGTCATCAGGATCATTCGGTTGTTCACCACGAGATGATGCGAGCGTTCGCCCGCCGCACCGTGCTTGGCTACGAGCTTCCTTGGAACAGCATCACCTTCGAAGCATCAGCCCACTTCGAGGTGACCGCAGACGACGTCGCCGCCAAGGTGGCCGCTCTGGCTTCGTTTCGGAGCCAGGAGGCACGAGACTACGTATCCGCTGACTATCTCCGGTCCTGGGCAGTCACGCGTGGAACCCAGGCTGCCATGCCGCTGGCGGAGGCCTACGAGATTCTGCACTGGCGGATAGACCTGTGAATCGGCATGAACTTGAGAACCTGCACGTCGCAATCAACGCCTCGCATTTTGGTGGAATGGTAACTTGCCCATGGACTTGATCTTTGCCGAACCATGGTGGCTGGACACCGTCGCTCCCGGGCGCTGGGAAGAAATCAAGGTCGAGGACTCAGGAACTTCGGCGCGCTGGATCTTCACCCGGGAGAAGCATCGCACAGGTCTGATGAAGATCGAGAATCCGCCCCTTTCGCCCCGCTTGGGGCCCATGATCCGGGTTCCCTCCGATCGCAAGGCGGCCAAATCCATCGCTGCTCAGAAGTCTTTGATGAACGAGCTGATCGCGCTGGTGCCGAAACATGACTATTTGATCCAGGCCTGTACATCGGACTTCAAGTACTGGTTGCCATTTTATTGGGCTGGCTATCGACAGACGACCCACTACAGTCACGTGCTCGACAATCCGTCTGACCAGGATGCTGTCTGGTCTGGACTCACTCAGAACCACCGGCGCGCTATCAAAAAGGGCCGCGAGCGGTACGAAATCCGGTATGACTTTGGGTCCGAAATCTTGGTCGAAATGCTCGAGGCGACGTTCGGTCGGCAGGGTTTGAAACTGGGGCGTCCACCGTCTCTTATCATGCGGTTGGCTGAGACAGCAATCGATCATGATTCCGCACGATTGATCGTTGCCGTTGACGAGGGAGGGCGGCCCATCGCCGCCGCTCTCATTGTTTGGGATGACACGACGGCTTACTATCTGCTCGGCGGGAGAGCAGATCACGACGGCATCGATGCCATGCCCCTCGTTCTCTGGGATGGCATCGAACTGGCAGGCGAACTCTCCAGGCGCTTTGACTTCGAGGGATCGATGGTCGAGGGGATCGAGAATTTTTTCCGGGGATTTGGAGGCACGCCCGAGCCCTACTCCATCCTCTCGCACGCCAGCAGGAGGATGGAAGTGTCTCTTGCCGCCCGGCAGGTGGCCAAAGCCATCCGAGGTTGACGACGGTTGACGCTCCCTGCCTACGGCAGTGGCAGGGAGCCCTCCGGTTGGTTGGCCGATCGGCGCAGTCGTCGGAAACTGCACACGGGGAGCAGTAGCGGAACGTGGCGGCGAGCGCCTTGAATTGGACTACGAATTCTGACCGAGAATCGATCGCACCATGCCGCTGACAGAATTTCTGTAGGGCAGTGCAACCATGACGATCAGCAGTGCGGCGAAGACGGGCAAGCGTTGAATGGAACCGGAGATGTCCGGGTCGTCGAGTGGATGGAGCAGGTGGGCGCCAATCAACGATGTCAGGCCCAGTAGCCAGGGCATGGTTGCGGCCCGAATCGCGTCGAATGCTGAAGTTTGCAGTGCTCGGCAGAGTCTGACCAGGGAGACATACGATACAAAGACGTCAACACCGACGACCAGAACGGCGATGGTGCCGAGGCCGCCGGTGGCTGCGCCAATCCCTGCAGCGAGAAGGGTAAGGACAGCGGTAAGAGCGATGTCGGTGAAGTAGAGCGACCAATGTGCTGTTCCGCGGGCAATGGCCTGAACCACAGGATGGATGAACTGCAGCGGGGCAAAGACTGAGAATACGAGTACAGCTGGTATGGCACCATCCCACTTGCCATCCCAAAGACTGTGGATCATAGGTGCCATGACAACGGCGATGCTGTTGAAGAATAGGACGCTGACAACCGAACTGATCGACAACGTCTCCATGAGACGGACTCGACGTTCGTCGAGACTCTTCAAAGCGACAAAGCCTGGTACCAACACGGTCGAGACCGCCGAGTTGAGTAGTACCCAGAACGCGCCGGTCAGAGTGAACGCAAAATAGTAGAGCCCGACGATCTGCTTGGAAGCCCAGAGCGACGCGACGGTGTAGTCGCCGTTGTTGGCCAGCGCCACGGCGAGAGCACTCGGCCAGATCCATCGACGGGTTTCGGTCCTGGATTTCGATGTCAAAGAATGCTTTACATCGAGGAGTGTCTGTTTCGAGAGAAGCCCAGGTGAGACGGTGAGAGAGGTGTACCGACTCAGGAGAAGCAGCTCCACGGCGACGGAGATTGCTCCGCCGAGCGCGAAGCTGATAGCGCCCAAGCCTCCGAGAGCGAACAGGACGGTGGCAATATTTCTGGCGATTGCGACCGCCGACATCGCGGCGCCCACTTGACCGAATCGAAGGCCGTGGCTGATCCGCGCCGTGCCGAACCCAGCAAGAAGTTGGAAGGGCATGGTCAGCAGGAGAAGGATCAGCAGCGGTTGCAATCCTGGTGCTGAGAGCACGGTTTCGAGGAGCGAAGAAGCGACGACACCGGCGATGGTGAGGCCCCAGAGACTGGTCAAGACCGTTCGGTAGGTGGTCTTGAAGGCGTCGGGTTGGTTCTCGAGTTGATTGATCAGGACGGGCTGAAGAACACTGCGAAGGGCCGCTCCGATGCTGGTCAAGCCGAGTGCAATGGCGAAGAGGGCGTAGTCTTCCTCGAAGAGGATGGTCCCCAGAAAAAGTTGGCCGACGAAACTCGATGAGCGTTGAATGACGCTGACGAGTGTCATAATGAGCCCGCCGCGGACGATCTTCTGCCTTCGGCCTGGGCTCGGCGTACCGCTGTCCGGTTCTGAGGCTGTCTCGGTCACGTCGCCAGTCGCTTGGTCGTTTAGAAAGCTAGATCAGTAGCAGTGTAGGTTGTCGACAGGGCGTGCGGGCAGCAGAGCCGAATCTCACGGCGGATATCTGCTTGAGTAAATTTCGAGCCGCCGGAAAGGCGTTATGACGATCGGCGTTGCTACGGCGTCCGGAAGGCTACGCCAGCGACGTCGGCGTAATCGAAGAAGGTGTTCGTCCAGTCACCGCCGGTGCTGTATTGAGAATAACCGTCGTCCCAGGCTCCCCCTTTGGGGTACAGGTACCCGGTACCGAGCGAACCCTCTCGGTAGGTCAGCATGGAGAGTGAACCGCTGTCAGCGCTGAATTCAAGCTGGTAGGTCTTGCCTGCACTGAACGTTCGGGCCCCAGTGTTGATCAAACTGTGACCTTCTCCGCCAACGTCCGCCGTCCAAGTGCCGATGGTCGTGCCGTCTTCGACGAGAGCTACTCTCAGGACTCCGGTGCCAGATGTGAACACCGAGAGTTGATCGACGTGCCGGTCGGTGGTGGGAGCGAATACTTGACGAAGCTTGTTGGAGCTCCCGACCGGAAATTCCTTTCGAGGGTCCATATAGCTATTGCCGTAGTGATTGTTGTCTTCCATGAGGATCATCAGGTTGACCTCATAGCGCGTTCCAGCGTACGGCTCGGTGTACTCGCTCCAGCCGCTTCCCCGATCCTGGATGAGTCCCCAATTGTCGATACTGGGCCCGAATGGGCTTCGACTTCTTCCATTGACGGCGTAGGGGCTGTTGATGCTGATGTAGTTGGCGTTACTGTTGGCATCGATGTTGTCAATGATGAGGTGATACCGGTTGCCAGCGACGAGATTCGGTTTTGTCGGCCAATGTTTGTCGGCAAAGTAGGTTGGGTGTGAATCGGTGTAGCTGTCACTGCCTGGGGGCAGGGCACTACCATTGTTGAGATTGGGCTTCCAGGTGACCTCGGCCAAGATCTGTGATTCATCCGGAAAACCTGAGCCATTGTCGGCGGCGAGTCGGTAGCGAATGTGCCCGCCGTTGCCGCCTGCGTAGCCTGTTCGACTCGTGTTGCTCTGCATGTAGTGCTGAAATCCGTCCATGGGACCCGAGGACTTGGCGAGGAAACGGTAGGAGTAGCGATCGCTGCCTTCGACTTCCAGATTCGCCAAGGTCGAAGGCACCCAAGGGTTGCCGTAGTAGCCCCAGGTGCTGCCGGCGCGGGCTGTATCGGCGGGCGGTGCCTTCGTTGTGGCGGCCGACGTGGCGGGCTGCGAGGTCACCGTTGTTGTTGGCTTTGGAGGAGCCGGCGTTGAAGCCGAGGCTGCTTGCGTAGTTGGCGCCTTGGCGGGGTCGGTGTTGCTCGGGCTGGGTAGGGCGGCCTTCGGCACGGCGAGGCTGCCGCCCGACCCGGCCTGCCGCTGTTCGTTGGACCCCGCCGACCCGTTGGTGCGAGCGGCGAGGCCGTTGTCAACCAGAGGTTCGGTCGCCGGGCTGGCAACATCGTCGCCTGCTGGGGCCCGGAGATCCTCTGGCTGCGCCGCAGGCAAGTATTGGTCGTCTGCTGCAGCCTCAGTGCTGCCGGTGCTCCCAGTGGTATCAAGACGAGAATTGTCGCCAATTGTGAGAAGTCCGATGGCGCCGGCCGAAGCCGCCAGTGCGAACATCCCAATCAGGCATCGTTTCGCGAAATTGGTTTGTTGCGACGGTTGCGGATCCACGGAGTGTTGCGAGGCGTCGGGCAGGGGCCCGTCGGTCCAGGAAGGCATCGGTGGTAGGTCAAGTCCTGGGTCCACATGGAGTCGGCCATGGCCGAAGTTGTCGCTGGACGGGTCGTAGGAACGATCACCACTTGGCGCTTCGTACTCTCGTGATTTGTGTAGGGTCACGTGTTGACTCGAATGTTCGTCGGGCTTGGTGGGTGTCGGCTCGGCGGCCACTCGGTCGACAGTGTAGGCACAGCAGGAGATGCTGAGAATCCGTGACGAAGGAAAAGTTTCTGTAACCTGCTTGACTTCGAGGCGGAGATGACGATGTGGCTGCCGATTGGCCGTCGCGTGTTGGCTTGACCAACGCGGTGATGGTTCCATCGGCGACCACCGATCTGGGATGAGGGTCCGGTGGTGACGTTGGAAGAGGAAGACGGAGAGGACCGGTCGGGAGGTCGAACCATGGTTGAGGGCTTGGGTGAGCTTCGGGCCCGTGTGGATGGAGCGAGGATTGCCATTCTTCACTACGGCGAACACACCCCCCTTGACGAGGGCTATCGGCCGGGTCGGATGGGGCAACTTGCCGAGTGGCTCACCGAGAGCGGCGCAATGGTCACACGGTTTGTGCCGACCTATTCGCATTTTTCCGGTAAACAACGCCCGCTTGCCTGGTCGGGGGAGTCAACGTCCGAGGGACAGGTCTGCATGGTTCCGACGCGCGCCTACGGGAACAGCCGGGGGAGCGACCGGCTTGGCTTTTTACGTGATTTCTCCGAAGGCTGCGGAAGGGCTCTCCGCGCCACCGCTGAGTTTGACCTGGCGATCGTCGGCTACCCACCGCCGGGTTTGGTCAGCGCGGTGAGGAGCGCCGGTGGCGCTCGTCTTCCTCTCCTGGCTGACATAAGGGATCTTTGGCCGGATGCACTGGTGCCCCGTCCGACTCCGTTGGTTCGGCATGCCGCGGGAGGACTGGGCCATCTGATGGCCCAGGAGCTGCGGAAGACAACTGGAGTTCTCGCCATGTCCAACACGATGTTGGCGCGCGCTCCGAGGTCGAAACGTCTTGGAGCGGTTCCCCTGAGTGTGTCCGAAGCATTCCGCCACTCTTGTTCGGACGTCGATGGCGAGGCTCCGTTGCAGGTGGTTTTTGTCGGCTCCTTCAGCTCGTTCTACGACTTCGATGCCTTCATGACCGGCTGGTCTCTGTTTCTCGATGGGCGGGGAGGGGGCGGTGCGTCTCCGCTCATGCGGATCTGTGGGGCTGGTGTGCTCGATTCGGAGATCCGGGCCATGGCTGAGCGCTACGGGTCCATCGACATGGTTGGGTGGGTGCCGTCATCGAGCGTGCCTGCCTACTTGGCTTCCGCCGATGTCGGAATCGCCCCTACCCGCGCCGGCTATGGCACCACGTTTGGCAACAAGGTGCTCGAGTACCTGGGTGCCGGGCTTCACGTTCTGAACTCTCTCGAGGATGAAAGTGCGACGGCTCTCCAGGTGGAGGGGTTCGGAACTCGGGTTGAGCCATCTGCCCGTGGCTGGGCGGCC
>Ga0316187_10001069_pt1 | contig 23096 bp, 23 predicted proteins | sample CroRivburrow1_MG_FD_204927 | JGI IMG/M metagenome (GOLD analysis project Ga0316187, IMG submission 204927) | Coastal sediment microbial communities from Maine, United States - Cross River worm burrow 1 | ecosystem: Environmental > Aquatic > Marine > Coastal > Sediment | place: USA: Maine...
CCTCGGCATTGATCATCGGTGTCGTGGTCGGTACCTATTCCTCAGTCTATGTCGCCACTACCTCCGCGCTGTTGCTCGGCATAAGCCGCAGCGATTTGCTGCTGCCTGATAAGGAAGACGAAGAGATGGCGCGACCTTGAGCCTGGGAGACGAATATGCATCTTGATCCCGAATTGATCGACGAGTTAAACCTGTTGCGGCGTTTCAGCATGGGTGGACCGGTTGCCATGAATGTGCACGATAACCCTGATCCCGCGGTCACTGCGGCAGCCGAGCGAATGTTCGAAAAAGGCCTGATCACCGCGCCCGACGGTGGACAGCTCAGTGACGCTGGGCGCGAGGCGGTTGAACACATGGAACGCCTGCTGACCTTGCTCGATCCGCCGCTGGAACCTATCTAGCGAGTGCCGCCGTAGGGCTGACGGCTGCCTGCCGGTTTAGCGAAATAATCCTGTATGACGCCCTACCTGTCGTGGTGGGGGTTTGAGCTAAAAAAGGGTTCCCTGTGATAGCCAGGCAATCAGCTGCTAACATTGACCCAATCAGCTGGCGCTAGTGTCACGGCGCTGGCAGAGCAGTGCCCGGCAAACCCGGCCGGGTCTTCGTCATCACCATCGGTGGTGATGATATTCCCCGGTTTTTTCGTCGAACGCAACCGTCCGGATCATTACCAATACCCGCTGGTCCTGCAGGTAGAGCAGCAGGATTTCAACCGCTTCGAAATCGTTTTGCCGTCACCTCGGTATTTGCGCTCGAGGTGCCGCTGCTTATCCGGCTGAACCCGGCCGATAAATAATCAACATTAAGATGAATCGCAGCTGTACTTGTCGTTTTCCCTGCAGCGATCGCTCTGGATAACTTGATCACCTGGCGGCCGGCGCAAAACTGTGGTGCATGTCGTGATCCGGCCAGACGTTCAAGCAGGCTGTAGTTTAGTCGCTATAATTGGATGATTGCAGCAATTCTACGCCATGGCCTGGGCCAATTCGGGCGGGACCATGTCAACCCGGGAATGGTTTAAATGCCGGCTAACAACAGGGAATATTAATGGGAATAAATATGACGGTTTCCGCAAGCGGTGATCGAGTCACCATCGCTGTAGCCGGCAAATTCGATTTTCAGCTCTACGACGAGTTCCGTGCCTCCTTTGTCGAAACCGCGGGTATTGGTGTAACCTACCGGGTAGATTTAGCAGATATCGAATACCTGGACAGTTCGGCGCTCGGCATGCTGTTGTTGCTGCGCGAGCACGCCGGCGGGGATGGATCTGATATCCAGATTACCAACGCCTCGAGCGAAGTTCGCAGGATCCTGGATGTCGCTAATTTCGGTAAATTGTTCCAGTTTTAACGAGATTCGCCAATGAATAAAAACCTCGAGAAACGCGATTTCCTGCGCATGCCAATCGATTGCAGACTCCGCTATTCTGTCGTCGGCGACAACCGAGAGTTTCAGGGCAAGGTCATCAACCTGAGCAACAAGGGTATTTTATTTACCTCGAGGCAGAGGCTGGAGGTCGGCAGTCTGCTCACTCTGGTACTCACCCCGAGCCAGACCAATACTCCCCCCATGCATGCCACGGTCAAAGTGACGCGGGTCGTCAGTAACCGGGTGCAGTACGAGGTGGCCGGCATTATCCGCAGAAAATTCGACTAGGGAAGCGCTGATCGAGTTATGCAGGAACAACTTGCGCTCGGACAATCCGTTGTCGTCCAGGCTTAACCAGCGTCTCCCTGGTTTGTCGCGTAGTGGGTTTTGACGTAGTTCTTCACCAGACCGATAAATTCCTGCGCGATATTATCGCCTTTCAGGGTCACTGTTTTTTCCCCATCCTGGTAAACCGGCGCGACCGGTTGCTCTCCGGTGCCCGGCAAGCTAATGCCGATGTTGGCGTGCTTGCTCTCACCGGGACCATTGACGACGCAACCCATAACCGCAACTTTCATTGATTCGACACCCGGATACTGATGCTTCCAGGTGGGCATGGAGCTGTCCAGTTCCTGCTGAATCTGCTGCGCCAGCACCTGGAAATACTCGCTGGTGGTGCGCCCGCAACCGGGACAGGCGGTGACGCTGGGCGTAAAGGAGCGCAGTCCCAGCGATTGCAGTAATTGCTGTGCCACCTTCACTTCGCGCTCACGCGACGCGCCAGGTTCCGGCGTCAGCGAAATGCGGATGGTATCGCCGATGCCCTGATTGAGCAGGATGGCGAGCGCCGCACTCGATGCAACGACGCCGGGGTCGCCCATACCGGCCTCTGTCAGACCCAGATGCAGCGCGTACTGGCAGCGTTTTGCCAGGCTCTGATACACCTCGATCAGATCCGGTATGCGACTCATCTTGCAACTGATGACGATACGATCGGCGCCGAGACCAATGTCCTCGGCAAAGGCAGCGCTCGACAGAGCTGATTCAATCACGGCCTGGCGAGTGACCGCCTGCAGCGATGCCGGGTCAGCCAGGTTGGCATTACGTGTCAGCAGGCCCGCCAGCACCTGTTGATCGAGACTGCCCCAGTTCACGCCGATGCGCACCGGTTTGTCGTAGCGGCAGGCGATCTCGATCATGTCGCTGAACTGTCGGTCGCGCTTCTTGCCATGCCCGACGTTGCCCGGATTGATACGAAACTTGGCCAGCGCACGCGCGCTGGCGTCGTGCTGAGCGAGCAGCTTGTGGCCGTTAAAATGGAAATCACCGACCAGTGGAACGTGACAATCCTGTTCCGCCAATTGCTCGACGATGTAGGGTAGCGCGCGCGCTGCGGCATCGTTGTTGACAGTGACGCGCACCAGTTCCGAGCCGCTTTCATGCAGCAGTTTTACCTGGGCCACGGTCGCCACGATATCGGCGGTATCGGTATTGGTCATCGACTGCACCACGACCGGTGCGCCGCCGCCGACGGTGACGCCGGCGATATCAACGCTGTGCCTTTGACTGCTTTGCTGACTGGCTTGATTCATGGTTCCGTGCGAGAAATCAGGGGCGCTTATATTAAAGAACATTGCCTGTCAGTGAAAGCGATATGCGGTCGCTTTGGTGATGGTCTGGCCGCAGTTGCGATTCCCGCTGTTTCGCAGGTGCGCTAAAACCATTAGAATTCCAGTCTGTTTTAGATGGGAGTAAGCGTGTTTAGCCAGGTTAGTGTCATTGCCTTTGATCTCGACGATACACTGTGGCCGTGTATGCCGACGATCCATCGGGCCGAGGAAATTCTCTACCAGTGGCTGACGCGGTATTACCCGCGCATTACGCATAACTTCGACCCCGAGCAGATGATCGCCTATCGCCGGGAATTCAGTGCACGCGAGGCTCGCTATGCCATCGATATGACGGCCATGCGGCGTGATTTTCTGCATCACCTGGGCGAGATCCACGATTATGACGGGCAGCAGGTTGCGAGCCAGGGTTTCGATGTTTTTTTTATCGCACGCCAGCAAGTCGAATTTTACGATGACGTAATGCCCTGTCTGCAACGACTCAAACAGAAGTTTCGACTCGGCACCCTCACCAATGGCAATGCCAGTGTCCAACACGTGGGACTGGGTGATTTGATCGAGCACGCCGTTGGCGCCTCTGACGTTATGCGCGCCAAACCAGATCCTCTGATTTACCAGCACCTGGCCCAACGCTTCGAGGTGCAACCCGAAGAGATCCTTTACGTCGGTGATCATCCGCACTATGACGTGGTTGGCTCCGTCAATGCCGGGTTCCACGCGGTGTGGATTAATCGCGAGCGCATGGAATGGCCGGCGGACTTGCCGCAACCCACCTACCAGGTGAGCGATTTGCACCAACTTGAGGCGTTGCTCGAAGGTCGCTAGTTCAATGCCAGGGGCCTCTAATCACGTCATCAACGAGTAGCTGGCACCCGAGACCATCAGTTGCGTGCAGACTCAGTCAGAGGCACCCCTGATAATTTCAGCCATGATTGAAGTCACCTTTTGCGCCAGTATCGGTTGCGCGAGTGCGGTAGGGTGTATACCGTCTTCCTGCATTAGTGCCGGATCGCTGGCTGCCACCCCTTCGAGGAAGCGGGGCAGGTAATGGATGTCAAATTCGGCGTTGATTTTGTCGAATATCTGCTGAAAACGGGCATTGTAAGCTGCGCCGAAATTGGGTGGCATACGCACTCCGATCAGCAGTATGGTGACTCCCTGTGAAGCGGCGAGGCGCACCATCTGCCGCAGGTTGTCGGTGCTCTGATCGAACCCTAGTCCGCGCAGGCCGTCGTTACCGCCAAGCTCGATGATCAAATGGCTGGGTTGGTGCTGCCGCAACAGTTCGGGCAGGCGTTGCAGGCCACCAAAGGTAGTTTCTCCGCTGATACTGGCATTGATTACGCTTGTGTGCGCAAAACTTGCCCCTATATTGGTAGTGAACAAATGCGTCCAGCCCTGTTCGACGGGGATATTGTGAGCGGCGCTTAAACTGTCGCCTAAAATCAGGACTTTGACTTCCGCGTGTTTTGCAGCGTCCGCGCTGTGAACGCCGAGCAACATGAACAGGACCATGGCTGAAAATAATCTCTGCATTGCATTAAATCAGGTCGCAAAGACCGTGGATACTCCGGAAGGAAAACTCGACATCCTCGATAATATATCACTCCAGGTCGAATATCAGGAAGCAGTTGTCATCAAGGGTGCGTCTGGCTCGGGTAAAACTACCTTGCTCGGCTTGATGGCGGGTCTCGACCAGGCGAGTTCGGGCGACATCTTGTTACTCGGCCATAACCTGATGCAAAAAAACGAGGAACAGCGCGCGGCGATTCGCTCCGGTCAGGTGGGCTTCGTATTCCAGTCATTCCACCTGGTGCAGGGCGCCAGCGCAGTGCAGAATGTCATGTTACCGCTGGAACTGAGTGGCATCGGGGATGCACAGGCCAGGGCGCTGGCAAGTCTGCAACAGGTGGGCCTGGAATCCAGGCGCGATACCCTGGTGGAACATCTCTCCGGGGGGGAGCAGCAGCGCGTCGCTATTGCGCGCGCCTACGCCACCCGCCCGCGGATCCTGTTTGCCGACGAACCCACCGGTAATCTCGATGCAACGACCGGGCGGCAGATAGCTGATTTGATGTTTGCGCTGCGGGACCAGTCAGGTACTACGCTGGTGCTCGTGACCCATGAAACCGAGTTGCTTGAGCGCGGTGATCGCCAGATTCTGATCGAATCCGGCCGACTGGTCAGCGACGGATAAGCGATGAAGGTTAAACGCGCTACTATCCACGCCTACTGGCTGATGTTCATCGCCAGCGTGATTACTGTCAGCATTGTCACCTCGAGTCAGTTGATAACCGATCGTATCGGCCTATTGCTCGACCGTCAGGCAAGTGAACTGCTGGCGGCCGATCTGCTGATCGAGTCGAGTAATGAATTCAGCAGTGACTATCGCGCACAGGCCCAGCGTGATGGTTTGCAGGTCAGTCAAAGTGTCAGTCTGCGCAGTGCCATATTCGTGGACGACAACCCGAGCCTGATCGCGCTGAAGGCTGTCGACGCGAATTACCCGCTGCGCGGTAAGCTGGAAACTGCTGGCGAAATGACCGGGGATCGGCAGGTTACCACCGAGATACCGGCCCGTGGCGAAGTCTGGGTCGACAGCAAGCTGGCGTCGCTGGTCGGTAGTCGGCTGCAGCTGGGCGAACAGTCCTTCGCCGCCAGCCGCCTGATAACCTACGAGCCCGATCGTGGCGGCGCCATTTTCAACCTCGCGCCGCGGGTCCTGATGAATCATGAAGATCTCGCCAGCACCGGCCTCGTCGTGCCGGGTAGCCGGGTCAAATATCGCCTGATGTTTGCCGGCGCCGCCGCTGATGTGGGGCGTTTCAAGATCTGGCTGATGATAAATATCAAGCCCGGCGAGGAAATCCAGGATCTCGAAAATGCGCGACCTGAAATGCGCCGGGCGCTGGAACGTACGCGCAAGTTTTTTGCGCTCGCTATTGTGCTGACGCTGGTCATCGCAATGGCAGCGATTGCAATTACTGCGCGCTACACGGCCACCCAGGAAGCACCCAAGGTGGCGATGTTGCGTGCCTTCGGCATCTCGCAGATCAGCCTGCTCAAATACTATTTGCGCCAACTTGGTGCGCTGTGGGTCACGGCGACCCTGGTCGGCATCGCAATCGGCTGGTTCACCCAGTTTCCACTGCAGTGGGTGCTCGATGGCTGGTTTGGCAAGGCGCTGCCACAGGTCAACAGCCTGCGCCCCTACCTGACGGCGGCGCTAGTCGGTTTACTCGCACTGGCCGGTTTCTCGCTTCCCTATCTGGTCAATGTCACCGCCACCCCGCCCATGCAAGTGCTGCGCACCGTTGTCAACTCGCGTTCCTGGCTGCGCGGACTATCGATTTCGGCTAGCGCCATCATTGCCGTATTTGCGGTGCTGATGCTGTTGATGCAAAGTTCGCTGCTGGCGGTGGCAACGCTCGCCCTGGTGCTGGCCTGCGCCCTGATACTGCCATTGCTGCTCGGCTGGATGGTACGTGCCCTGCTGGTTTCGTCGCAGCGCCGTTTCTGGTTGCGCCAATATCTGCTGAGTCGATTGCGCGCTACCTCGCGCGGCGCTATCTATGTCATGTCGGGATTCAGCCTGGTGTTGATTGCCATTTTATTGATTGCAGTGGTTAAGGATGAATTGATCGGCGAATGGCAGACGCAATTGCCCGAGGGCATCCCCAATTACTTCCTGATCAACATCCGCAGTGAAGATGTCGGTGGAATCGAAGCCTTCCTGCGCCAGCGTGGTATCGAAGCTTCGACACCCTATGCGTTGGTGCGCGCGCGGATGACGCAGATCAACGCGGTGGATGTCGACAAGATTGACTTCCGCGATCCGCGTGCCGCACACTCGGTGACCCATACTTTCAATGTCACCCATGCCGAGGAACTGCCCGATCAGAACCAGATTGTCGCCGGCGAGTGGTTGAGTGATAACGATGACCTGGCCCAGGTATCGGTGGAACAGGGGTTGGCCGAACGGCTGGAACTCGAGGTCGGCGATCGCCTGACCATGGCGGTCGGTAGCCAGCCCCTGGAAGCCAGGGTTAGTAGCATACGTTCGGTGCTATGGGAAAATTTCAAACCCAATTTTTATCTGATTGCCAACGCCGAGCTGATCGAGTCGTTTCCGCAGACCTGGTTGTTGAGCGCGTTGATCGCCGACAGTGACAAGGCCGATCTGAAGCAGCTGTTGCAGCGCTATCCGTCAGTGACGCTGCTCGATATCAGCGAATTGATGGCACGCGTGCGCGCCATCGTCGACAGGGCCTCTGTCGCGCTGCAGTTTTTCTTCCTGTTCGCGCTGGCATCGGCCGTCATCGTTTTGCTCGCTGCGATTCAAACAGGCCGGCACGAACGCGAGGTGGAGTCTTCGCTGTTGCGTGCTCTCAGTGCCAGTAGTGGCCAGCTGTATCGGGTTCACATCCTGGAATATACCCTGATGGGTGCCCTGATCGGGTTTTTCTCGGCGGCGTTTGCCACTGTCGCCGGCTGGGCGCTGAGTGAATACTTTTTCGATATCGAGTTTCAGCTGTCAGCCCGGGTCTGGATCTATAGCCTGGTCTCGGCCACGCTGGTTTTTAGTCTCGCGGGTACCCTGGTCAGCCGCAGGGTTTATAATGTTTCCCCGATGAAAGTATTGCGTTCCTGAGCGAGGCATCGTGAATTCCCCGCAAGACCAGCAATTTATTGAAGCCGTGACCAGTAAGTTTGGCTGGGACGAGCAGTTCGCGCGCGCCTATGACTATGCCAGCAGTTCCGAGCATGTCGACAAGCGCCGACCGCGTAGCATCAACGTCGCAGCTCGGGTGCTTGGGCTGGGTATGGACCGTGAGGCGGTAATCGCCACCTTGTTGAGCGATCCCGGATTGCGCGCGCTACTGACAATCGAGCAGATCGAAACCGAGTTCAACGACACCATAGCGCGACTGACCAAGGGTGTTAACCAGTTAAACACCCTGAAGGAAGGAAAGCCGTCGCAGCTCGATAGCCCGGAGCAGGCGGAAAATCTGCGTCGTCTGTTGATGGCGATCATTAGCGATGCCCGCGTCATGCTGATCAAGTTGTGTTACCGGGTCGAACGCCTGCCATTGCTGAAACACGCCGATTACGAACAGCGTCGCGGAATTGCGCAGGAGACGCTGGACATATTCGCACCACTGGCCAATCGCCTCGGCATGGGTCTGCTGAAATGGGAACTCGAGGATCTGGCATTTCGCGCGCTTGAGCCGCAGGCCTACAAGCGAATTGCAAAATTGCTGGAAGAGAAGCGCAGCGAGCGCGAGGCCTTCATCAAACGTTTCGGCGATCATCTCAGATCTCTGCTGCAGGAGCAGGAAATCAATGCCAGCCTGCAGGGCAGGGTCAAACATATCGTCAGTATCTGGCGCAAGATGCAGCGCAAGAATCTCGAGTTTCATGAGCTTTTCGACGTGCGCGCGGTACGCATCCTGGTCGACAGCGTCGCCGACTGTTATGCGGTGCTCGGCATCGTGCACACCAGCTGGCAGCACGTCCCGCAGGAATTTGACGACTATATTGCCAACCCCAAGGATAACGGCTACCAGTCCTTGCACACCGCGGTGGTCACCGAGGATGGCAAGGTCGTCGAAGTGCAGATCCGCACTCACCAGATGCACGAGAATTCAGAACTGGGCGTGGCATCGCACTGGCGTTACAAGGAAGGCGCCAAGCTCGATCGGCGCATGGAGTCGAGTATCGCGCAAATGCGTGACCTGTTGCAGGGTAGCGCTGAAGAGGTTTCGGATGCGATATCCGAAATTTCGACTGTTGCGTCCAACGATCGCGTGTATGTGTTTACCCCGACCGGACAGATTGTCGATATTCCGCAGGGAGGCACGCCGCTTGATTTCGCTTATAGCATACACTCCGAGGTTGGCCATCGATGCCGTGGCGCCAAGGTCAACGGCCGCATCGTCAACCTGACGACGGTGCTGGAGACCGGTGATGAAGTGGAAATCCTGACTTCCAGGGAAAGCCGGCCCAGCCGTGACTGGATGAACAGGAATCTCGGTTTCATCAAGTCTGCCGGCACTCGTTCCAAGGTGCGTAACTGGTTCAATCATCAGGATTTCGAGCAAAACCTGCTCGACGGTAAATCGATTTATGACCGCATGTTGAGTAAGTTCGCGATACACGATGCGGATCTGAAAATGCTGGTGGCGCATTTTAAACGCAGCGATGCCGATCAATTTTTTGCTGATATCGGGCGTGGCCTGATCACCTCGGCACAGATGCTGGGATTTTTGCAGACCGAGCCTGAGCGGGATCCGTTCCGCAAGATAAAAAAGGAGGCTAAAACCCCGGCATCGAAGGACGAGGTCAGTATTCACGGGGTCGGAAATTTACTCACCCAGTTCGCGCGCTGTTGCAAGCCGGTGCCGGGTGACGCGATTGTCGGTTTTATTACCATCAACAGTGGTATTACAATTCACAAGCGCAGCTGTTCCAATATTCTGTCCCTGCCCGAAGACAAGTGTCAGCGTCTGATCGAAGTCGAATGGGGTCAGAAGGCCGGTTCGGTTTATCCGGTCGAGGTCAGCATGACGGCTTACGAGCGCACCGGGTTGATGCAGGATATCAGTACCATTCTGGCTAATCTGAAAGTGAATTTGCTCAACATCAACTCGAATACCAACCGCGATGAGCAAATCGTCCATACCCGGATGACCATCGAGATTCACAGCGTCGATGAACTGGTGACGATTATCGACAAGCTGTCGTCTGTGCCCAATGTGCAGGAAGTCAGGCGCATCGCCTGAATAGGGGGCAGCACATATGATTGGCCAGAGCGTGCCGGCAGTAACATCGAACCCATCCCCGGATCGCCGTTTTAGTATCGCGCCGATGATGGATTGTTCGGACCGGCACGCGCGTTATTTCCTGCGCCTGTTTTCCAGCCGCATGCTGCTTTACACCGAAATGGTAACCGCCGCCGCGATCCTGCACGGCGACCGTGAACACCTGCTCGGATTCAACCATGAAGAGCACCCGCTTGCAGTGCAACTGGGGGGCTCCGATCCGGATCAGCTTTATCGAGCGGCACAAATTTGCGCCGAGTTCAATTACGATGAAATCAATCTGAACTGCGGTTGTCCGAGCGATCGGGTGCAATCAGGAATGTTCGGCGCCTGCCTGATGCAGGATCCGTTGTTAGTCGCTGAATGCGTATCGGCCTTGAGGTCGGCAAGCGGCTTGCCGGTCACGGTGAAACATCGCACCGGAATCGACCAGCAGGATGACTATGATCGTTTCGCTGGTTTTGCCGCCACGCAGCTCGATGCGGGCGCCGAGGCGTTAATCGTGCACGCCCGTAATGCCTGGTTACAGGGGTTGAACCCGAAGCAGAATCGCGAGATCCCGCCACTTAACTATGAATGGGTATATCGACTGAAGCGTGATTTTGCCGACCACCAGATTATTATCAACGGTGGCATCAATAGCCTCGATGCCTGCCTGCACCACCTGCAGCAGGTCGATGGGGTCATGCTCGGGCGCGAACCTTATAAAAACCCCTTTATGTTGCACAAAGTCGATCCGGTTATCTTTGGCGAAGCACCGCTCGACGTGCCGGATCGAATCGCACTGCTGCAACGCATGTATCCCTATATCGAGCAGCAACTGGAGCGGGGCCTGCCCTTGACACGAGTGGTGCGACACCTGGTCGGACTGTTTCACGGCGAACCCAACGGACGGCGTTGGCGTCGTTACCTGAGCGAAAATGCATACCGCGAAAACGCCGGCATCGAAACCCTGCAACAGGCTGTGCGCCTGCTAGAATAGTTCGATATAGCAGCTCAACAATGCAGGAGGCCCCGTAAACGGAGTGGATGCCTGGGGCGTCATCAGTTTCCCGGCAGGCACCAGCGCAGCCGTTACAGGATGCCTCACCAGAAGGAGGACTAGTCCAGCATGAGCAAGAACCTGCGCTATATGATCCTGTTGTTGATCCTGTTGTTCGTGGCGGTGAACGAGGCGGTTATAAAAATGCGCTCGACCAGCTGGGAGCGTCCTCTGCGGGTTCACATATATGCTATCAGTGGCGATGCCCGGGCTGCCTCCGAAGCCTGGGTGGATGCCTTGACCACGGAGCACTTCAAACCCATCGAAACCTTCATGAGTCGCGAAGCGAAGCGCTATGGCGTTGCCATACAGCCGGTCAGAGTCGAGTATCACGGCCGCCTGGAATCCCACCCGCCGCAACCACCATCGGGAAGCAGCGTGCTTGAAAACATAGGGTGGAGCCTGCGCTTCAGGGCCTGGGCCTGGTATCGCGGCTGGACCACCGACAACGACCATAGCGATGTCGAACTGTTTGTCAGTTACTACGATACCGCAACCTCTACTTCACTGCGCCACTCGGTCGGACTGGAGGGTGGGTTGATCGGTATCATCAACGCCTTTGCCGACAAAACCTACCGGGGATCCAACCAGGTTGTCATAATTCACGAATTGATGCATACCCTCGGCGCGACCGACAAATATGGACAGGCGAATATGCCCGAGTATCCCCGGGGCTACGCCGAGCCATATCGCATTCCGCTTTACCCGCAGCGCATGGCGGAAATCATGGGTGGTCGAATTCCGCTGTCTGCGCAACTATCGAAGATGCCGGAAAATCCCGGCGAGGTGGTGGTGGGCGCATACACCGCTGCGGAGATCAACTGGCCTGTAGAAGGTCGCTAGTGCGCCCCAGTTTTGAGCCTGCGCTGTTCGCGGTTTTCAGCTGCCACGCAGGTAGACGTAGCTGGCACCGGCGGCACCGTCACGCAACTGGGCCGGGCACCATGCCAGCACCTGCGCCTGCTCGGATAACCAGCGCTGCACCAGTGGCTTCAATACTGCTTCGCTTGCTGAGCGATACCCTTGCCCGTGAATGATCAGAATCATACGATAGCGTCGTTGTATTGCCTGTGACATAAACTCTTCCAGTTCCAGCAGAGCTTCAGCCTGGCGGTATCCGTGCAGATCGATCGAGTCCTCGGGCCGAATGCCGCCCTGGCGAATTTTGCGTTGTAACTTAACCTGCAATCCACTATTGAAGTAACTGTCCTGTGCGCCCGGTGATGTCTCGTAAAAACCGGCCGATGAATCGACCGGGCGTGGATTCGATTTTCTCGCCGGGGTCGTGGGTTGGCGCTGCTGGTACAGATTGATGCGATCGCTATGCAGGCGTTTGACGCCCGGCAATAGCCGGGACAGTTCGGATTCATCATCATCATCATCGCTCATGCCAATAACCGGGGTAAAAAATTTAATTTTGTCAATAATATCCGAAAATTCTCTCGGACCTGTATTCAAATCATATAGAATCCCTTCCCGATGCATATTCTCATAACCAACGACGATGGCTATTCGGCCAGCGGCATAAAGATACTGACACAGGAGCTCGCGCAAGTCGCGCAAGTCTCGGTGGTTGCCCCTGAGCGCGATAAAAGTGGCGCCAGCAATTCGTTGACCCTGATGAGACCCTTGCGTGTCAAATGCCTGGAGGATGGCAGTTTCTATGTCGACGGTACGCCCACCGATTGCGTTCACCTGGCGCTTTCGGGGCTGCTTGAGTCGCAGCCCGACATGGTGGTTTCCGGAATCAACGCCGGCCCCAATCTCGGGGATGACGTGCTCTATTCCGGCACCGTGGCCGCTGCCATGGAAGGGCGCTACCTGGGATTACCCGCGATCGCGGTTTCGCTTGCCGGTAAACCCGCCACACATTTCGCCACCGCTGCAGTGATTACCCGGCGTGTAATTGAACGCCTGGTGCACAATCCGCTACCGGACGATACGCTATTGAACATCAATGTGCCCGATGTGCCCGTCGACGAAGTTGTCGCGATCCGGGCGACTCGCCTTGGTTTTCGCCACAAGTCAGAACCCATGATCGAGCAATCCGATCCCTACGGCCGCCCGCTTTACTGGGTTGGACCGCCAGGCGAAGCACAGGATGCGGGTGAAGGCACGGATTTTCATGCGCTCGAGCAATGCATAGCATCGGTTACTCCGATGCAGATTGACCTCACCCGCCACGGTGGTATTCAACCACTGCAATCCTGGCTGGATGCGCTGTGAGCGAGCTCGATCGAAATCACCAGGGTATCGGTATGACCTCGCAGCGCACCCGCGACCGCTTGATCAATCGGTTGCAGCAACAGGGTATTGATAATGAACAGGTACTGGATGTGATGCGTCGCGTGCCGCGCCACATTTTTGTCGACGAGGCGCTCGCGCACCGCGCCTATGAAGATACCGCGCTGCCCATCGGTTACGGCCAGACCATATCGCAACCTTATATCGTCGCGCAGATGACCCAGTTATTGCTGCAGGAAGACGGAACACCCTACTCGGTGCTTGAAATCGGCACCGGCTGCGGTTACCAGACCGCCATCCTGGCGAGTATTTTTCCACAGGTTTACAGCGTCGAGCGCATCGAGGCGCTCTACCAGCAGGCCCGCAAGCGCCTTGCCGAACTGGAATTTTTTAACGTGCAATTGCGTCACACCGATGGTACTGCCGGTTGGCCCAATTTGAGTTATCACTTTGATCGCATCATCATGACCGCGGCCTGTACCGAGATACCCGAGGCGCTCGTTGCCCAACTCAGGCCGGGTGGAGTCATGGTGCTGCCGTTCGATGACGGTCGCGATCAGACCATGACGAAGATAACTCGCAGTCAAGAAGGGCTGGTTAGCGAAACCCTGGAAAGGGTCGCTTTCGTGCCACTGTTGCCGGGATTGGAGTAGTCAGGATGTTTGAGTCGATCTATAACAGCGTGATGCGTTTCTCGCGCCGCCGCGAAGCACCTTATTACCTGTCGTTGTTGAGTTTCGTGGAATCGTTCATCCTGCCGTTCCCACCACCGGATGTCATGTTGGCGCCGATGTCCCTGGCGCGCCCTGAGCGGGCGATGCGGTTTGCCGCGATAACGCTATTGTTTTCGGTGTTGGGCGGACTGGTAGGGTATATGATTGGTGCCTTCCTGTTCGATCTCGCCGAACCCTATATTATTAGCTGGGGCTACCAGGCGCGCTTCGAGGTAGTCACCACCTGGTTTGAGCAATGGGGGTTCTGGGCAGTGCTGGTGGCCGGGTTTTCGCCCGTGCCCTACAAGTTATTCACGATTGCCGCCGGTGTACTCAATCTCGCACTGATTCCATTTGTACTGGCGTCGATCCTCGGGCGCGGGGCGCGTTTCTTCCTGCTGGCCTGGTGCCTTGCCAGGTATGGACCCGCGATAGAACCCAAATTGATGCGTTACATCGAGTACATTGGCTGGACGGTAGTCGGCCTGCTGTCGCTGGCAATCGCTATCTACTATTTTTAAACACCTGCATTTCCTCGATGAAATCAGTCTTATTCCACCTGATTGCCGCCCTGCTGTTGATTTCCTGTGCCACCAGCCCCGTGGGGCAGAACAGGTCGCGCGGCCCCGGCTGGTACACGGTAAAAACGACTGATACCCTGTACTCGATTGCCTGGCGCTACGGCCTGGATTCGCAACAATTGGCGAACTGGAACCAGATCGATCTCAATGAGCCGATTTATCCCGGGCAGCGTCTGCGTCTGTTGCAACCGGATAACCAGTCGCGGCCAGCAACCAGCGCGGCTGCCACTAACGCAAAACAGGACAGCAAGCCTGCAATAAGTAGCGTCAGTCCGGGCCAGCCGGAATCCGGCAGCAGTCAGCAATTGTCACTGCCAGACCCGAATAAATGGATCTGGCCCACGGTTGGAAAACCAAGAAATACGTTTCTCGCGTCTCGACTCGATCGACGAGGAATTGATATTGCCGGAAAACAGGGTCAAGCTGTACTCGCCGTTGCCGATGGCAAGGTGGTATATAGTGGTAATGGTTTGGCCGGTTATGGTAATCTGATAATTATCAAGCACAGCGATACTTATCTGAGTGCCTACGCCTATTGCCAGCAACGGCTGGTGGAAGAAGGAATGTCGGTAACGGCCGGTAAACAGGTGGCCACGATGGGAACCAGAGATAATGTCGCACAGTTACATTTTGAAATTAGACGAAATGGCAAGCCGGTGGATCCGATTAAGTATCTGCCCAAGCAATAAGGAAGCATCTGAATGACCAAGTCGACCGAAAAATCACTTATCGAAGACACCGAAATAGCACCCGAGGATCTGGTCGAAGGCCTGGCCGATGACGAGGAAGAGGTTGACGACGATGAGGACGAAGGAGTTGACGTTATCGCGCTCGACGATGACGACGCTTCTGCCGAAGGTGCCGATGGCAAGAAATTTGTCGATCGCCGTAAGCCGGTTGAAACCGATCGGCGCAAAACCACAACACGGCGCGCAACCGATGCTGACCCAACGCGGTTGTATCTGAAAGAAATCGAAGTTTCGCCATTATTGACGGCGGAAGAGGAGGTGCATTATTCACGTCTTGCACTGAAGGGCGACATTACCGCACGTGACAAGATGATCGAGTGCAACCTGCGCCTGGTAGTGAAAATAGCACGCCGCTACATGAATCGCGGGCTGGCGCTGCTCGATTTGATCGAAGAAGGTAATCTCGGCCTGATTCGAGCGGTGGAAAAGTTCGATCCGGAACGCGGATTCCGCTTTTCGACTTATGCCACCTGGTGGATCCGGCAAACCATCGAACGCGGCCTGATGAATCAGACGCGCACCATCCGCCTGCCCATCCATGTTATCAAGGAGTTGAACACCTACCTGCGGGCGGCGCGTAAATTGACCCAGGAACTGAATCGTGAAGCTACCTCGGAAGATGTGGCGAAACTATTGAAAAAGCCGGTCAAGGATGTCGAAAAAATGTTTAAGCTGGCAGATCGCGTATCGTCCTTCGATATCCCGATGGGTGGTGAAGGCGAGCGTCCGCTGCTCGACATCATCCCCGACGAAAATAATTCTGACCCGTCGAGTATCCTGCAGGATGAATCGGTGATGCAGCATCTCGACAGCTGGCTTGACGAGCTCGACGAAAAACAACGCGATGTCGTCGTACGGCGTTTCGGTTTACGCAATCACCCGCGCGGCACGCTGGAAGAAGTCGGCCTGGAACTTGGAGTGACGCGTGAGCGAGTGCGCCAGATCCAGATGGACGCCTTGCGCAAGCTGCGCCGCATCCTCGAGCACAGCGGCTATTCCCGCGAAAATATCATCGAAGACTAAACTGGCCTGAAATCAGCCTGGCAGAATGATGGCGGCGGTAACGGCGCGGTCTTCGGCCACCAGGATATTGAAGGTGCGGCACAGGGCACCGTTGTCCATGACTTCAAGGCCGATACCCTGCTCACCGAACAGGCCGAAAATTCTGGCCTCGGGGAAATGCTGTCGCGTCCCGGTGCCGAGCAATACCACGGCTGGCCTCGATTCGAAAATTGGTGCAAGATTTTCGCTGCTGAGCTGGTCGAGCCCGGTAACCGGCCAGGGATTGAATAGCGTGTCCGCGGTCAGGATCAGACTCTGGCGATAAACACTCTCGTTGATGGACACCGTATCGTCGCTGTAAGACGAGATGCGGTGGCGGTTGGTGACGATGTCTTCGGCGAGGGGCATGCCGGGCAGAATAATGTAAAAATCCAACTCGATCAACGGCGCTGACTGGAAACCGTTTATTGACAGTCGCGGGCACATTTCTTAATGTTGCGCGTTCGCGAAATTCCTCTTACATCTTCTGGAGAACAGGATTGAAACCGGTAAAGCTGGGTTTGTTGGGTGTTGGCACCGTGGGTGCCAGTACCGCCATGGTGCTGAAAAACAATGCCGCAGAGATTGCGCGTCGCGCGGGACGCAGCATTGAGATTATTCAGGCTTCGCGCCGTTCGATCGCCAATGGAATGCCTGCTGGATGTGACAATATCAGCCTGGTTGCCGATCCTTTTGAGGTGGTAGATAACCCCGATGTTGATATCGTCATCGAACTCATCGGTGGTTACACTCCGGCGCTTGAACTGGTGATGCGGGCGATTGCCAATGGCAAGCATGTGGTCACTGCCAACAAGGCATTGATTGCGCTGCACGGCAACGAAATCTTTGCCGAGGCTCAACGTATGGGTGTCAATGTGGTGTTCGAAGCGGCCGTAGCCGGTGGCATCCCGATAATCAAATCGATTCGCGAAGGCTTGAGCGCCAACATAATTCAGTCGGTCGCTGGAATCATCAACGGCACCGGGAATTTCATTCTTACCGAAATGCGCGACAAGGGACGCGATTTTGAAGACGTGCTGCGCGAAGCGCAACAACTGGGATATGCCGAAGCCGATCCGACCTTTGACGTCGAGGGCATCGATGCGGCGCACAAGCTGTGTATCCTGTCGTCGATCGCATTTGGTATACCGCTGCAATTTGCCGCGGTATATACCGAGGGCATTAGCGCAATTGCCACCGAAGACGTGGTTAACGCCGGAGAGCTCGGTTATCGCATCAAGCACCTGGGTATTGCCCGCCGCACCGATAAGGGCATTGAAATGCGCGTGCATCCAACCCTGATTCCACAGAAGCAATTGATTGCGAATGTCGATGGGGTTATGAATGCAGTGCTGGTGCAGGCCGATAAACTGGGGCCTTCGCTATATTACGGCGCCGGCGCCGGCGCCGACCCGACCGCCTCGGCGGTGGTCGCGGATATTATCGACGTGGCGCGCACGATTACTACCGATGCCCAGAACCGGGTTCCGCATCTCGCCTTTCAACCGGATCAGATCGTCGATATCCCGATATTGCCCATTACCGCAATCCACACTGCTTACTATCTGCGCATGAGTGTCGATGATCGCCCCGGGGTCATGGCCGAAATCACGCGCATCATGGGTGACAAGGAAATCTCAATTGAGGCGATTCTGCAGAAGGAACCCGCAGCAGGGGTTACCCGTGCCACCATCATCATGCTCACGCAGAAAATACGCGAGCAGCAAATGGTCGATGCGATCGACGCCATAGCCGGGCTCGCGGCAGTGCACGGTCCGGTTCACCGCATTCGTGTCGAAACGCTGGATGGCGACTAGGTGGTAGTGAACAGAGGAGCCGCTAGCTGGTGTCGACTGGTGAAATAGTCGAATTGCGTCACGCCGATCTGGCGCAACTCGAAGCACTGCTGTGCGCAAATCATTTGCCCACGGAGGATTGCGCCGAGCAGGTGCGGAATTTTTGCGCCAGTTACGAGGGCGATAAGCTGATTGCCGCCGGTGCTATCGAACCGGTCGCGCACTACGGGCTGTTGCGCTCCGTCGTAGTGAGGGAGGATCGTCGAGCCAGAGGTCTGGCACGAAGAATAACCCTCCACCTGCTGGATCGTGCCAGGGAAGAGGGGCGGGTGGCGATCTACCTGCTGACCGAGACGGCGCAGACTTACTTCGCCGGCCTGGGGTTCGTGCCGATCGCGCGTGCCGACGTACCCAAAGCGGTTTGTCTGACCCGCCAGTTTGTGTCGCTGTGCCCGGATAGTGCCAGTTGTATGTGCCTGCCGCTATAGTGCCGCTGCGGACTGGCCGGGTAGCGCAAGGATGAATTTAGCAACCGCTAACCCGCGGCGCCCGTCTTCTGGTGAATTCATCATTCTTATGGCGTTGATCATTTCCCTGGTTGCGCTGTCAATCGATGCCATGTTGCCGGCGTTGCCCCTGATCGCTGCCGATCTCGGCGTACAACGGATCAACGACAGCCAATATGTCATCTCCGTTTTCTTTGCCGGCATGGCGTTGGGTCAGATTTTTTTTGGACCGCTATCGGACTCGGTCGGCCGACGACCCGCGATTATTTCCGGTTTTGCGCTATTCGCGCTCGGTTGCCTGTTGTCCATCTTTGCCGTCAATTTCGAGCAAATGCTATTGGGTCGTTTGTTGCAGGGTGTCGGCGCTGCCGGGCCACGCATCGTATCCATCGCGCTGGTGCGTGACCAGTTCAAGGGTCGCGAGATGGCGCGTGTCATGTCTTTCGTGATGATGGTATTCATTCTGGTACCGGTTTTTGCCCCCGCGCTTGGCCAGCTTGTGCTCGTCTTCGCCGACTGGCGTTATATCTATGTGATGTTCCTGCTACTGGTTCTGATCCTGGTTCCGTGGTTCTGGATACGCCAACCCGAGACCCTCGCACAGGTGCGGCGTGTGCGCTTTTCCTTCACTCAATTATTTCTGGACATAAGCGCTATATATCGGATTCGCAGCTCGCTCGGCTATACCCTGGCTATGGGATTTATATTTGGTGGCTTCCTCGGGTACCTCAGCAGCTCACAGCAGATTTTCCAGGTGCAGTATCAATTGCACGAATTATTTCCGCTCTACTTCGGGATCCTCGCCTGTGCTATCGGTTGCGCCTCGCTGTTCAATGCGAGCCTGGTCATGCGTTTCGGTATGCGCCGTCTGTCGAACTACGCGATGAACGGTATCTGCCTGGTATCGATTCCGTTTCTGCTGATTGTGGCAATGCAGGATGGTCATCCGCCGCTATATCAGCTGATGGCCTATTTATTGCCGTTGTTTTTTTGCTTCGGTATTTTATTCGGTAATTTGAATGCGCTCGCGATGGAACCACTGGGGCATATCGCCGGGCTGGGATCAGCCCTGATCGGTTCGGTTTCGACACTGATGTCGGTAGTCTTTGGAGTCTTTGTCGCCGCCGCCTACGACCAGACGGTAGTACCACTGGTGGCCGGATTTGCCGTGCTCGGGCTGGCGGGTTTGATAACCATGCGCTGGACCGAAGCGGAGCAAGTCACTGCGGGCTAATTGCTCGATTCGAGAAATTTCAGAATCTCGTTTTCGATGTCCTGTTTGGCCACCACCAGTGGGTGGGCGATGGGTTTCGCGAAAAGATCTGCAATGGCTCGCGGGACTTTGATCCCGGCGCTTGCGGCGACAGCTGACAGCGCGGCCTCGTCCGATTGCGGCTGATGGCCATTGATCGCGTTGTCCATGACCGAGGCGAATTTGGTCCATTCCGCGGTCGAATAAATCAGATTGACCCGGTCCGAGAATTCCGCCGCCAGGCAGGTTTTGAAGCAGGTGGCGGTATGCGGATCGACCAGGTAGCCCTTGCTGAAGGCCTGTCGAATGTATTCACTGCCTTCTTCGTCGGAACAATCGTCCGCCGCGAAAATGTCACTGATTTGCGCATGTTCCGCAGCATCGAGCTGGTAGCGGCCGTCCTCGTCGAGTTGGCGCATCAGTTCGCGTGTGCGCTCGGCACCGAACAAATCGAATAACACGCGTTCGACGTTGGAGGATTTTAGTATGTCCATCGCCGGAGACGTGGTCGCGATCAGGTCGCGCTTACTGAGGTCGTAGCTGCCCTGTTTGATCCATTCGGTAAGCACGTTATTTGCGTTGGAGGCAATGACGATTTTTGCAATGGGCAGACCCATACGCTTTGCGTAATAAGCACCCAGTGCATTGCCAAAGTTGCCGCTTGGTATGTGCAGTATGATCTCGTCACCGAGCTTGATCTCGCCCTGGCGCACCAGCGCCAGGTAACCATGAAACTGGTACAACATCTGGAAGATGATGCGTCCGAAGTTAACCGAGTTGGCAGCGGACAGGGCAATATTCAATTCGTCGAGGCGTTGCTTAAAGCTGGCCGACGACAGTAACGACTTGAGCGCCGCCTGGGCATCGTCGAAATTTCCGTGAATGCCGATCACCTTGAGATTGCCTCCATCCTCGGTGACCATCTGCAGACGTTGCACATCCGAGGTGCCGCCTTGTGGGTACAGGCAGACGACGCGGATATTGGCACGGTTGCGGAAGGTTTCCAGCGCCGCCGGGCCGGTATCGCCGCTGGTAGCGGTCAGAATCAGATATTGTTGCTGCTGCTGTTGCGCCAGGGTCGATAAGATCAGCCCGAAGGGTTGTAACGCCATATCCTTGAAGGCGCGGGTCGGTCCGTGATACAGCTCGCTGACAAACAGCCGGTCATCAAGCTTGACCACGGGTACGGGATCACCTGCATCGTCGAAACGGTCATACAGGTCGAGCGCCTGCTGCAATATCGACGGGTCGATATCGATGTCGAGGTGAAGCAAAAGTGCCATCGCCAGTTGCTTGTAGGAGCTGGCCAGGTGGTGCTCGAGAAAATCGAGGTCCACTCCGGGCATCGATTCGGGGCTGTAGATGCCGCCAAAAGACGCGATCGGCGAGAGCAGGGCAGCCGCGAAACCAACCTGTGCCGGGCGCGCCTGGTCGTTGCCTCTAGTTTCAGTGAAAATCATCGGAAAAAACGATTGGGTCCGTGCCGGTCGAAGGCGAATTATATCTGCATGACCAGGCCTAACAAGCGGTTTTGCGGTGATTTCCGCGCAAATGCCTTCAAAACACTGATTTGCCGCGTATATTACTTCTACTCGACCCTGTTTATGCGTAAAATTCAGCCCCAATGATCTCGGCCGGGTAAGCCCTGGTGGCCGAGTTATAATTCCAATCCAGAGTATCCGTTCAAAGTACCCAGGTAACCCGATGTCCGAAACCGCCAAGATCAATTTACTCGATTTCAATCGCGCTGCGCTCGAGACATTTTTCGTCGCTAACGGCGAGAAGCCGTTTCGTGCCCGGCAGTTGATGCAATGGGTGCACCAGCGTGGCGTGATCGATTTTGCAGCGATGACCGATATGTCGCGGAGCCTGCGCGAGTTTTTGTGCGCAAATTGCTGTATCGAAAGGCCGCGCATCCTCGATCGCCAGCATGCGGCCGATGGTACTCGCAAGTGGTTGCTGGGTATGGACGATAATGATAACGCCGTCGAATGCGTGCTGATCCCCGAAAAATCACGCATGACACTGTGCGTGTCTTCGCAGTTGGGTTGTACCTTGAACTGCACTTTCTGCTCTACTGCGAAACAGGGCTTCAATCGTAATCTGACGACTGCCGAGATCATCGCGCAGCTGCATTTCGCGCATCACAGCCTGATCGCCGAAGGCTATCCGCAAGGCGTGACTAACGTCGTGTTCATGGGCATGGGCGAACCGCTGATGAACTTCGATGCGGTCATCGCCGCGGTTGACCTGATGTGTGACGATTTCGGTTATGCACTCAGTAAGCGGCGCGTGACCATCAGCACTGCGGGTGTGGTGCCGGCAATGGAAAAGCTCGAGCAGGTCACCGATGTTGCACTCGCGGTATCCCTGCATGCGCCGAACGACGCGCTGCGTGATCAGCTGGTGCCTATCAATCGCAAGTATCCAATCAGCGAATTGCTGCGCGCCTGTCGCAGTTATATCGATGGTTACCGCAGTCGCAAGATAACATTTGAATACGTCATGCTGGCCGGCGTCAATGATAGCCTCGAGCATGCGCGCGAGTTGGCCGCGCTGATCGCCGACTTGCCATGTAAGCTGAATCTCATTCCGTTCAATCCCTACCCGCATGCGCTTTACCAGTGTTCATCGCAGCAAACCATCGATCGTTTTCGTGACCATACTTCGAGCAAGGGTATTATTACGGTCACGCGGCGTGCCCGCGGCGATGACATCGATGCCGCCTGCGGGCAACTGGTTGGTGCCTTCAAGGACCGCAGTCGACGCAGTGAGAAATATCAGCTTAGTCTCAAGGATGTCGGAGGATTGACCGTTGCACATTAATAAGACTCTTGGGCTGCTGCTGTTGGTGGGCCTGTTGCAGGCCTGTGTCGCGGTCAATCCAGGCCAGAGCCAGGACGAAAAAGCGAGCGCGGTCAATGTTCAGCTGGGTATTGGCTATCTGCAGCAAAACAAGCTCGATCTGGCCAGCCAGAAATTGACCAAGGCGTTGAAACAGGACCCGGAATCCGCCTCGGCACACAACGCCTACGCGATCCTGCAGGAGCGTTTGAAACAGTTGGAACTGGCCGAAAAACATTATAAAAAGGCGACCAAACTGGATCCCAATGATTCACAGTCGGCCAATAATTATGGCACCTTCCTGTGTAGACATGGTCGCGAGCTTGAGTCGGAAAAATACTTTCTGCAGGCGCTGAAAAATCCGCTTTACAGCACGCCCGAGTACGCCTATTACAATGCAGCTATCTGCCTGCTGAAAGTGCAGCAGGTAGAAGCGGCCAGGGAATACCTGCGCAAGGCGCTCGTCGAAAAAAGCGATTTTGCAGATGCCTTGCTGGCCATGGGAGGTTTG
>Ga0316187_10001070_pt1 | contig 23084 bp, 18 predicted proteins | sample CroRivburrow1_MG_FD_204927 | JGI IMG/M metagenome (GOLD analysis project Ga0316187, IMG submission 204927) | Coastal sediment microbial communities from Maine, United States - Cross River worm burrow 1 | ecosystem: Environmental > Aquatic > Marine > Coastal > Sediment | place: USA: Maine...
CTGGGCCATGATCGGGAACACATGACCGGGGCTGATGATGTCCTCGGGTCTGGCGTGTTCGCTGATTGCCGAGTGGATGGTAGTCGCCCTGTCAGCTGCCGAAATGCCGGTCGTCACCCCGGAGGATGCCTCTATGGAGGTCGTAAAATTGGTCGAAAAGCGGGAAGCATTCTTACCCACCATCAGGGACAGGCCGAGTTGATCGCATCGTTCGGGTGTCAGGGTGAGGCAGATCAGTCCCCTGGCATGGGATGCCATGAAATTGATATGCCGCGGCTCGACCTTCTCGGCTGCGATCAGCAGGTCACCTTCGTTTTCCCGGTCTTCGTCGTCGGTGATGATCACCATCTTTCCCTGGCGATAGTCGTTCAGTACTTCTTCGATAGAGGTCAGGGGCATCTCAGTGTCTCACTCGTCGGAGCCGGGGTCAGCGGAACCGGTGGTCGCGGCATTCCGATCCCGGAGCGTTTCCGCACCGGCGGATGCCGATGAAGCAAATCCTGTGGCGACCAGTCGCGCCAGATAGCGGGCGATGATGTCCACTTCCAGGTGCACTCGACGCCCGGGTTCGTAGTTTCTCACGGTTGTCACCTGCGCCGTGTGGGGCACGATATTAACCTCGAACGAATCCCCGGAGACCGAGTTCACTGTCAGGCTTATCCCGTCGATACACACGGATCCCTTGGGGGCGATGAACGGTGACAGTTCCGCCGGCACCCTGAAGCGGAGCCTGGTCGAGGCACCGATGGGCTCCATCTGGTCCAGCCAGCCAATGCCATCCACATGTCCGGTAACGATATGCCCCCCAAGACGCGTGGTTGGAAGCAGTGCCAGCTCGATATTTACCACGTCGCCCGGCGACTTCCCAGACAACAGGGTCCGGGCCAGGGATTCAGCCGAAACATCGAAACTGAGTTCGTTTCCCTCGATCCCGGTGACGGTCAGGCAAACCCCGTCCACTGCAACACTGTCTCCGACCCCGGTCTCGTCGCGGCAAGCTGCGCCAACGTCCACGACGAGTTTCAGATCGGGCCCCGAGAGCAAGGACCGGCGTACGACGCCAACATTCGAAATAATGCCGCTGAACATTTTTCTCCCGGATACTAGCGGGCAGACAGGAGGACTCTGAGGTCCGGGCCGAACTGCCGGACATCCAGCGTGTCCAGCCCCGTGCACTCGCTGAGATGTTCGACCCCGGGAAGGTCGAACATGCCGCGCGCTTCGTTCCCCAGGAACCTCGGCGCCAGATAGAGGAGTACTTCATCGGCCAGACCGGCTTTCAGCATCGCACCGGCCAGCGTCGGTCCCGCTTCCACCAGCAATTCGTTGACCTCCCGCTTCGCCAGGTCTTCCATCAGGCCGGCGAGATCGACTTTGCCGTCACTTCCCGGCAGATAGACGACCTCCACGCCGGCGGCGAACTTGTCGGTGAATTCGTACTCGTCGTTGGCGGTCGCGACGAGTGTGTTCCCCGGCTGCTGCAATACCCGGGAACCGGCAGGTGTAGAAAACCTGCTGTCCACCACGACCCTCAGCGGCTGCCTCCCGCTATCGACGTGACGCACCGTCAACTCGGGGTCATCTGCCCGGATGGTGCCGCTGCCGGTCATTACCGCACTGCTTCGCGCACGCCAGTGATGGACGTCGCGGCGAGCGGATTCACCGGTGATCCAGCGGCTTTCTCCGGAACGCATCGCGGTCCGGCCGTCCATGCTGGCTGCAATCTTGATTGTCACCCAGGGCCTGCCGAGCCTGATGCGATGCAGGAAACCCCGGTTCAGACGCTCGGACTCCCCACGCATTACGCCCACGTCGACATCTATGCCGGCACCGCGGAGCGTCTCTATCCCGCCCCCGGCAACCTGTGGGTTAGGGTCCTCCAGCGCGGCGATAACGCGTTTCACCCCGGCATCGATCAGAAATCCGGTACAAGGGGGTGTACGACCCTGGTGACAGCACGGCTCCAGGTTGACATACACGCTGGCGCCCCGGGCCGCTTCGCCCGCCTCGCGCAGCGCCAGGACCTCCGCGTGCGGCTGCCCGGCCTCCGCATGCCAGCCTTCGCCAACAACGGAACCGTCCCTGACGACCACGCAGCCGATCCTGGGATTGGGGTCGGTCGAGTACAGACCCTTGCGCGCCAATGCCATGGCGCGGCCCATGAAATAGTGGTCGTTACTTGTCATTGCTTTCCTTGCGGTCCGGAAGAAGTGACATCTGCTGCTTCCTGGCCGAAGGGGAGGGCTGGGTTTGCAACCGCTTCACTTCCTCACTGAACTCGTCCACGTCCTGAAACGAACGGTACACGGATGCGAACCGGACATAGGCGACCGGGTCCAGTTCGTTGAGCTCCTGCATTACCCACTCGCCGATGATCTGGGAATCGATCTCACGTTCGCCGCTGGTCAGAAGATGGTGCTGGATATGCTGTACGGCCGCTTCCACGGCGTTGGCCTCGACCGGGCGCTTTTCAAGAGCCCGCTGTATGCCCCGCCGGAGCTTCTCCTCGTCGAATGCCTCGCGCTTTCCGTCCCGTTTGACGATATAGGGCATCCTGAGCGAAGCCCGTTCGAGCGTGGTGAAACGCTCCTCGCATTCGATACACTCGCGCCGTCTTCGCACCGCATCCCCTTCGTCGGCGATGCGGGAGTCGATCACACGGGTGTCATCGGAAAGGCAGAACGGACAACGCATGCAATCGGCCCAATCGAGCGGATTTCAGCCGCTCCCGGCGGTACCGGCGTGTGCCGGTCCAACGGCATTGACTTCGTAGACAGGGTGCCGTGCGCAGATTTCGAGCACCTGCCGCTTGATATCCGCAATCGCCGACGCATCGCCCAGATTGTCCAGGACGTCACAGAACCAGTGACCGAGCTGCGTCGATTCGGGCTCCCTGAAACCACGGGTGGTGATCGCCGGTGTGCCCACCCTGATGCCGCTCGTAACGAACGGGGACTGCGGATCGTTCGGTACCGCGTTCTTGTTGACCGTAATATTGGCAGCACCGAGTCCTGCTTCTCCGTCCTTGCCCGTGACACCCTTTTTGATCAGGTCCACCAGCAACAGGTGGTTGTCCGTGCCACCCGATACGATGTTGTAACCCCGCTCCAGCAATACCTCAGCCATTGCCCTCGCGTTCTTGATGACCTGAGCCTGGTAATCCCTGAACTCCGGCTGCAGCGCCTCCTTGAATGCGACGGCCTTGGCTGCGATGACGTGCATCAGGGGTCCGCCCTGCATTCCCGGGAACACCCTTGAGCTCAGTTTCTTCTCCAGCTCCGGGTTACTCCTCGCCAGGATGAGCCCTCCGCGGGGACCGCGCAGGGTCTTGTGCGTGGTGCTGGTGGTGACATCGGCGATGTCAACCGGACTCGGATAGTGCCCGGTGGCGATCAGGCCGGCGACATGAGCCACGTCCGCCACGAGGTAGGCTCCAACGCTGTCCGCGATCTGCCGGCAGCGTTCCCAGTCGATGACGCGGGAGTATGCGCTGAACCCGGTCATTAACATTTTGGGCTTGTGCTCCTTTGCCAGCTCCTGCATCTGCCCGTAGTCGATCTGTCCCGTGGCCGGATCCAGACCGTACTGGACGGCGTTATAGATTCTCCCGGAAAAATTGACTTTCGCGCCGTGGGTCAGGTGACCGCCTTCGGCCAGGCTCATGCCGAGCACGGTATCGCCGGGGTCGAGCAGCGCCATGTACACCGCAGCGTTGGCCTGGGAGCCCGAATGGGGCTGGACGTTTGCATAGGCAGCCCCGAATAGCTCCTTCGCCCGGTCGATCGCGAGCTCCTCGGCCACGTCCACGAATTCGCACCCGCCATAGTAACGCTTGCGCGGGTAGCCTTCAGCGTATTTGTTGGTCAGCAGGGACCCCTGGGCCTCGAGCACCCGCGGGCTGGTGTAATTTTCCGAGGCGATGAGCTCGATGTGCTCTTCCTGACGTACCTGTTCGGCGCTGATGGCGGACCACAGTTCTTCGTCGAAGTCCGCAATTTTCATATCTTTCGTAAACATTTTGCCTCTCGTGTCTGGAAAGGTTAGGGAAGGACCTGCTCCTGATCCACACCTTCTTTTTTAACCGGCATCATATCTTCCCGGGACAAACCCAGCCTCAGCACTATCGGGCTGGCGATAAAGATCGAGGAGTATGTACCCACGATAACGCCGATAATCAGCGCCACCGAAAAGCCCCGGATGACCTCACCGCCCAGAAAGAAAAGGGCAAGCAGGACCAGCAGGGTCGTCATCGAGGTCAACATCGTCCGCCGCAGCGTCTGATTGATCGACCGGTTCATGATCTCCACGGGCGTCCCCTTGCGCATCTTCCTGAAATTCTCACGTATCCGGTCGAATACGACGATGGTGTCGTTGAGAGAATAACCGATAACAGCAAGGATCGCAGCAAGCACCGGCTGCGTGAACTCCAGCTGGAACAGGGAGAAGATCCCGACCGCGATCAGAACGTCGTGAGCCAGTGCAACCACGGAGCCCACCGCAAACTTCCATTCGAACCTGAAAGCGACGTAAAGCATGATGAGGCCCAGCGCCGCAAGCATCGCCAGGCCGCCGGTCTCGGCGAGTTCTTCACCGAACTGAGGCCCGATGAACTCGATGCGCCGCATCTGCACCATGCACGGCACCGGCCCGGCGTTGTCCCGGAAACACTGCTGCTCCCGGTTTCCCGATTGCTCCGTCAGCACCTCTCCGTAGGGTTCGCGCAGCGTCTCCACGGTTCGGGTGCTGATCTCGGCCGCACTTTCCTCCGCAAGCACCGGCAGCCGGATCGAAACCTCCCGGGAAGTCCCGAAATACTGGACGACCGCGTCCGCGAGCCCGGCGCTCTGAAGCCGGTTACGAATCTCCGCGATCTGCACCGGCTCGTCGTAGGCTACCTCGACAAGGGTGCCGCCGGTAAATTCGATGCCCCAGTTCAATCCGCGGGTGAACAGCGAACTCAGTCCCACGAGAATCAGGATCGTTGAACATATCGCCGCCAGCTTTCGCCGGCCCATGAAATCGATTTTGGTGGTTCCGATGAGTTCCATTTACCTGTTCCCTATATCGACAGCTTGCTCAGCCGCCGTCCGCCGTAGATGAGGTTGATCAATGCCCGGGTCACCACGATGGCGGTGAACATCGAGGTGATGATGCCGATGCTGAGGGTGACAGCGAAACCCTTTACCGGTCCCGACCCGATGCTGAAAAGAACGATTGCCGCAATCAGGGTCGTAAAGTTGGCGTCGAAAATCGTCCCGAAGGCCTTCTCGTAGCCGACGTGGATGCTCGCCTGGGGCGAGTTCCCGTTCCGTATTTCCTCCCGGATCCTCTCGAAGATCAGAACGTTCGCGTCCACCGCCATACCGACGGTCAGCACGATACCGGCGACGCCCGGCAGGGTCAGCGTGGCCTGCAGCAGCGATAACACGGAAACGATCAGCACCAGGTTGACGATCAGCACCAGGCCGGCCACCGCTCCGAACATGCGGTAGTAGACGAACATGAACACGAGGACCAGCAGGAAGCCGACGAGCACCGACTGGAAGCCTTTTTCGATGTTGTCCCGGCCGAGGCTCGGGCCCACCGTGCGCTCCTCGATGATGTCCACCGGTGCAGCCAGAGCGCCGGCGCGCAGGAGCAGCGCAAGGTCCTGCGCCTCCGCGGAGCCTTCCAGCCCCTCGATCTGGAACCGCTTGCCCAACTGCTCGCGTATCACCGGCGCGGTGATAACCTCCTCGGCGCGTGTCCGCAACTTCACCACCTCCCCCTGTTCGTTCAGGACAGGAAGGCCGTCCTCGTCGAGCTTCGTTTCACTGCGGTCCTCCACGAAAACGACCGCCATGCGTTTGCCGACGTTTTCTCCGGTCACGCGCTGGTTTATCTCCGCCCCGCGTGAATCAAGGGTGATATGAACTACCGGGGTGCCGTTCAGCTGATCGCGGCCGGCCGCGGCATCGACTATATTGTGACCGGAGTAGACCAGGCGGTTCTTGAGCAGAATCTGCCCGCTCCTTCTGTGCGGGTACAGTTTGGAACCGGCAGGAACGGATCCGCGCATCGCACTCTGGAGATCGTGCTCTTCGTCAACCAGCTTGATCTCGAGGGTTGCCGTCCTGCCGAGGATCTCTTTCGCCCTCGCCGTGTCCTGGACGCCGGGCAGCTGAACCACGATCCTCCGGTCACCCTGCTGCTGCACAACCGGCTCCGCCACGCCCAGTTCGTCCACGCGATTCCTCAGTGAGGTCATATTCTGCTGCAGCGCGAAACTCTTGATCTCGGAGACCGCGTCTTCCCGCAGGGTCGCATGGATAGAGGGCTTGCCTTCCCGTTCACGGTCTTCCAGTTTCAGCTGCGCCAGTTCCTCGGCGATGACGCTGCGACCCTCGTCCCTCTGCAACTCGTCGCGGAACTTGACGTCGATGCCTCCCCCGGGGGAGCGGCGGATCGTGAGGTAGCGGATCTTCGCCTCGCGCAGAATCGTCCGCAGATCCCCGACGTATCTCTGTTCGGTGTTATCCACCGCACCTTCGACATCGACTTCCATCAGGAAGTGAACCCCCCCGCGCAGATCGAGGCCGAGATACATGGGAGCGCCACCGAGGGCGGACAGCCAGGCGGGCGTAGCAGGCAGCAGGCTCAGGGCAACCGTGTAGTCGTTTCCGAGTTCATCCTGGGCGACATCTTTCGCATTGAGTTGGGTTTCAGTGTCCGCAAACCGCAGACGTATGCCACTCGCGTCGAGTGTCGCCCCGAAAGGCTCGATGTTCTGCTCCGCCAGCGCCCGCTCCACCTGCGAGAGGACGTTCTGATCCGTTACGAACGGGCCGACGCCGGCGATCTGGATTCCAGGATCCTCGCCGTAGAGGTTCGGCAGGGCATAGAGAAACCCGGGGATTATCACCGCAAGGATGATGATGTATTTCCATAGGGGATAGCGGTTCATAACTGCTCGTGCAAATCGTAATGTGTGGGACCGGTTCCAGCCAGCGGGCGGGATACTCAGGCGTCCTTGATGGTCCCCTTGGGCATCATCGCCTGGATAGCGTGTGACTGGACCTTGACCTGCACACCAGTCGCCACCTCGAGCGTGATGAAATTTTCACCGACATCGGTGATCTTTCCCAGCGTACCCCCGTTGGTTACCACCTCGTCACCCTTGCTGAGGTTGGCCACCATTTCCTTGTGCTGTTTCTGCCGCTTTTGCTGCGGTCGAATCAACAGAAAGTAGAATACAACGATAATCAACACGAACGGCAGTAACCCCAGCAGACCACCGCCTGCGGGATCGCCCTGTGCCCATGCGTCCGAAATAAACAGATTCATAAATGTTTTTCCTTGTTTCCCGATGGAGCCCGCTATCGCGGGGGCGCGGTATTATGCCACAGCGCGGCGGAAAAAATCCGCAGCGAAACGGTCCATGCGCCCATCTTCTATAGCCGACCGGATCGAACGCATCAGATCCTGGTAGAATTGCAGATTGTGGATGGTATTCAATCTCGCGCCCAGAATCTCGTTGTTCCTGTACAGGTGGTGGATATAGGCCCGTGAGTACCGCCTGCAGGCATAGCACGAACATTCCGGGTCAAGCGGTCCGGTATCCCTCCGGTGCACCGCGTTGCGTATCCTGACCACGCCCTGGCTCGTATAGAGCCATCCGTTGCGTGCGTTGCGGGTTGGCAGTACACAGTCAAACATATCCACCCCCTGCCTCGCCGCGGTTACGATGTCCTGCGGGGTGCCCACCCCCATCAGGTAACGAGGCCTCGATTCAGGCATGCACGGCGCAAGGGCCTCGAGGACCTCGTACATCGTCGCGATGGGCTCTCCGACCGACAGCCCCCCGATGGCGTATCCATCGAAACCGATGTCGACCAGTGCCGCCAGTGATTCCTGCCGCAGATGGGGATACATCCCGCCCTGCACGATCCCGAACAGGCAGCCCCGCCCAGTATAGGAATCGCGGCACCTCTCAGCCCACCGCATCGAGAGGCGCATCGATCGCGCCGCGGTGTCCTCGTCCGCGGGAAATGCCGTACAGTCATCAAATGCCATGACGATGTCCGAGCCCAGGCACTGCTGAATCTGCATCGACTCTTCCGGGCCCAGGAAGATCTTCGCACCGTCCAGAGGCGACCTGAACGTCACCCCGCGCTCACCGATCTCCCGCAGCTTGGCCAGGCTCCAGACCTGGAAGCCGCCGGAATCGGTGAGTATGGGTCCTCGCCAGCCCATGAATTCATGGAGGCCGCCGTGATCCGCGATGACTTCGGTTCCCGGTCTGAGCATCAGATGGAAGGTGTTCCCCAGAATGATCCGGGCGCCGGTAGCAGCGACCTCCTCCGGCGTCATTGCCTTTACCGTCGCCAGGGTGCCCACCGGCATGAATGCGGGAGTTTCGATCGTCCCCCGCTCCAGTGCGATGCGACCGCTTCGCGCACGGCCGTCGGCATGGTCGATTTCGAACGTCAGCACGCCCCGGCTTCCGCGCCGCGGGTCACGAACATCGCGTCACCGTAGCTGTAAAACCGGTATCCCGACTCCACCGCGTGTCGGTACGCATGCAGGGTGTGTGCCGTGCCGGCGAACGCACAGACCAACATGAGCAGGGACGACCGGGGAAGATGAAAATTGGTGATCATCGCATCGACGAGACGGAACGGCTTGCCCGGGTAGAGGAATAAGTCGGTATAGCCCTCGTATGAGGTCGCCCCTTCCCGGAGTGCGAGGGTCTCCAGCGCGCGCACACACGTTGTCCCGACCGCCACCACCCTGGTTCCCCGGGCTTTCGCCGCGGCGACCGCCTGCCCGGTCGCACCCGGGATGGAAATCCATTCCGGGTGCATTCTGTGTGCCATCGGATCGGATGTACGGATGGGCTGGAATGTGCCGGCGCCGACGTGGAGGGTGAGGAAGACGCACTGCACCTCCAGGGCCCGCAGCCGGCCCATCAATTGCTGGTCGAAGTGCAGACCCGCGGTGGGCGCAGCCACGGCACCGGGCGCTCTGGCGTAGACCGTCTGATAGCGCTCCCGGTCCTGATCCAGATCCGGGCGCCGGATGTACGGTGGAAGGGGCACGTGCCCAAGACGTTCCAGCACATCCGTGGCGGTGTGATGTGCGAATCGGATCACGGACAGATCCCCCCGGCGTTCCGTCACCACCGCCTCCACCGAGGATTCGCCCTTTTCCAGCGTCAGCACATGCCCGGCCCGCAGCGGTTTACTGCTTCCCGTCATCGCGAGGATCGTGTCCGTTTCCAGGATCCGCTCGAGCAGGAGTTCCACCCGGCCGCCGGTCGACTTTCTACCGTGCAGCCGAGCCGGAATGACCCGGGTGTCATTGAACACGAGCACATCGCCGGCAGTGAGAAGCTCGACGATATCCGGGAAAACGAGATCGTGGGTCTTGCCGCTATCCACGGTCAGATGCAGGAGCCGGCTCGCTGTTCGTTCCGGAAGCGGGTGCTGCGCAATCAAGGCCTCGGGGAGGTGATAGTCGAACGCATCCGCAGGTGATGTCAAATCTTTGATGGCGGCCGTAGACATCGCTATACTTGGCGCCCCGCAGTTGCCGAGGTGGCGAAACTGGTAGACGCGCCAGACTCAAAATCTGGTGGTGGCAACACCGTGCCGGTTCGATTCCGGCCCTCGGTACCAGATAAAACTATCATATTGATCAGATTCCGGCCGGTCCGGCCGGGCTCTCCAGTGGGTCACCTGCTGGAAGCTCGAACTCGACATTGTCGATCAGCCTTGTATTTCCCACATAGCCGGCCCCGAGTATGACCAGTTCGTGATCCCCGCCCCCCGCGGCCGCCAGGTCGCCGCGGCGCCTGATGCTCGCGTAGTCGGGTCGTATACCTGCGCGGACCCAGTCGTCCAGTACGGTTTTTTCCACCTCTGAGATAGTTTCGTTTCCGGATTTCATCCGCTGGACTCCATCGCACAACCCCCGATACAGCGCGGGAGCGACGCTGCGCCCGCTCTCACTCAGATAGCTGTTTCTGGAACTCAAGGCCAGCCCGTCGCTGTCCCTTACGGTGTCCACGCCAACGATCCGGATGGACATCGCAAGGTCTTCGACCATGCGCTTGATGATGACCATCTGCTGGTAGTCTTTTTTCCCGAAATAGGCAACGTCCGGCCGTGTGATATGGAGCAGGCGATTCACGACGGTAGTGACGCCGCGGAAAAATCCCGGACGGGTTTCGCCCTCCAGCACCTCACCGAGCTGTGGCACCTCGACCCGGGTCTGCTGTTCAAGGCCCCGCGGGTACATTACCTCGTCATCGGGCATGAACAGCAGGTCCACGCCGTCTTCCAGCAGGGCGACGCGATCCTCTTCCTCGGTGCGCGGATAGGTCGCGAAATCCTCGGTGGGGCCGAACTGGAACGGATTGACATACAGGCTGACGGTAACAATGTGATTGTCCGCCCTCGCCCTGCGGATCAGCGTCCGGTGGCCCTCGTGCAGATTCCCCATGGTGGGCACCAGGGCGATCGAACCTTTGCGCGCGCGGCCGGCATCCACAAAACTGCGCACTTCCTCTATGGAGTTGACGACGATCATGGCTGTTCCGCACCTCCCCGCCGCGATCAGGACACGGGGATGGGGTTGAAATAGTGGCGTCCGCTTTTTATGGTTTTGATGTGATTCAGCAGCATCTCGAAGTCCGCCTGCCGGTCGACGATGTTTATCCGCGCGGAATTCACGATCAGCAGAGGAGAATTCGAGTATCGGTGGAAAAAAGCCGTGTAGGTTTCGACCAGGCGTTGCAGGTAGTCGTTGTCGATCAGGCGCTCGTAGTCGATCCCGCGGCGACGAATGCGCTCCATGAGCACGTCAACGGGCGCCTGCAGGTAGATGACCAGGTCTGGTTCCGGTATGTCGAGGGAAAACTGGTTGTATACCTGCTGGTACAGCCGGTATTCGTCGTCGTCCAGTGTCACCTGCGCAAACAGCGAATCCTTCTCGAGCATGAAATCGGCGATGCGGACCTGGCTGAACATGTCGCTCTGCTTGAGGTCCTGGAGCTGGCGTACCCGTTGAAAAAGAAAAAACAGCTGGGTAGGCAGCGCATATTGCTTGCGCGATCGGTAAAAGCGTTCCAGGAAGGGATTCTCGCTCGGCTGCTCGAGGAGCGACTCGCATTTCAGCGACTCCGCGAGCCGCACGGCGAGGCTCGTCTTGCCGACGCCGATGGGCCCTTCAATTACGATATATCTTGGATTGGACACGCTCCGGTGGATCCGGGGATATTTTTATGGTCAGGTGATGATACGTCACTACCGGGATTTACGCACCTCCCCGAGCGCTTGATATAATCCGCGGTCCCGGCCCACCCATGACAGGTACCAATGAAGTTTCTTTTCGATTTTTTCCCGATTCTCCTCTTTTTTGCCGCGTTCAAGGTCTACGACATCTACGTAGCCACCGGCGTGGCTATTTTCGCCTCCATAGCGCAGGTAGGCTGGCTGAAGCTCTCCGGCCGCAAGGTGGAAACCATGCACTGGATCACTCTGTTCGGGATCACCGTATTCGGCGGTCTGACGATCATACTGCATGACGAGACCTTCATCCGCTGGAAACCGACCGTGGTCTACTGGGTATTCTCACTGATTCTTCTGGCAACGCAGTTTTTCGGCAGTAAGACAGCAATAGAGCGCGTCATGGGAAAACAGATCGCCCTGCCGGACAGGATCTGGCGCAGGATGAATCTCAGCTTCGTTCTGTTCACCCTGGCAATGGGGTTCCTGAATCTTTACGTCGCCTTTGTTTACGGCAGTGGGCTGGACCCGGATGTCCAGCGCGAGCACTGGGTCAACTTCAAGGTATTCGGGACCCTGGTCATCACACTGGTGTTCATGTTTATCGTCATGGCCTTCGTCTCCAAACACATCAAGATCGAAGAACAGGAGAATACCTGATGTACTACATGATCTGCGCCCACGACAGGCCCGACAGCCTTGGCGACCGGCTGGATGCCAGACCGGATCACCTGGCCCGGCTGCAGGAACTGCGAAATGCGGGCCGCCTGCTCACTGCAGGACCTTTTCCCGCCATCGACAGCGAGGACCCGGGACCGGCCGGATTCACCGGCAGCCTGATCGTCGCCGATTTCGAGTCTCTCGACAACGCCCGGGCCTGGGCTGACGCCGACCCCTATGCCACAGCCGGTGTCTACGAGCGGGTGGACATCAGACCATTCAAGAAAGTCTTCTGACTCTAAAACCGGGGACAGTATACCTATTAGGCAGGAAATAATTGCCTAATAGGTATACTGTCCCCGGTTTGCTGTTATGCCGCCTTTTGTGAGTTCGCTACGAGTTGGCGGATGACGTACTGCAGGATACCGCCGTGCATGTAGTAATCCCACTCCTTTGGCGTATCGATCCGAACGTCCACATCGAATGATCTGTCGTCGGCGGTGATGGTCAGTTCGCTGGCGCCTACCTCGAGTCCCTCGACGCCAAAGACCTCCTCGCCGGTAAGCCCCAGGTTATTTCGATTTTCCCCGGCCTTGAACTGCAGCGGGAGCACGCCCATGCCGATCAGGTTGGAACGGTGGATGCGCTCGTAGGACTCGACGATCACCGCGCGCACACCGAGCAACGTTGTGCCCTTCGCCGCCCAGTCGCGGGACGAACCGGTACCGTACTCCTTGCCTGCAATCACGATCAGAGGCACACCGGCTTCCTTATACTTCATGGCGGCGTCGTAGATCGACATCACTTCTGCGCCGGGCTGGTAGCGCGTCCATCCGCCTTCCGTACCGGGTGCCAGTTCATTGCGGAGGCGGATGTTGGCGAAGGTTCCGCGCATCATCACCTCATGGTTGCCGCGACGTGAACCGTAGCTGTTGAAATCCGCCTTGGCCACGCCGTGGCGGGCCAGGTACTCGCCGGCGGGCGAATCCTCCTTGATTGCACCGGCAGGGGAGATATGATCTGTGGTGATGCTGTCCCCGAGCTTTGCCAGAACCCTCGCCCCGGCGATTGGCCTGATTCCCTCGGGTGCAATGGTCATACCGTCGAAAAACGGCGGTTTGCGTACGTAGGTCGAATCCGGATCCCACTCGAACAGGGCGCCTTTTGGGGGATCGATCTTCTGCCAGCGCGCGTCGCCGCTCATCACGTCCGAGTACTTCGCCTGAAACATCTCCCGCGTGATGGTGTTTTGCACGGCGTCGTTGATTTCCTTCTGCGTGGGCCAGATGTCCTTGAGGTAGACATCGCCGCCCTCTGCGTCCTTCGCAATCGGGTCGTTGTACAGATCGATATTCGTCGTACCGGCGATGGCGTAAGCGACCACCAGCGGCGGGGATGCCAGAAAGTTCATCCTGACCTCGGCATGCACACGACCCTCGAAATTACGGTTGCCCGACAGCACCGAACAGGCAACTAGGTCAGACTGGTGTATCGCCTCGCTGATGGCTTCCGGGAGCGGACCCGAGTTACCGATGCATGTTGTGCAGCCGTACCCGACTACATCGAAGCCGAGTGATTGCAGAGAGGGCAAGAGTCCGGCCTTCTGCAGATACTCGGTAACCACCTTGGAACCCGGCGCCAGCGAGGTCTTCACCCAGGGTTTCACCTTGATACCCCGGTCGGCTGCATTCCGCGCCAGCAACCCCGCGCCCATGATCACGTCCGGGTTCGACGTGTTGGTGCAACTGGTGATGGCAGCAATTACGACGCTGCCGTCCTTGAGATCGAAAGTCTGGCCGTCGTGGGATACGCCCACGGCGGTTGCGGGATTGGGCTGCATCTGTTTCATGTGTTCCGCGATCACAGTCCGGGCGGATCGCAGCGGGATCCGATCCTGCGGCCGTTTCGGACCCGCCAGGCTGGGTTCCACGCTCGCCATGTCGAGTTCCAGTACGTCGGTGTACTCAGCCTGGGGACCGCCGGACTCGCGGAACATTCCCTGCTTCCTGGCGTAGGCCTCGACAAGGGCGATCTGTTCGTCGCTGCGGCCGGTGAGGTGCAGGTAGTCCAGCGCGGCCTGATCGATGGGAAAGATCCCACAGGTCGCACCGTACTCCGGGCCCATGTTCGCGATGGTGGCCTGGTCGGCCAGCGACAGGTTGTCCAGTCCGTCTCCGAAAAACTCGACGAACTTCCCGACCACACCCTTCGCCCTGAGCATCTGCACCACGGTCAGCACCAGATCCGTCGCGGTGGCGCCTTCCGGCAGTTCGCCGTTCAGTTTGAATCCGACAACTTGCGGAATCAGCATCGGAATGGCCTGCCCCAGCATCGCGGCTTCGGCCTCGATGCCGCCAACCCCCCAACCCAGGACGCCGATGCCGTTGATCATGGTGGTGTGCGAGTCCGTCCCAACCACGGTATCGGGGTACGCCCGCAATACGCCGTCAACGGTCGCATTGAACACTACCGGTGCCAGATACTCGAGGTTTACCTGGTGTACGATACCGGTCTCGGGCGGCACCACGCGAAAATTGCTGAAACTGTTCTGTCCCCACTTCAGGAACTGATACCGTTCCATGTTGCGTTTGTACTCGAGCGCCGCGTTGAGATCCAGTGAATCGGCGGTGCCGAAGTGATCCACCATGACCGAATGGTCGATCACCAGGTCGGCCGGCGACAGCGGGTTTATCTTGTCCGGATCACTGTTGAGGTCCCCCATGGCGTCGCGCATGGTGGCCAGATCCACTACCGCGGGAACGCCGGTGAAGTCCTGCATCAACACCCGCGCCGGAGTAAAGGCAATCTCCTCGCTGGGTTCGGCCTGCGGGTCCCAGTTCGCGAGCGCTTCGACGTCCGCGACCGTCACGTTCTCGCCGTCCTCGTGCCGCAGCAGGTTCTCGAGGAGAATTTTCAGGCTGTAGGGGAGTCTGTCCAGATCAAACCTGTCGCCGAGGGCATCCAATGCGTGGATTTCGTATTTTTTTCCGTTTACTTCCAGCGTGGTTCGGGCATTGAAACTGTTCACTGTTGTGTCCTTTTTTAAAGATCCTGTGGGAGTGTCGATTTTACCCCAGTCTGACGCCGGCGGGGTGTTTGCTTACCGCAATCTCTCGCCAGGGCGCGAAGTGCGCGAAGAAACAGATAACCGATTGCATAGAAAGGGTGCTCAAGTACTTCGGGTTGTTGCTGACGCCGAAGCACTTCGCGGCGTGAGTCGCATGGCTGCGGAGGCTAGTCCGAGATCATCTCCAGAAACTCCGGTTCCCCGATGATCTCAACGCCGAGTTGCTCAGCTTTGGCTACCTTCGATCCCGGGTCGGAGCCCGCCACGACGAAATCCGTCTTCTTCGATACGCTGCCCGTGACTTTCGCGCCCAACCCCTGCAGGCGCCGTTTGGCCTCGTCCCGGGCCATACTCGACAGCGCGCCGGTGAGCACGAAGGTCTTGCCGGCAAGCGGAGAATCGGGTGTCGTGGGCGCGGGCGCGTGCTCCGGCCAATCTACGCCTGCCTGCCTCAGCTTCTGTATCACCTCAGCGTTATGCGGCTGGTCGAAAAAGGTACGGATGCTGGCGGCCACCACCGGGCCGATATCGTGTATGTTCTCGAGCACCTCGACCGGTGCCGCCATAATGGCGTCGAGGCTGCCGAAGTGCGCCGCCAGCTGTTGGGCAGTGGATTCGCCGACCTGGCCGATTCCGAGCGCGTACAGAAAGCGATCGAGCCGCGTGGATTTACTCCGGTCGAGCGCCTCCACCAGATTCCGGGCGGACTTGTCGGCAAGGCGATCCAGCGCCGCCAGCTGCTGGTGATTCAGCGAGTACAGGTCGGCAGCATCCGTTACGAGGTTCCTCTCAACCAGCTGCTCCACGAGCTTGTCGCCCAGACCATCGATGTCCATGGCGCGCCGGGAGGCGAAGTGTTTGATGCTCTCCTTGCGTTGTGCCGCGCAATACAGGCCCCCGCTGCAGCGTGCGACGATCCCCTCTCCCTCGTAAACGATCTCCGAGCCGCACACCGGGCAGACCGGGGGATACTCGTACGGCAGCGCGTTCGGCGGCCTTTTTCCCTTGTTCACCGATACAACTTCGGGAATCACGTCGCCGGCACGGCGAACCACGACCGTATCACCGACCCGAATATCGAGGCGCTCGATTTCCCGTCTGTTGTGCAGCGTCGCGTTGGACACGGTAACACCGCCCACGAACACCGGCCTGAGTCTCGCCACCGGGGTCACCGCCCCCGTCCTGCCGACCTGTACCTCGATGCCCTCCACCTGCGTGCTCTCTTCCTGGGCCGGGAACTTGTGAGCGAGCGCCCACCGGGGTGCGCGCGAAATGTTCCCCAGAGCGGCCTGGATGACCAGATCGCTGACCTTGTATACGACGCCGTCGATGTCGTAGGGAAGGTCGGGCCGCATTGCCCCGGTCTTTTCGTAATATCCGATGCAGCCCTCGGCTCCCGTCACCAGTTCGGCAAGAGGCGACACGCGCAGGCCCCATGACCTGAAGGCCTGCAACAGATCCCAGTGATTGTCCGGGATCTTTCCATTTACCCGGCCCATGCCGTAGAAGAAAACTTCCAGCGGCCTGCGTGCGGTAAGTCTGGAGTCCAGCTGGCGCAGGCTGCCTGCAGCCGCGTTACGCGGATTGACGAAGAGCTTGCCGTCCCTGGACCTTTGTTCTTCGTTCAACCTTCTGAAACCATCATGGGAAAGAAACACCTCTCCCCGCACTTCCAGGGCCTCCGGAATATCACTGCCATGAAGCCGGAGCGGAACGGATTTAATGGTCTTGATGTTGGCCGTTACGTCCTCTCCGGTTTCTCCGTCCCCGCGCGTTGCGCCGCGGACCAGGATACCGCGCTGATAGAGCAGACTCACCGCCAGCCCGTCCAGCTTGGGTTCCGCCACATATTCCACGCGATCGACATCCGCCCGCTCCCGGATCCTCCTGTCGAAAGCTATGACCTCCGATGGATCGAACGCATTCGACAGCGACAGCATCGACACCTCGTGGCGCACGGACGGAAATTCCCTTAGGGGTGGAGCGCCTGCTCTGTTGGTGGGTGAGTCCGGCGCGGCCAATTCGGGATGCTGCTCTTCCAGATCCTGCAGTTCCCCGAACAAACGGTCGTATTCGGCATCGCTGATAGCGGGATCATCCAGTACATGGTACCGGTAGTTGTGCTCGTGCAGGACGGTGCGCAATTCTGAAACACGGGCGCGGATAGAGGCGTTTGCACCCATTTCAGATTCGCTGGCGGTGTATTGACCTGACGAGGAGTGCCGGCGGCAAACCTAAAAAAGCCGGAGGCTCTTGTCGCCGCCCGGCGTTACGCCTTCCTGTTCCATCTCGTGCACGATCTGGCGGATCTGCCCGCTGATCCTCTTCAGGGCTTTCTGGGTCATCCCGCGCAGATTGTGATCGACCAGCGTCCCGTTGAGTTCCTGGCACAGGTGCCTGGCATCCGCCACCATGTCGTTGAACACCTGCGGCGGGTTTTCCGAACGCGGGATATTCATGAAAAAGGTAAGTCCGCGGGTCAGAAAATCCCCTTCCCCCGGGGGTGGAAGCTTTCCGTCCTGGGTCAAACTGGCCACGCTGTATTGCAGCTTGCCGGCGTGCACGTTTGGGTTTCGCTTTTCGTAGATCGACTGTTTGTTAAGCTGCATGCCCAACTCCCTCGCACACCTGTGCACCTCGGAACCCCTGAAGTCGTGGTTCCGCGCTACGACATTGAGGATGGCCACCGAATCGTAGTTTTTGCAGAATTCGTCCAGTTTACGTGCGTGGGTCAGTGCGTCGTTGAGTGAAATCGAGAACTTGAATCGACGTCCGAACACTTCTGCGAAGCGAAGAATCATTTGTGAAAAATGGTTCAGTTCGGACTCGCTGATCGGCCCCGATCTATCGGCCAGTTGCACCGATATCCCGAAATCCGAAAATTTGGCGGACTCGGGTTGTTTTTCCAGGTTCTGCCAGTTCCGCTCCGGGTGGCTGAGGCCGAAGATGCGGCAGCGCTTCTTGATGTCGAACTCAAACTGACGGTAGATCCCGAGGGCCGTGTCCCGGTTGATTACGTTGCTCCCGGGAATCCTGGCAACCAGTTCCAGCGGGAGTCCGTCCTCTTCCTTTGGATCGTCCCCACCGGAAGGCGCCCTGGGTTCCATGTGCTCCCTGTCCCGTGGTTTTTCCGCCGGTACCGACACAATCTCACCCGCCGCCGGTGAATAATCCCCCTGGGCCTCCTCCGGCGCCGCCTGGTCCGGCTCCGGTGACAAATCGTGTTCCGGTTCGAAGCTGGGCTCTCTGCGTATCCCATGATCCGTGGACAGTATAGGCTGCCTCTCGAACACAGCGGACCCCGGGTTCTTTCTGGGGTGGAGCAGCGCGAGTCCGTGGTCGGTATCCTGTCTTGCTTCCTCGTCGCGTTTTGTCGCCCGGTAGCGGTCGTACGACACGATCAGCACCACGAGAAAGACGATGATGCCGGCGAGCAGTATTGCCGTTTGTAACGATATCATATGGTTGCCAGTCTGACTGCTTCTTCCACGTCCACGGAGACGAGCCGGGAAACCCCGGGCTCCACCATTGTAACCCCAATCAATATATTGGCGCTTTCCATGGTGATCTTGTTGTGAGTGATGAATATCAGCTGGGTACGCTCGGACAGTGTCTTCAGCAGTTCCGTGTAGCGCTCGACGTTGGCGTCATCGAGCGGCGCGTCGACCTCGTCGAGGACGCAGAACGGGGCGGGATTCAGGTCGAAGAAGGAGAACAGCAGGGCGACCGCCGTCAATGCTTTCTCGCCGCCGGACAGCAGGTGAATCGTACTGTTTCTCTTGCCCGGCGGGCGCGCCATGACGGCCACTCCCGTACGCAGCAGGTCGCTGTCCGTCAGCTCCAGGTAGGCGCTGCCGCCCGCAAACAATCTGGGGAAAAACTCCTGGAATCGTCCGTTCAGGCTATCGAATGTATCCCTGAATCTCTCCCGGGTTTCACGATCGATCTTCTGGATGACGGACTCGAGCGTGGCCAGTGCCTCGACCAGGTCTTCATGCTGCTTGTCGAGGTAGGTCTTGCGCTCCGCCTGCTCCTCGTATTCCTCGATAGCCACCAGGTTGACCGGACCGATCCGCTCGATCTTCCGGGCGATCCGCTCCAGTGACTCCCGCCACGCAGATTCCTCCGCATTCTCCGGCAGATCATCCAGCAGGGTCCTCGGATCGAGCTCTGCCGCCGTTACCTGCTCCTCGACGGTATCCCGGCGGACGATCGCCTCCTGTCTCGATATACGGACGTTTTCGATGTCGACGCGGATATCCTGAGCGCCCTTTTCGTGCGCGAGTCTCTGCTGTTCCTCGTGCCTCAAAGACTCCTCGATGCCTTCGACCTGGGACCGGATTTCCGCCAGCCCCGATTCAACGTGCAGGCGGCGGTCGAGACTCTCTTTCAGCCGGTCCTCGAGGCCTTCGTTGGCATCACTTTCAGGCTGCAGGACCGATTCGAGTTCCCGGCGTCTGGCGGAACTGCCCGTGAGCTGGCTTTCCATTCGAGAGATGTTACCTCCGAGCGTCGTCTGCTCGGCTTCCAGCCGCTGATACTCCGACTGCACTGCGTGCAGGGACTCACGCGCCTCGATCGCACTGTTGTTCATGGTCTGTAATTCGGATCGGAGCCGGTCCCGGTCGGAATTGAGTTCGTCCCGTTTTTTTGCAAACTCGATCACTTCCGATTCCGCGGACTTCAGCAGGGCCTGGGCCTCCTCCAACTCGCCCTGGAGCTGCGTCGAATGTGTCCGGACGTCTGCCATATCTTCCCGCAGTTGTTCGAGCCGGCTGGCCAGTTCCAGCGCCCGTGCCTCGAATCTTCCGAGACGATTGTGGATCTCAGCGCGCTGGCGTGTCTTGTCGCTCAGAACTCTGCGTTGCTCCCCCTGGTCCTCTTCCAGGGCAAACAGCCTTTGCTGCTCTTCCTCTATCCGCATTTTCAGCTCGCCGAGCGCGGACTGGGATTGTTCGATCTCCGCCGCAAGTTCGGCGATCTCCTTTTCCCTGACCAGGATGCCCGCGCCCGAATCCACACCCCCAGGCAGTGCGATCCAGTTTCTCCCCAGCCACACCCCGCTGCGGGTGACCACGGACTGGTGCGGTTCCAGCGTCTTCCGCGTGGACATTCCGGATTCGAGGTCCTCTGCCACCTCAACGTCAGCCAACCACCCAGAGAGGTCGACAGAGGAGGACGAGACTTTCGAGGCCAATCCGGCGCCCGCCTGCCGCTCCGTCGCCGCGGATGTCCGTTCGACCAGGAACAGGTCCGCATTCACGCCCCCCGGGTCCGGCAGTCCGTCGAGGGAATCGACGCACATCGCACTGGCGCGCGTACCGAGCACCCGGTCTACCGCCCGCTCCCAGCCCGCCTCCACCGTCAGATTACCGGTGAGCCGCGGTGCATCTTCGAGCCTGTTGGCCTCCAGCCACTTCGAGAGCGTTTCGTCATGCTCTCCCATCGCCGCGGCCTGAAGTTCCCGTAAAGAAGCCAGCCTTGCCGACGCCTCGTGGAATCGTTGACGTACGTCATTGGAACGGTTGGTCAAATCATCCAGCCCGCTACGGGCGTCGACGATGCTCCGGTCCAGCGCATCGACCCGCCGCGCGGTTTGTTCACAAAGCTCGTCGTGCTCTTCCGCCTCTTTCCTGAGCCTGGCCAGTCCTTCCTCATCGACCTGGCTCTCGACCGATGCTATTGCCTCCTCGAGCCGGTCTTCTCTTTGCTTCAGCCCTCTGATCTGGGACTGGTGTCCGGTGATGCGCGCCTGCTGAACCTGCCTCTGTTGCTCAGGCCGCGCCGCTTCACTGCTGAAACTCTCCCAGCGGCCCTGCCATTCGTTGAAGGCCTGCTCGGCGTCCGATTGTTCCGCCAGCACCCGGTCCAGTTCGTCGCGCGCGGTCTGTCTCCGCGGCGCCAGTACATGGATCTCTTTTTCAACGCTCGCCAGCCTCTCCCGATCGCTCGCAATGTGGCTCGAGGTCTCGCCCAGGGCCTGCTCGAGCCGTTCCAGCTCCTGCTTTTGCTGGTACCTCGTCTGGCGGACGTGCTCTATCTGCTGCTCCGCGCTCGCAATATCACTACTTGCGCTGTAGTACTCCGCCTGAACCTTGTTGAACTGCTCGTTTGCCTCGGTTTGCCTGCGGCGCAGATCCGCGAGTTCCCGTTCAGCGCCCCTCTGCTCTGCAATTTTCGATTCAAGACCCGTCTCGAGGCCCGCAAGTTCGGCATTCTTCAGGTTGACTTCCTCGTCCAGGTTCCGCCAGCGCAGGCTCAACAGTTGCGCCTCGACCAGTCGTTCCTTCGCTTTCAGGGTCTTGTAGCGCTCCGCGGCGCCGGACTGTCTTTTCAGCCGGCGCAACTGAGTTTCGAGTTCGCTCCGTATGTCCGCGACCCGGTCCAGGTTCTCCCTGGTATGCCGGATCCGGGTTTCGGTCTCCCGTCGCCGGTCCTTGTACCTGGAAACGCCGGCCGCTTCTTCGATCAGGACCCGCAGTTCCTCCGGTCTGGCCTCGACAATCCTCCCCACCATCCCCTGCTCGATGATGGAGTAGGATCGCGGACCCAGCCCCGTGCCCAGAAAGATATCGGTGATATCGCGGCGCCGGCACTTCGTCTTGTTGATGAAATAGCCGGATTGGCCGTCCCTGCTCAATTCGCGGCGGATGGCGATCTCGTTATAACCGGCGAACGGCCCGGGCGCCCGACCCTCATTGTTGTCGAATACCAGCTCCACTGAGGCCTTGCCGACGGGTTTTCTGGCGGTGGAACCGTTGAAGATCACGTCTTCCATGCTTTCACCACGCAGGGTCTTTGCCGAGGACTCGCCCATGACCCAGCGGATGGCGTCGATAACGTTCGACTTGCCGCACCCGTTGGGGCCAACGACACCCACGATCCGCGCCGGGACGGCGACGGTGGTCGAATCGACAAAGGATTTGAAGCCCGAGAGCTTGATATTTTTAAGCTGCATCGGTGATAGTGAGACTGATCGATACCATATAAGTGATACGTACTGGATGCCGGTTACATTGCGAATTGATTGAGCGCCGCACTTAAGCGAAGCACTGACAAGATCAGGCCGGTAGATACCTGCTCACGCTTTTTACCGAAATACGGATCCGATAGAATCCGCGCCGGAAATTAACACAAGGAAAGCCAAATGCCCATGCAGCCGAAAAACGAACTTGACGTTTTTCAAAATCCAAATCCGGAAAAGGATTATACCGTAAGGATCGAGATTCCCGAGTTCACGTGCTTATGTCCGGTCACGGGTCAACCCGACTTCGCCACGCTCCACCTGGAATACGTACCCGACGCCAACTGTGTGGAACTGAAATCTCTCAAGCTCTACATCTGGGACTACCGGAACCGTGGTGCGTTCCATGAGGCGGTAACCAACCAGATCCACGGCGACCTCGTGGCGAAACTGGACCCCCGGTTCCTCCGCCTCACCGGCAAGTTCAACGTACGCGGAGGACTGTACACCACCGTAACCGTGGAACATTGCCGGCGGGGCTGGCAACCGCCGCCCCATGTCGTGCTGTCCTGATACGAAAGCGACAGTCGTCAAGGTATCAGCACCGTCGAACCCGTGGTTTTACGGCTTTCCAGGTCGATATGGGCCTGCACGGCATCTTTCAATGCATACTTCTGATTCACCTCGATCCTCACCGCACCGCTGGCAACCACATCGAACAGCTCCTCCGCACCCGCAACCAGGTCTTCTCGCTTTGCAGTGTAGGTCACAATTGTCGGGCGGGTCAGGAACAGCGAGCCCTTCGCCGCGAGTATGCCCAGGTCGAGGGGCGGTACGGCACCGGAAGACTGGCCGAACAGCACCATCATGCCCAGAGGCGCGAGGCAGTCCAGCGACCGGTCAAAGGTGTCCTTGCCCACCGAGTCGTACACCACCGGCAGCTTTTTACCGCCCGTTATCTTCACGACCTCCTCCGCGAAATCCTGCTCCTTGTAGAGGATCGGATAGTCGCATCCGTGCGATTGCGCCAACTCCGCCTTGCCGGCACTGCCGACGGTACCGATGACGGTGGCGCCGAGGTGTTTTGCCCACTGGCAGGCGATCAGCCCCACGCCGCCGGCGGCGG
>Ga0316187_10001073_pt1 | contig 23072 bp, 15 predicted proteins | sample CroRivburrow1_MG_FD_204927 | JGI IMG/M metagenome (GOLD analysis project Ga0316187, IMG submission 204927) | Coastal sediment microbial communities from Maine, United States - Cross River worm burrow 1 | ecosystem: Environmental > Aquatic > Marine > Coastal > Sediment | place: USA: Maine...
TTGAATTGCCCGTTTCATGGAGCTACCGGAGCTGTAGCGTTTTTCTGGATTTTTTTGCAGAGCTTTGTCGACAATATTGCGGACACTGACCGGAATATCCGGACGGATTTTGCAGATATCAGGGTGTTTATCACTCATAATCTGATACGAGAGCGTTGCAATAGAATCACCATTAAAAGGGCGTTGACCTGTCAGCAGCGTGAACATGGTTGAGCCGAGTGAAAACAGGTCGGAGCTACCCTCAACCTTTTGTCCGGACATCTGCTCTGGCGACATGAAGGTTGGTGTACCTAAAATAACACCGGTTTTAGTTCTGCTGCTTGAAGTGATGCGTGCAATACCGAAATCGGTAACTTTTAGTGATTCGGTCTTGGCGTTGTACATCAGATTTGCCGGTTTAATATCCCGGTGGACTACCTCCTGCTTATGGGCATAACCCAGTGCATCGGCAATCTTTGCAGCAATATCGAGCACCGTTTCAATCGGCAGTAGTTTTGCAGGCTTGGCGAAATGACTCAAAGGCTGGCCATCAACATACTCCATCGCAATATAGGATAGATCGTGCTCTTCACCGGCATCATAGATGGTTACAATATTCGGGTGATTCAGACGCCCTGCAGCAGCAGCTTCATGAAAGAAGCGACCTCGTACATCTTTGATCGTTTCGTCATCGAACTCCTGAGTCAAAGCCAGTGTTTTGATGGCTACAATCCGGTCAATGGTCGGGTCCCGGCCGAGATAGACAACGCCCATCGCGCCTTTTCCGAGCTCTTTTTCGACCTCATATCGGCCCAGCGTTGGCGTATGTTCCATGTCATCCATCAGTAGTGACGTCGGGCTATAGGAACTGCTTTTGAGCATGACATTCTGCTCCAGCTTGTCTGCCTTGGTGCGACGGGTGGTTACATCCCTGAAACCCGGTTTGCGAGAAAGAATAAAATCGTATGCCGTGGACGCCTTGCCAAACTGGCGTTTACGTTCGAAATCCATGGCCAGGTTATAAATCAGATCAAGATTGCCATCGTTGATTGGTAGGTTTCGATAACATGCCATTGCTCTATCAAGCATGCCCTGCTCCTGATAGGCCATGCCAAGTTCGCGGTTGGTGTGGGCAGAGTCAGCCAGATGTTTCAGGTGTTGCGCACTGTAGATGCGGCGGGCTGTAAAAATGATATGCCCCAACAATAATAGCATCGTTGGAACACCGACCTGTAACCAGTTCTGTTTAGCGACCATCAGATACTGGCCGGCAGCAAGTAGAGCAAAAAGCATGATGAGCGAGACCAGCGTTGCGGGCAGCACGCGTACACGAGGGATAGTCACAGCAAGATACAGCGCAATAAATAGTAACAGAGCCATCTCTATCCAGATAAACGAGAGAGGTCGATTGTAATAGTCGTGGTCAATGATGCTGGCAATGCCCTGGCCCGTCAGATCAAGCCGGTCTATGCGTCCAATCGGAGTCATATAACCGGGCTCTTCATCAAGCCCGATTAATACGATTTTGTTTTGCAGGTTTAGATTTTTGCGATCAGCCTGTAGTAGTTCGTTCGCCGTATAATATTTAAAGGGCGACTCGCCACCCTCTGGAAGATAATAACCGATATTCAGCTGCATGCCGGGCGTGGTCTGAATGGTCTGCTCACCAAGCGTAATGGATTGATGCAGATTGATGCCAATATGACGTGTTTTTCCTGTGATCACACGATCTGCAACCAGAAGCGCCAGCGAAGGGAAGTATTTACCATCGGATAGTGTCACCAGCGGAATGCTGCGAACCGTTTTGCCCTGTATATCAACATATTCAATGTGCCCGACACCGGATGATTTTCTGGAGAAAGCTGGAATTGGCAGGCGGAAGGAACGATCCTGTAGCGCAATCAGGTCATCAGCAGGGGCTATCAGGCTTGTGGAAAGATTTAAGCTGTTCGGGTTAATATCACGAATGCGGAAGACCTTGATCAGGCGAGCTTCTTCGGCCGGATCTTCACTACCAGAGCCCGGCTCCAGTGCCAGAAAAATACTGGGTGTCTTTTTAATGGCAAGAACCAGCTTTTTATCTGCATTCAAATCTTCTAGCGCACGGTTTGAGATGTCGCGGACCTTCATGCCGCCATTTTTACCAAGTCTGCTCGAATACTCTGTAAGCTCTTCAAAAAAGGTTGCGCCCGGCACGGGCTGGCTTGTTGATAGAGGCAACATCAGGGCAACAGACTTGGGTCGTTCTGTGGCGATGATATCAAGAAGGTCAGCAAGTTTTTGCCTCAGGCTAAAACGCTGATCCGGTTCCTGTGCTGATTTGGATTCCATGCGTACAATAACGATATCTTTGCTTGATCCGGTAACACGGTGGCTAACGCCCTGACTGCTGTCATAAAGCACCCCTTCAAGTTGTTCAAAAGCGGTCATATGTGATGCCTTACCAGCAGCAAAAAACACAAAGAGTAGAGCGGCGATAAACCAGCCATGCTTTATAAAGCTCAATCGTTGCAACGTCTTACCCCTGACACTGTGTTAACAATGGCGCTCAATTGACGCCGAATCCCTTCTATCACCTTCCGCATTGCATCAAGTGTAATTTGAAGTTCGGCTTAGTGCCAACCTTGGCTGCAAAGTAGTTTCCAACATTGTGCTTTATTGACGCTTTCTGGCTAAATAGATGATCCAGGCAACTCCTGCAGTAATCATGGCTGAGGAGAGCAGCATGCCCATGGTCACCGGGCCGAAGAGGAAGCCGATATGGGCATCAGGCTCACGGAAACTTTCACAGAAGATACGAGCGATGGCGTAACCGACCAGAAAAATGGCGACACGCATCCCCTCTGGCCATACTTTTTTACGGGTCAGCCAGAGAATTAGAAACAGAACAACACCTTCCAGTGCCATCTCGTAGAGTTGGCTGGGATGGCGAGGGTCAGGGCCTGCACCGGGGAAAACCATCGCCCACGGCACATCGGCCGCATTGGGAACCACGCGACCCCAGAGTTCGCCATTAATAAAATTACCCAGCCTGCCAAAGGCAAGGCCGAGTGGCGCAACAATGAAGAAGCTGTCCATCAGCTGCATGAATGGCATGGCCTGTTTTTTGCAGTACCACCAGCCGGCAATGATCGGGCCGACCAGCCCACCATGAAAGCTCATGCCCCCCTGCCAGATGTAGAGAATCTCAATGGGATGACTGCTGTAGTAGCCGAAGTTGTAGAAGAGGATATAACCAAGCCTTCCGCCCAGAATCACGCCAAGGATCAGTGTGGTGAATAGCCCCTCATACTGTTCGGCAGTCACGCTCTGATTCCACGCTCCCTGTGCCATTAGCTGCCTTCTGACCAGATACCATGTCAGGAAGAAACCAGCCACATACATCAGCCCATACCAGTGGATGGCTAGAGGCCCGATCTGCAGGGCTACGGGATCAATGTGGGGTGCAATCATGAGCGGAGCTTAGCAGAGAAGCGCTACCAGACCATCCAGAGAAGGATAAGTCCGAGCAATACCCGGTAGATCACAAATGGACCCATGCCGGTGCGATCAAGAAATTTCAGAAAGTAGTGAATGCAGAGATAGGCGGAGATGGCAGAGATAACGTAACCGATTAACAGTTCGGTGAGCGCAACGCTGTTGTTGGATGCTTCGACCCACTCTTTTACTTTCAGCCCACCCGCTAGCGTGATCACCGGAATAGAGAGCAGGAATGAGAAGCGTGCAGCTGCTTTACGTGTATACCCGAGCATCAGCGCGGCAGTCATCGTAATGCCAGAACGAGAGGTGCCTGGAATCAGCGCCACGGCTTGTGCGATACCAACAATCATCGCATCTTTCAATGTCCATGCATCATCTGCTTTTCTGCGGCTGCCTTTGCGGTCTGCCCACCATAATAGAAGTCCAAAGATAATTGATGCATAGGCGATGGTCTCGATGGTGCGCAGGTCATTCTCAATAATATCTTTGAAGGTGAGTCCGGCGATACCGACAGGGATGGTTGAAAGGCCGATAAACCATGCCAGTTGCCCTTCCCGATCTGCATGCCAGCTGCGTGCTGCAATGGTCTTACCAAATCCAACGGTCATCAGTTTCAGCTCATGACGAAAGTAGAGGATTACGGCGGTGAGGGTGCCGAGATGCACCACACAATCAAAGGCAAGCCCCTGATCCGGCCACTCCGAGAGTAGCGGCACCAGTGCCAGGTGTGCCGAGGATGAGATCGGCAGAAATTCGGTCAGGCCCTGAATCAGGGCAAGAAATGTGGCCTGGACGGCATCAATTGTAGGTTGCATATGTTGCATGGTGGGAGGCACTCTACGGCTTGCTGTCTGCATGCCAAGCTGTTGATTGAAAGCTGAATAGATACTTCTTGTATCTATCAACTAAGTAAAACCAAAAGTGTGATTTTGGCTTTACTCACACAAGATTGCAGGAAAGCCATCTTGCACGGCTTACGCCTGAAGGGTGGTATACATGGATGTATGGTATGAATATCAGGCACTTACGTTTCTGATATTGGTGACCCTTCCATGGGTTGCGACAGGGCGTACTGATGGGTATAAAAGTTGAGGAGAAGGTAATGAAAGCATTTTTTTCAGGTCTGATGCGTTGGATGGATAGAATCCGAAGGGTTCTTATCAATGGATTCCTTCTACTCTTTATTGTCATTTTTCTCAGCGCACTTTTTGCCTCCAAGCCGGAGGTTCCTGACAATGCCATTCTGGTTCTGCAACCTGAGGGGAGGCTGGTGGAGCAGATTGTTCGGCCAAGTAGCGATTCGTTTCCTTTTGCGCTGCCTGATCCTGATCAGGTGTTGATTGAAGATGTCAGCCATGCGCTGGAATTGGCGAAAATTGATCCAAAAATCAAATTGGTTCATCTGCGGTTGGAACAGCTTCAAAATGCGCCATTGGAGAAACTTCAGAGGCTTCGCATAGCTATTGAGTCATTCAAACAGAGTGGTAAGCCGGTTGTTGTAGCAGGCCATGCTTTCACTCAGGCCCAATACTATCTGGCTGCGACTGCCAACAGGCTCTATCTGCACCCAATGGGATTGATCGAGTTGACCGGCTTTGCCCTCTACCGCAACTATTTCAAATCGGCTCTGGAGAAGCTCAATGTCGATATCCACCTCTTCCGTGCCGGCGAGTATAAGTCTGCAGCCGAGCCACTGATCCGTGATGATATGTCTGAGGCAGATCGTGCTGCAAACAAGGCGTGGCTGGGCACGCTGTGGGAGGCATATAAATCCGACATTGCTGTCATGCGTGGTATTGAATCAGAGCGCATCCAGACGATTCTTGATGCTCCTTCAACGCATTTGGCAGAACACGAAGGAAATTTTTCTCGTTTGATGAAGGCTGAGAAGCTGGTTGATGAGCTGGCAGACAAACATGAGGCAGATGCCTATATCGCGGGCTTGTTGGGTAAGGGCGAGGCAGATGAGATTGCCAGAATTGGTTATAAGGCTTATCTGAAGGCGACCAATGTCGTGCTTCCACAACAGCCTAGCCAGAATCTGATTGGCGTGGTCACGGCGAGTGGCCCGATCGTGAACGGTGAGCAGCCAACAGGCACCATCGGAGGCGACACGATTGCAGGCCTGCTTCGAGACGCAAGACTAAATGAACGAATTAAGGCCGTGGTGTTGCGGGTTGATTCTCCGGGTGGCAGTGCGCTGGCATCGGAAGTGATTCGTATGGAAGTTGAGCGGGTGAAGGCTGCTGGCAAACCGGTTATCGTCTCGATGGGTAGTGTGGCGGCATCCGGTGGCTACTGGATCGCGGCCCCTGCGGATGAGATCTGGGCAGAGCCAACCACCATCACCGGCTCTATCGGCGTGTTTGGTGTGATGGCCGGCGTGCACCGCGGTATGAATGAGTTGGGCATTCATACCGATGGTCTGGGCACCACTTCGATTGCCGGGGGGCTCCGCCCTGATATGCCACTTAATCCTGCCTTGGCCAAGGCGTTCCAGATGGGCGTGGATGATGTCTATAATGAGTTTATCAAACATGTTGCTACTGGCCGCAGTATAGACCCGGTTCGGGTCAATCAGCTGGCGCAGGGGCGAGTCTGGAGTGGTGCTGATGCACACCGGCTCGGGCTGGTGGATCAGCTGGGCGGTCTGAAGGCAGCCGTTGCTTCAGCAGCCAAACGGGCTGGCGTAGCCGATGATTACCGGAAAGTGACGGTTGAACCGAAGATGGAGTTTCTCGATTTTCTTGCCGAGAATCTGATGGGTGAGATCAGTGTCTGGCTAGGGGGTGGGTTTGGTGATTCGGCCCTTTCAAGGATCGCTGGCCTGCCAGTAGCCAAAACATGGTTGGATGGTATCAGAGGGCTTGAGCTGTTTGCTCGCTTTAACGATCCAAGACAGGTCTATGCTTATAGTGAGTTGCCATATTAAGAAGGTTGTATGTAAACAGTGGGGGAATATTGAATGGAAAATGTAAATCATGATCTGTTGGAGAAGGAGTACTTTCATCTTCAGCGCGTAGTAGAGGAGTTTGATTCGAAGTCACTTACGATCAAGGCATGGAGTGTTACCTTGGGAGTTAGCATAGCAACTTCGAAGGCTTTTACAGATAATATGATGCTATTGTTGGTTGCCGCGATCGGGGCGCTCATGTTTTGGTTCATTGAAGCGTATTGGAAGACATTTCAATATGCCAACTATCGACGCATAGGGCAGATTGAAGATTATTTTTCTGGCAAGAGAGAAGAGATCAAGACTCCGCAGATTGGAACCTCATGGGGTGAATCATACAGCGAGGGTGGAATAGAGCGCTTATTAAGAATTTTCTTCTGGCCTCACGTGGTACTTCCTCATGGTGTCATGTGTATAGGTTTTGTTTGTGCGTATTTTATTTTGGGAGATTAACCGACACCGTAGATTAGAAAATAACCGGCGTTGTAAAAAGAGTGCAGGAAGATAGCTCTGCCGATATTGCCATCACGATCTCTGAAATAGCCGAACACCAGTGATGGGAAGATCACCATGGCTGCAGCTATCGGCGCATGCTGAAACCCGTGCATGGCGGCAAAAATAGCGGTGGTGATCAGGTTTGCTCCACTGAGCAGCCACCAGCGTTTCTGCCCCCATTTGAATGTGAGTAGCCAACCCTGTAGCAGTCCGCGAAACACCACCTCTTCAATGATTGGGTAAGCCAGAACCAGCAAAAGAAAGCGTTCAAGGTTTTCAGTCGGCCAGACGGTTCTCTGAGGTGGAAACCAGATTAGCATGCCAGCCCAAACAATCAGGGCGGCCAAGATGGCCGCCCCAAGTTGTTTGTCACGCCACAGTAGTTTAGAGAATGTCTGATTCCTCATCACGTGAATATGGCCTTTGTTTGCGGCGTAGTAAATATCCTGCAGAGAGCAGAAGTATTAACGCCATGGTTGGGTCTGCCTCTGTTTTAGGGTTGAGTGTACAACCACCACCGCCACTTCTAAATATTGAAAGCTGGCCGGTGGTTGTAGAAGCCGACCCCACGGCCAGAGGATCATGAATCACACCATTGGCCACCCCATCCAGATCAGTTGCTGCATCACCATCAGTGAGTATCACATCAACGGTATTGGCATCAATCTGTGTCCAGATCGTGGTTGAAAGAAGCGTGTAGTTGCCTGCACTATCCTCTTTGTAGATCACAAGGTTGGCAGGTAGTGCACTACTGAATGTTAGCCGCACTGTCTGGCTAGCACCGAGAGCGGATGCCGAGGTGTAGTAATCGATCAGACCAAACGGGAATGTTGTATTGGCTGGCAGGGTTCCACCGGCTGCGGAACTTGAAAGACCAAACAGCACTTGTCCTGCAGAGTAGATATCCACGAATGCAGCCGTGCCTGTCAGCGCTAGCCGAGCCGTGCTTCCACCATTAGTAGTGGATGCCGCAGCGACCCTCACTGTGCGGGTCACCTGCGTGGCTGCATTACCGGCTGCATCGGAAACATTATAGGTCACCGTATAAACACCTTCTGTAGCTGGACCAGGAACCGGGTTTACTGTCACGATGTTTACAGTGATATTGCCATCCACCAAGTCAGCTGCTGTTGCATCTGCATCGACATAGGTCTGACCAGCTATCAAGGTATACGGATCGCTTCCCACCCGCGTGATGGTCGGTGTAGCGGTATCCAGCACATAAGCCTGTGTCGCAATCGCGCCATCGTTAGCTGCCAAATCAGTCACCTTGAATTTGATGGAGCTTGCACCTGCAAGCGTAGCTCCATCCCAGTTGATCGCTGTGCCGGTCACCTTGGCGGTCACATCTATCCAGGTGGCACCAGCATCAACTGAACCGTAGAGAATCTCACCTGCGGCCAGCGTAGTGCTCAATGTTCCTGTGATGGTTTGTGCAGCTGTCTTCGTAGTGAAGTCCGCTGCACTGCTGCCCGTATCGGCAGAGATATCAATAGCGCTGATCGTGGTCGTTGGTGGGGTGACGTCCAGATTACTAACGGTTATGCCGTTACCGGTGGCATCAACGACATTCACGGCGGCATCAGCTCCTGCTGCCCAGTCCTCGGCAGCATTGATGTTGTAGATAGTTCCAGTTGAGGAGCTTGTTCCGTTTTTGTCGATTATCTGGTTGACCGCCACCCTGTCGGTAGCACTCAGGATGATGGTGAATGTTGTGCCGGAAGTGATCTCGGCGTTTGCGGAGTTCGTCAGGGTATAAGTTGCTCCGCCATCACCTGTGAAGGTGAATTTGATGGCGATAATGTCGTTGGTTGCGCCTGTGAATTTGGTAAACCCGCTACCGGTTACCACCAGTGAACCAGCAGTGGCATTGTAGATGCTCGAGGTGATGCTTGGTGCTGAAACGCTGCTTACCGTTACAGCATTCAGGGTAAGATCAGAGCTATCACCCGCTGTCACATTGGCGTTCCAGTCATCAGCAGCAGCCAGATTATAGGTGGTTGTCCCGGTCGAAGCGGTACCGCCCTTGTTCATGATCTGATTCACTGCCGCCTTGTCGGTGGCGGACAAAAGCATGGTGAACTGGGTGATACTGTCCCGCTCCACATTGGCAGTGTTGGTTAGCCTATAGGTCGCCCCGCCCTCACCCGTTAGCGTCAATGCTATCGCCGTAATGTCGTTGGTCACGCCGGTCTTGGCCTGCATATTGGTGCCGGTGACCACCAGGGCGCCTGTTGCGGCATTGTAGGTGGCCGAAGTGACCGTCGGATTGATTGAAACCGTCACTGCGTTGATGGCGTCAGAGATGTTGGTACCTGCATTCGCGCCGGTCAGCCAGTTGTCGGCTCCGGCGATGTTATACGTTGAACCGCCACTGGAAGAGGTGCCAATTTGATTCAGCAAGGCATCCACCGGGATCTTGTCCGAGCCCGACAAGGTGAAGGTGAAAGAGGTGGCAGAGGTAATCTCTACCAGAGATGGTGTCAGCAAGGTGTAGGTCGCGTTACCTGTTCCACCCGTAAAGGTGAACATGGAGAGATCAACATCATTGGCAGCACCGAATTTCCTGAACAGATTCATTCCTGTCACGATTACGATACCCGTATCGGAGTCATAGATGGCCGAAGTGATGGTCGGGATGGCCACGCTGCTGACGGTCACAGGGTTGCCAGTAAGATCGGCCTCGTTGTCGGTTGCTTGTGGCATCCAGCCATCCGCGCCGGCCAGGTTGTAGGTGGCGGAGGCAGAGGTCGTACCGTTTCTGTTGAGCAGACCATGGATGTTCAACTTATCTATGGTCGATAGGGTCAGGGTGGCCGCCGTACTTGAGGCGATCTCAACATTGGCCGTATCGGTCAGGGTGTAGCTGCCGCCTTCACCGGTCAGGGTAAGCATGGCTGCAACAATGTCGTTGGTCGGGCCCGCCGTGGCAATGAAGCTCGTGCCGGTGAGCAGCAGCTGGCCGGTGTTCCAGTTATAGGCGGCCGAAGTGATCACGGGCGTTTCATAAACATCGGATACTGTAACCGCGATGTCCTGCACATCGGTGAGGCTACCGGTACCGTTATCGGTGACAGTGACCTGCACATCGTAGACGCCGTTGGCACCAACATCGGTCGGCACTTCGAAGTTCGGTGCCGCAAGAAAGGTAAGCACACCGCTACCGGAAACGATGCTGAATTTTGCCTGATCGGCACCGCCAGTGAGAGTGAAGGCGTGCGTATCGGCCGTGTCGTCATCCGCGAAATTGACATCGGTCACAGCCGTCTGGTTTTCTGCTGCATTAATAGCCGCCGAAGCAAGACCACTATTGCTGGTGATGACAGGGTTCTCATTGACGTTGTTAACGGTCACGGCGATATCCTGCACATCGGTGAGAAGGCTGGTTCCATCATCGGTTACGGTGACCTGCACGTCGTAGACATTGTTGCCACCGGCATCGGTTGGAGTTTCAAAGTCCGGGGCCAGTTTAAAGGTGAGCACACCGCTACCACTGTGGATATTGAACTTCGTCTGATCAGCGCCACCGGAAAGGCTGAAGGTGTGCGCATCGCCTGTATCCGGATCATTAAAGGTGACCGTAGTAACTGCGGTCGTGTTCTCATTGATCGAGGTGGCTGCAGTCGCATTGCCGCCATTGCTGGTGATCACCGGGTTATCATTCACATTGGCAACCGCTGCTGTTGCAGTAGAGGTCACGGACTCGTTGGTGCTGCCGCCATCGAGATAACTGATGGTACATGTGATCGTATTGCCAACATCTGCCTGAACAAGTGTATAGAGGTTTGAATCCGTACCGACATTCCCGCCACCACTTTTCCACTGATAAACGAACGTGCCAAGACCGTCTGCATCGGCAAGCGTATTGTTTGCGGTCAGTTGCTGACCCTGTGTGACTGTGCCGGAGATGGTGACGCTGCCGGTTGGAGTGCTGTTTGGAATAACATAGTTTGAAACAGTTGTGCCGCCGCCTGTTGTCAGCACATTAGCAGTGATTGCGCCTGCCGTGCCTGCAGGGTTGCCGCCGCCACCAGCACCTTCTGCGCCACCATTGCCTGTAAAAGTGACTGTATTATTATAGTTCAGGGTACCGCCATCATTCTGGATAGCTCCTACGCCGTTTCCGCCGCTTCCGCCAGCTGTTAGGTGGGCGGGATGTGCTCCTGCACCAGGATAGTCATCGCCGCCGCCGCCACCACCACCAGCACCGGAGTTGTTGGATATTGTGGTCGAAAGAACAGTCAGTGTGCCTGTATTATAAATGCCACCAACTGCACTGCCTCCTGCACCGCCGTCCCCTGTTATAGCACCTCCACCGAAGAAGCTAACTCCATAGCATCCGCCGCCGCCGCCGCCGCCAAGACCGGTGAGAGAACCGCCCGCGCCACCACTCTGACCACCATAATTGCCAGCTCCACCAGTGCCTCCCACACCTGGGGAACCGATACCGACACCGCTACCGCCACGACCACCTGACCCTTTAACTGTAAAACCGGCATAACCGGGACCGCCAAGACCGCCAACACCCGCACCGCCGTTGCCGCCAGCAGCGTAGCCACCACCACCACCACCGCCGCCACCGCCGTAGGTGCCACCAGGACCTATCGTTAAGGTATACCCGATGCCGCCATCGGCTCCTCCAACAGTACCATAACCTGAAGCACCGCCGCCGCCATACTGGAACCCGGCTCCACCACCGCCAGCAGCTTTATTGGAAGTGATTGTGCTGTTCTGAATTGTCAATGTCCCGGCATTACGGATGCCTGCGCCCAGAGCATCACCCCCTGCACCTGCAACAGTGTTGTTCGCCACGTTTCCATTCCCGCCCACGCCGGAATAAAGCAATCCGTTTTGAATGGTCAGGCCGTCAACGGTTACGTTGCCTGCAAACACATCCAGCACACGGTCAATCCGGTTGGCACTAATGATTGCACCCACCGTACTCTTGATGGTTAACGTGCCTGTAGCTTTGTTGATATCCAGATCACCCGAAACATTGGAATCTTCGTTGGTTGCACCGCTCAGGGTATAGGTGCCTGCCGCAAGATTGATGATGTCATTCGAGGTTGTGCCATTGGCAGCAGTAATCGCAGTGCGAAGCTCACCGACTGTAGTTACGTTGGTGGTGACCAGCGCATATTGATAATCCGATGTGTTGCTCATGGTGAGCAGGGTGGACGCTTCGATTGAACCTGAGCGAATTTCCAGATCCCAATCGGCACCTTTGAGGTTGGCGGTGAGATCGTTTGATGCAGCGACCTCTGCTCCTGTCAGTGTTGCGATACGATTAATCAGCGCTTCACCTTTGGCATCTGCTGCGACGTTACAACCATAGAACAGAATATCGCCGGATTCGGTCATGCTGTTACCAATCGCTGCGAAGTGATCGACGTAATCACTGACGGTCTCGCTGTTCAGAGCTCCCCAGCTAAAACTGATTTCACCTGCCTGACCATGGGAGATGACATGAATCGCATCAATGTTTTGACGGCCTGCCACAGCTTCGGCCATCTGAAGCAGGGCTGGGCGTGATGCATTCAGCACAATCACTTCGGTACCGATAGGCAGAGCTGAAACAAGCTTCTCATACTCATCCACTGCCGGATCAACAAAGACGATCTCGCTGTAAGTGGTGACTTTTAGCAGCCAGTGGTTGCTTGGCAGAGTGATGCCGGGCAGAAGATTGGATGAATCGCGGCTCAGAGATTGGTTGATCGCCTGCTGCATGGCATATGCTTCAGGCGTGAAGGAGATCGGGAAGTAGTTGCGTTGTAGCCGATCCGTAGGTGAATCATGCAGATAGGTGGCACGGTCCTCATCGGTTGCTGCGTTGGCAGCGAATGGCAGCGACATGGAAACCAGTCCACAAACAATACTCTTTTTCATCTTCGGTCCCCCCCAGGAACGTAACTTTTCGACTTATAATTAAAGCCGCAGAACAGGCAGATGTCTGCCTTAGCCTTCCATCTCTCCGGAAGCCATTTTGTTGCGCTCTTTTTCCTTATAACTAATCACATTGGCACGGCTGCCACCCTGTTCCAGCCAGAACGACATGTTGGCAAACTTTTCAAACAGGTCGGGTGGCAGGATGGTAGCTCGAGATCGGAACTCCACTTTGCGCGCTACCGAATGCAGCCCTTTGGCTCCCAGGTGTGCATCAAACTCCGAAGCTTCATATGCCACATTGGAAAAATTATGAACGAAGGGCGTTTCACCGATAAACTCGTAGATCAATTTCATGCTATCAGCCGGATGGCGGGTCAGAAGCTCGTAATCAACCAGCAGCAGTGAATCGGAATGTTCACCATAAAAAGCCTCTCTAAGCGCCTGATAGGAAAACCCGACCAGGCGATCCCCCTGCGCCAGCGTCTCCAGGCGAGAGTAGACCGTGCCGCGCTCGGACGGATTATTAAACATCTTCGATACATCAAAAGCATTTTTACGATGCAGTTTCTCAATACTATCCATCACCCATGCCACATTGCGCACACAGCAGATCACTTTGGATTCGGGAAACAGCGTCTTCAGTGCAGGCAGCTGGGAAGACCAGAGTCGGTTGGTATCAAAAATTGCCGGCTTATCAGCCTGATCATGATAATAGGAATCAAAAAGGCCACGGGTGATCGCCTGTTTCTGGGCCTCTGTGCAGAGCGGTGCAAACTCGCCATGCGCCCCAAGTTCACCCAGCACACTATTAAACAGAGCACCAACCGGACTGGTCATTGCGGCATGAAAACGTGGATTCTGCCGCAAAATAGCAGAGAGCAGGGTGGAACCAGAGCGCGGTAGGCCGGAGATAAAATGGTAACTCTGAGTCATGCCAAAACCTCCCCGACAGATGCGGATGCGATTGGATTTTGTGAACATCTTTTTAAAGCAGCCAACATCATATCCCCTTGATCCGTTAGGACTGAATCAGGCACCCATTGCCACTTTTGAAGATGGAGAGCCGCTGTGTTTTCCCTTTTCATTACAGATCACCATGGCTGATCCGAATTCTGCCCTGATTGTAGTAGAGGTTATATCGCATATTCATGCTATAAGATGACCCAATGAATCATTGTTTATAGATAGAAATTTCGAACCTCTTTTTATCTTAGCCTCAGTTTTGTTCAAACATGACCCCATCTTGCTGATTGGTATCAATACAACATAAGAAACTTTCCAAAAGTTATTGGCAATAATTGCCCTCCAAGCGGGCAATATTGTAGAAAAAAGCCATGCAACGATATACCCAATTGGTGGTAGAAGATGATAATTTCCTACCACTTTAGTGGTAGAGATAGGTTCATATGACTGGTTACTTATAGACATCATTATATCAACAATAACAACAGGTTAAAGATAAAACGTTTAAGAAAACATGCTTTGTTTTAAGAAAAAACCTCTATTTGTTGAGATTTGATCATCATTTTAACGAATGCTAAGTTCGCTCACATCAATTCAGGGAGCGGAGTGATGCAGTATAAGTATACATGCAGTTGCTCCAGCAGCAGGAGGCAAAGATATGACACATTTTTTAGGAGAGATTAGGCCCATGGCATCCAAAACCCCTCCGCCGGGGTGGATGAAATGTGATGGTCAATCTTTACTGACTACCAAATATGGTTCTCTTTTTAGCATTATAGGGACAATCTACGGAGGTGATGGAAGTACTGAATTCAAACTCCCCGATTTAAGAGGCCGAGTACCCATTCATTTCTCTGACGAACCCAGTCCAGTTCCTCTTCTTTTAGGGGCTGAGGGTGGAGTCGAACAGGTGAAGCTGAACGAAAAAACAATCGCAAAGCATAATCACCAATTCATGGCATCAACAATTCAAGCCACTCGCAATAAACCAGATCAAGCGGTTGTTGCATCCTCCCCACCGGGTAACAAGATCTACGCATTTATTAACGATGAAGATTTTGCCATGCGTATGCAGGGCTTAGCAGCTGTAGGGGGCTCACAACCACACGAAAACAGGCAGCCATATCTTACACTTAACTACTGTATCGCTTACCAAGGCATCTATCCGCAAAGAAGTAGTGTTGAAGAAAAAGAAGGGAATCTTGAAGAAGTCGAAGTGAGTGAAACAATGGGGCCATACGTTGGTCAAATCTCACTATTTACAGGAGGTTTTGCACCTCGTATCAGTGATCCCCAATATGATATTGGGTATCTCACTTGTGATGGAGGCATGCTGCCTACGGAGGATTATTCTAAACTCTTTAGCCTGATTGGTTACACCTATGGCGGAGCAGGCCCTAACTTCAAACTGCCTGATCTTCGAGGACGCATCCCTGTCCATCAGGGCTCCGGTCCAGGGCTCTCCAACTACACATTAGGTTCAGCCAGCGGCCTTGAAGCAGTCAACCTTTCCTTAAATCAGATACCTTCTCACGCCCATCTGTTTCAAGGTACCCTTGACCCTGCAGACACTTCAACACCTGATAATACCCGGGTATTGGGCAAGGAGGGGTCGGAAGAAACGCCTCTCTATGGAGAGGGGCAAAAGCAGACCACTCAGTTTCTTGATATGAATGATGCGTCTGTATCAAACAGTGGAGGTTCGCAGCCTCATAACAATATGATGCCTTTTTTGGGACTGAATTTCATCATTGCTACTGACGTTAGCTACCCCTATGTACCCCCACAGGGTAATGAGGAGAAAAGTTTAATTATAGAAAAAGCTGCCAATCCAGCTGGAGGATTTGTCGGTGAAATCAGAATATTTGCAGGCAATTTTGCACCAATGAACTGGGCTTTTTGTGATGGAAGAATTTTACAAATCTCACAATATACAAGGCTATTTTCTATTATCGGTACTAACTTTGGAGGTGATGGAATAGTGACATTGGGTCTGCCAGATATGCAGAGACGTGCACCGATCGGGGTAGGCTCCGGCCCCAATTTAACACGTCGGAAATTGTCCGAACGTGGTGGTACCGTTGCCGAGGTTTTGAGTGAGTGGGAATTACCAACGCACACACATGCATTGCAGGGGATCAGTGATGTCGCAGATCAATCAGCACCGGAATGGGCGTATTTAGCGACTGGCAAATCTGGAAAAGGGGGAACTCGCCATAATTTTTATGGTGATGCTGTCAATCTCACGCCTTTATCACCATTGGCTATCACTCCTATTGGCTCAGGAGATGCACATGAAAATAGCCAGCCCTACCTGACTTGTAACTACATCATCTGCCTGGATGGCGATTACCCGACTAGAGACCCTCGGCTTTGAGTATGTCCACTCAGATGGCATACAAAATCTGATGGTTTTCTCTCCAGAAAAAGTGCCCGCATAAAAAAGAGGCCCCACTAGGGAGCCTCGTTGCATTCAGGTTAGTAAGAAATTACTCGCGTAAGAGTTCGGTGATTCCGGTTTTGGAACGGGTCTTCGCGTCCACTTTTTTTACAATCACTGCACAGTAGAGGTTAGGGCCGCCGGCTTTGCCGGGCATGGAGCCTGAAACTACAACCGAGTATGGAGGCACCTCACCGTAGAAGGTTTCACCGGTCTCACGATCATAGATGCGGGTCGACTTGCCGATGTAAACTCCCATGGAGATAACAGCGCCTTCACGAACAATGACACCCTCCACCACTTCAGAGCGTGCACCGATGAAGCAGTTATCTTCAATAATGGTTGGGGTGGCCTGTAGTGGTTCAAGCACGCCACCGATACCAACACCGCCGGATAGGTGAACGTTTTTACCAATCTGGGCGCATGAGCCGACTGTTGACCAGGTATCAACCATGGTGCCTTCATCAACGTAGGCGCCGATGTTGACGTAACTCGGCATCAGTACGGTCTTCGGCGCGATATAGGCACCCTTACGAACCGTTGCGGGGGGAACGACACGCATACCACCCTTGCGGAACATATCTTCGCCCCAGTTGGCGAACTTCTGAGGAACCTTGTCGTAATAGTTGGTGTCACCACCACCGATCACCTGATTGTCGTGCAGCTTGAAGAAGAGCAGAACGGCTTTTTTAAGCCACTCGTTGGTGATCCAGTTACCTTCACTGTCTCTCTCTGCAACACGTACGCCGCCATCATCCAGCAGCTGAATGGCACGTTCGATAGCTTCACGAATCTCCGTATCGACACTCTGCGTGTTCCAGTCATCACGTGTGTCCCACGCTTTTTCGATTACTTCTTGTAAATGATTCATGAATCAGACTCCTTTTGATCCAAAACGACCTCTTCAGGTCGAGCATGACTTAAAAACTCCTGATTGGACATGGTTAACCCGTAGGCCCCTGCCAATCCAAATACGGCAATATCACCGATATCTGCCGCTTCTACATAAATATCATTGGCCAGTTTGTCCGCTGAAGTGCACAACGGACCACCAAAGTAGACCTGCTCTTTCTCGACAGAGGCCTGTCCGCTGAACAGTTTCTCTTTTGAAGCGCGAACAATGCCGAGTGGATGGTTGATCGACAAGGCCGCAGGTCTACGGAAGTGGTTGATGCCTCCGGCACAGATCACCTGTTTCTTGCCTCGACTCTCTTTGATATCGAGAATTTCAGTGCAGAAAAAACCGGAGTCGGCAGCCAGATAGCGACCCAGCTCCAGTACAAAGTGACGCCCTTCAAATCCGTAGTCGGCAATCATCGCGGCCAGACCATCGGCATAGGCCTGCGGATCGAAATCGTGACCCTCTTCCAGATAGTCGACACCAAAGCCACCACCAAAATCAATGAGGTCACACTTTACACCGGCATAAGTGGATTCAATCTTTTTGGTGAGATCAAAAACCAATTCACAGTTTTTCAGTAGATCATCCACATTCAACACACCACTGGCGGCATAAACGTGCAGGCCTCGGAAGTTGAGATGCTTAAGGGCAAGAATCTGGGGCAGTGCATTATCGAGCTTCTCTTCATCAATACCGAACTTTTTGCTGCCTCCGGAGAAGGTGGTCTGGGCATCGTGGATATCGAAGTTGGCATTGATACGCAGCAGCACATCCATGCTTTTGCCGTGTTGTTCACAGATGTTGTTTAATCGATGAGCCTCAACAAGTGATTCAATATGAACAGTGCGAACACCATTCTCTACACTCCAGGTCAGCTCTTCAGGCGATTTGCCAGGGCCTGTATAGATCAGCCGGTTTGCACCAAAGCCTGCATCTACGGCACGTTTGGCTTCACCCAGGCTGGCGATCTCGATACCAACCGCATTGGCTTCCAGTGCCGCCTTCAAAAATGCCGGGTGCGGATTGGCCTTCATGGCATAGAAGACTTCCAGGCCCTGCGGCATGATCTGGACAAGGTGCCCGATCTTCTCCCGCATCGGGGCGGTGTTGTAGATGTAGCAGTTTAGCGTACCGCCTGAAGCGGCACGGGTTCTGAGCTCAGATTCAATATGGGCAGGGATCAACATAGCCTAAACTCTGACCGCCTTGAGTCTTTCGGCAAGCTCGGCAGCTTTTTCGGGGCCATCCACTAGTGCTGCCCGAATGTATCCGTGACCTGAATTAACTCCATCTCTGTCGATGGAACCAAGGTAAGAGCCGGGAAGAATGGTAACGGCCTGCTGTTCATAGGCAGCGATAGCAAACGCCTCTTCATCTTCAACCGGCAGCCAGACAAAAAATGAACCGGCTGGTGGTGTGCCCTGATCATAGACATCAAAAAATGCCTTTAGGCTTTGACGATAAACATTGAGGTGCTTTTGGACATGTATCTCATCCGACCATGCGGCTGCGGCTACATGCTGCAGAGGGATCGGGGTGGCAGGCCCGGTATAGCTTCTAAGTTTGGCAAAGCGGCTAATTAGATCTGCATCGCCAGCAATCAGCCCGGAACGCAGGCCGGGAAGTGCAGAGCGTTTGGAGAGAGAGTTGAACACCAGACAGCGGGAGAAGCCTTCACGCCCCAGAGATTGGGCCATCTCAAGCAGACCGACGGGTGGTGTTTCCCAGTAGATTTCAGAATAACACTCATCTGCCAGCACGTAAAAGTCATGCTTGTCGGCAAGCTCAAGCAGCTCTCTGTAGTAGTCTGCATCGGCCACCCAGCCTGTCGGGTTGGATGGAGAGCAGACATAGACCATCGCTGTATTAGTCCAGATATGCTCTGGAACAGTGTGAAGCTCTTGGGCAAAACCATTCTCAGCAGAGCATGGCATCAGGTAAGGGGTGGCTCCTGCCGTGACAGCTGCACCGAGATAGATTTGATACATCGGATTTGGCATGAGCACATAGGGTTTGCTGTTGTCACCGCAACAGGCTTCGGGGTTCACCAGAGCATGGGCAATGGCAAAGAGCGCTTCACGCGTTCCATTGGCACTTAATACCTGTGTGGTTGGATCAACATGCCCCAGGCTATATCTGCGCATCAGCCATGAGGCGATGGCCTGGCATAGTTCATCGTTACCCCGGCTGCTCGGGTATTTGGAGAAGCCACCGAGATGATTTGCCAGTGTCGTTTCAACAAATGCTGGAAGCGGCAGGCGTGGTTCACCTGCACCTGCATCAATTGCTATCAGATCAGGATTGGGTGACCGTCCGGAAAAGAGCGCCTTCAGGCGTTCAAACGGATAGGCACCCAGCTGTTCCAGGCGAGGTTGTGACAGTTTTTTAGCAGGCATAATGTGTATTTATTTGAAGAACTCTTCTGATCTTGCCCGAATCGTTGGACTCCATTCGCTAAAGCGTCCCAGCGCATCTACTGCACGTACCCGGAAAGCAAATCCGGTCTTGAAACTTTTGAGATTGATCAGCTGAGGAATAGATGGACGCTTAAAGTTTGCTGCTTGCGGTAGCTCTTCATAGTGACGTCGCCAGATGCCCGGGCAGTTACAGTGAGGGTCAATCTCAGCTCGATCGATTTGGTAACCGATGCCACGGGATCCCCCGCTCATTTTAATATCCAGTTTTAGTGAGTTGCCGGCAACTACATGCTCAACCGCGACCAACGTTGGTGGTGCACCATCTGCTATCGCCTGAGGCGGCTCTTTACGGCCACATGCAGACAATGCAATAGCAGCAATCGCGATTAGTAGTAAAGTTTTACGCATTATGATGACTCCAATAGTGCTTTCCAGGCAGCGCACTGCTGGCGCACCTGTTCCGGTGCAGTGCCACCGATATGATCTCGTGCAGCAACACACGCTTCCACAGAGAGCTGCTTGACCATGGTTTCAGTCAATGTTGAATCAATGGCCTGGCAGGCCTGCTGACTCATCTCATGAAGTTCACAGCTCTCTTTGATGCAGTAAGCAACCGATTTTCCAACAATCTCATGTGCTTCACGAAACGGCACATCGGCACGAACCAGCGCATCTGCCAGATCGGTTGCTGTTGAAAAGCCCGATGCAGCGGCTACAAGCATAGTCGCTTTGTTGACTTTGATGCCTGGAAGCATATCGCCAAACACACGCAGACTTCCTTCCAGGTTATCCATTGCATCAAAAACTGCGCGCTTATCTTCCTGCATATCTTTGTTATAAGCCAGCGGAAGCCCTTTAACCGTGGTAAGCATGGCAACCAGTCCGCCGATGATGCCGCCGGTTTTGCCGCGAACCAGCTCCGGCATATCCGGGTTCTTTTTCTGGGGCATAATCGATGAGCCGGTGCAGAAGGCATCAGGTAGCTCAACAAAACTGAACTGAGCACTCATCCAGAGAATCAGCTCTTCGGAAAAGCGTGACAGGTGCACAGCACAAATTGAAGAGGCCGAAAGCAGTTCCATAATAAAGTCACGATCTGAGACGGCATCCAGAGAGTTGGTGCACGGGCCGTTAAAGCCGAGGGCCTCTGCGGTCTGATTCCGGTTAATATCGAAAGTGGTACCAGCGAGAGCAGCCGCGCCGAGCGGGCACTGGTTCATCCGCTCTCTGGCATCATAAAAGCGATCCATATCCCGCTCAAACATCTCGACATAGGCCAATAGATGGTGTCCGAAGGTTACCGGCTGAGCTGTCTGCAGATGGGTAAAGCCGGGCATGATTGTGTCGGCATGCTCATTTGCAAGCGCAACCAGCACTGACTGCAGGGTATGAATGCGGGCAATCAGATCATCGGTTCTTCTGCGTAGATACAGACGCGTGTCAGTGGCAACCTGATCATTACGTGAGCGGGCTGTGTGTAGCTTTTTGCCAGCATCACCAATGCGGTCAGTCAGCCGCTTTTCGATGTTCATATGTACATCTTCGAGCTCGATCAGAAATTCAAACTCGCCACGTTCGATCTCTGCTTCAATCTCATTCAGACCTTTAATAATGGCCGCTAACTCATCATCGGTAAGAATACCCTGCGTATTTAACATGGTGGCATGAGCACGGGAGCCTGCAATGTCTTCCGCATACATACGGGCGTCTACATCGGTGGACGCATTAAAAGCTTCTACAAAGCTGTCGGTTGGGGCGTCAAAGCGCCCTCCCCAGGGTTTATCAGACATGTCAGGACTCCTGCCTCATCTAAGAGAGGCGCAACTATAACGGCACTATAATGATAATGGGAGGCTTCAGAAACAGGCGTTGCAATAGTCCCAAACGATTGGGGGGGTGATGTTTGCTTAAAAATCCTATATTCTGCGCCACCTTTGCGCATAAGGGGTGCTTATTAAGCTCGGAAATGCGTCAGTTTATTTGAGGAGAATTCATCATGGCCTTGAACGTCTATTATGACAAAGATGCCGATCTTTCGATCATCAAGAGTAAAAAAGTAGCAATTATTGGTTACGGTTCGCAGGGACATGCTCACGCAACCAACCTAAACGATTCAGGTGTAGACGTTACTGTCGGCCTGCGCGCAGGCTCTTCTTCTATTGCCAAGGCTGAAGCTCATGGGCTGAAGGTAAGCGGCGTTGCTGAAGCTGTTGCCGGTGCTGATATTGTGATGGTTCTGACACCGGATGAGTTCCAGTCAGTTCTATACAAGGAAGAACTTGAGCCAAACCTGAAGCAGGGCGCAACGCTTGCTTTCGCACATGGTTTTGCGATTCATTACAATCAGGTTAACCCTCGTGCCGACCTGGATGTTGTCATGATTGCACCAAAAGCACCGGGCCACACGGTTCGTTCTGAATTTGTGAAAGGCGGCGGCATTCCTGATCTGATCGCGATTCATCAGGATGCGACCGGTAACGCGAAGGCTGTTTGCTTGTCTTATGCATCTGCAATCGGTGGCGGCCGTACCGGTATCATCGAAACTACCTTTAAAGATGAAACTGAAACCGATCTGTTCGGTGAGCAGGCTGTTCTTTGTGGTGGCGCCGTTGAGCTGGTGAAAGCCGGTTTTGAAACCCTAACTGAAGCGGGCTATGCTCCAGAGATGGCATACTTCGAATGCCTTCACGAACTAAAATTGATTGTAGACCTGATGTATGAGGGCGGTATCGCCAACATGAACTACTCTATCTCCAACAATGCGGAGTATGGTGAGTATGTGACTGGTCCTCAGGTGATCAACGAAGAGTCTCGCGAAGCGATGCGTGAGTGCTTGTACAACATCCAGACTGGTGAATATGCGAAGCAGTTCATCCTGGAAGGTCAGACTAACTACGCATCTATGACTGCAGCGCGTCGTAACAATGCAGCTCATCCGATTGAAGTAACGGGTGCGAAGCTTCGTGCGATGATGCCTTGGATTAACAAGATCGTGGACAAATCCAAAAACTAAGCACGTTTTACTTATTCATTAAAGGCGGCCTTCGGGCCGCCTTTTTTGTTTCACACGGGTGAAGCGGATGGGCTTGACAAATCAGGCAGCATAAGAATAATGATCTCCTAATATTATTATATAAGGAGTTACTAATGAAAAAAGCACTTATGATTGCAGCTGCAACAACCATGATGATGAGTGGCTTTGCTGCCACTGAAGCTATTGCTGGCCCTGAAGCCAAGTGTAAAGCGTGCCACACCTTTGAACAGGGTGGAAAAAATAAAACTGGTCCAAACCTGTTTGGAATTATGGGTGCTAAGCAGGGTAACGTTGCCGGTTACAAATATGGTTCATACCTGAAAGCTCAGAATGCAGCTGGCGCAGTTTGGGATGAAGCAAGCATGAAGGCCTGGCTGGAAAGCTCAAAAGCCGTAGCAAAAGCTGCTGGCGGCAAAACCAAGATGGCTCCGCAGAAGATGAAAGGTAAGAAGGCTGATAAAGTTATCGCATTCCTAAACGGCCTTAAGTAAGAACCTGGTTTTTCACTGATTAAAAGGCGGCCT
>Ga0316187_10001074_pt1 | contig 23067 bp, 15 predicted proteins | sample CroRivburrow1_MG_FD_204927 | JGI IMG/M metagenome (GOLD analysis project Ga0316187, IMG submission 204927) | Coastal sediment microbial communities from Maine, United States - Cross River worm burrow 1 | ecosystem: Environmental > Aquatic > Marine > Coastal > Sediment | place: USA: Maine...
CTTCTTTAATGGCTAAAAAAAATAACTTAAAATTTGAAACACTTGAACAGGATTCCCTGGGTGGGACGGTATTTACCTTTCCCAGATCCAAAATAGTAATGACCTCTCCCATGAATTTACCGCTTTACGGTAAAGTACAACTTTATAATACCAGCAAAAGTGAATTGCTTGAGTTGTGGCAAAAAGTACTGTCAGAAAATAACATCTCAATCAAGGAGAAAACAAAAGTAGAGATGATATCCTATGAAAATGATCATTTCAAAATCAGGACCAATACTGATGAAGAGTATAAAACAAAGAAAATTCTACTTGCAATCGGAAGAAGAGGTAGCCCTCGAAAACTAAATATTTCGGGAGAAGAGACTGAAAAAGTAGCATACAGATTACTTGAACCGGAAAACATACAAAACAAAAAGATAATAGTAGTTGGCGGAGGTGATTCCGCAATTGAAGCTTCTTTATCCCTGGCAGAACAAAATAAGGTTATTCTATCCTATAGGAATGAAGCTTTCAATAGGATAAAGCCTAAAAACAGGGAAAAATTAAATGAAGCAGCTGAAAAAGGGGTTTTGAAAATCAAATATAGGTCCAACTTATTAGCCGTTGATAAGGATGTTGTGACAATGGATATTGATAATGAGCAGGTTGATGTTAAAAATGACCTGGTATATATTTTTGCCGGGGGTGAATTACCGACTCAGTTTCTGGAAAAGGCCGGTGTGATGATCACAAAAAGATTTGGTTACACTTTGAAAAAACATGGATAAAGAATGAGGCAAAAGTTCCTACATATCACAGTGTTTTTAGTTCTGGCAGCTATAACAGCAGAATCCCAAATATCTCCTGGGGATCTATCAAAAGCACATATTGATTTGGAAGGAATTCTTAATTGTACTGAATGCCATATATTGGGAGGAGAAGTTTCGAATGAAAAGTGTCTGGGTTGTCATAAGGAATTAAAAAGCCGAATAGATAATAAGAAGGGATATCATGCCTCTAGTGAAGTGAATAATAAAGATTGTGCGACTTGTCACAATGATCATCACGGACGGAATTTTGAGATGATTCGCTTTAACGAAGCGGATTTTAAACACCAATTAACAGGTTATGAGCTTAAAGGGGCACACAATAGAATAGATTGCAGGGAGTGCCATACAACTGACCTGATAGCAGACAATGATCTAAAAAACAAAAAAAACACTTTTCTGGGTTTAGGTAATGAATGCCTCTCCTGCCATAACGATACCCATCAAAATACCTTATCACAAGATTGTGCCAAATGCCATGATAATGAAGCATTTTCTCCTGCGAGTAATTTTAGTCATGATAATACTGACTTTATACTCGTAGGGAAACATCGCAATGTCGAATGTATCGAATGTCATCAAATGGAGGTCAGGAATAAGAAAGAATTTCAGCGGTTTACGGATATTCCATTCCAGAATTGCACAGCTTGCCACCAGGACGTTCATGATAATAAATTTGGAAATAATTGTACGGAATGTCATAGTGAAGCGTCTTTCACTACAGTAGTAGCATCAAAAAATTTTAATCATAATATGACTGGCTTTAAGCTCCTTGGCAAACACCAGTCTGTTGATTGCAGGCAATGCCATATTGCCAGTTTTACAAATCCTATTCCTCATAACAGGTGTGCTTCATGTCACAATGATTATCACGAACGAGAATTTGTCAGAAACCAGGTAAACCCTGATTGCGCATCCTGCCATACAGTCAATGGTTTTAGCGGCAGTTTGTACACTCTTGAAAAACATAATGAAGGCAAATTTCCATTAGAAGGAGGTCATCTGGCTACGCCATGTATCTCATGCCATAGGCAGGAGATAAAATGGCGATTTAATGGTATTGGAGAGAGATGCGTTGATTGCCACGAGAATGTACATGTCGGATATATTGATGAGAAATACTATCCCAATCAATCCTGTGAAAGTTGTCATTTAGTAAGCAGCTGGAAAGAAAATCGCTTTGCACACAACTTAACTGATTTTGAACTTATCGGAGCTCATACCAAACAAGATTGCAGGGCCTGTCATGTTAGTGATGATAATAGTGATGGGAATATATTTAAGGATTCTCAAAAATTATCACTGGAATGTATTGGGTGTCATACTGATGAGCATCACCGGCAATTCGAGCGGGAAGGTACGACAGATTGCAAAGAATGTCACTGGTTTGATAGCTGGGAGATCTCCGACTTTGACCATAATAATACGGCATTTAAGTTAGATGGTGAACATGTTAATGTGGATTGTGCTGCCTGTCATATGAAAATTGAAGAACAAGGAGATGTTTTTGTTCAATACAAAACTAAAAAATTAGAATGTATAGACTGTCACCAATAATATTGCTATTAGGGTTGACGATCAATTTGTTTGCCCAGAACCCACATGGCGTTGATTTTAAAACGGACTGTGCGACATGTCATACGTCTGCCGGATGGGAAATATCTTCTGATTTCTGGAGCAAAAACGATCCTTCTAAACCAATGATCTCAACGGCGACTGGTTTGGCGCTACCCAATAAATCAAGAGGTTTTGATCACAATACCACAGAATTTACACTAGAGTCACAGCATGCCGTGGTTGATTGCAGAGAATGTCACCAAACACTGGTTTTTTCTGAAGCCAGAACTGATTGCATATCATGTCATACTGATATGCACCAGCAAACGGTAGGTGTTGATTGTGCCAGGTGCCATAATTCAGAAAACTGGTTCGTAGATGATATTACTGAACTTCATTATGAAAATGGATTTCCGCTATTGGGGGCTCATACAATTACCAGCTGTTATGAATGTCATAAATCTGCATCAGAACTTGCCTTTTACAGGATAGGGAATGAATGTATTAATTGTCATTCAGAAGATTATTCTGCAACTATCAGTCCAAATCATAGTAGTGCTGGTTTTTCTACAAACTGCATTGAATGTCATAATATTTATGGACTTGACTGGACATCTGAAAATATCAATCATGATTTTTTCCCATTGAATAAAGGACATGAAATAGAAGATTGTGCGAAATGTCATACCTCAGGAGGTTATTCAAATACCTCTACTGACTGTTTTTCCTGTCACCAGGAAGATTACATTGGCGCTATCAATCCTAATCACCAGAGTCAAAACTTCCCGACGGAATGTACTGAATGCCATACGACTGATCCTGAATGGATGCCAGCTAAGTTTTTGGAACATGATAGTCACTTCCCGATTTATAGTGGGGAGCATAATGGAGAATGGGACAACTGTCTGGATTGCCATTCCAATCCTTCAAATTATTCTGAAGTCACTTGTACCACCTGCCATTCCAATCCTGAAACAGATAATGAACATAGCGGGATTGGTGGTTATTCCTATAACAGCCAGGCTTGTCTTGCCTGTCACCCTAATGGGACTTCTGATGACAGCTTCAACCATAACCTGACCAATTTTCCTTTGACAGGAGTTCATTTCAATACTGAATGTATAGAATGCCATTCAAACGGATATGCAGGAACACCCACCGATTGTGCTGCCTGTCATATCACAGATTTTAATCAGACTATCAATCCAAACCACAATGCTTTGGCTATTTCTACTGATTGTGCATCCTGCCATACTACCGAACCTGAATGGAATCCTGCTGCTTTTGCCAATCATAATGATTATCATGCATTAAACGGGGCTCATGCAGCAATCGCTACCGACTGTGCTGTTTGCCATAACGGTGAATATAACAACACACCAAATACATGTGTAGGTTGTCATTTGGATGAATATAACACAACCATAGATCCGAGCCATACCACCCTCCAGTTTTCAACCGATTGTGCCACCTGCCACTCAGAAAATGTTTGGCAACCGGCAACTTTTGACCATGATGGTCAATATTTCCCAATATACAGTGGGTCACATATCGGGGAATGGGAGCAGTGCCTTGACTGCCATACCAATCCTTCGAACTATGCCGAGGTCAGTTGTACAATCTGTCACGCGAATCCGGAAACTGATGGCCAACATATAGGTATCACCGGGTATTCTTTTAGCAGCCCTGCCTGCCTGGCTTGTCACCCAACAGGGATGGCAGAGGATAACTTTGACCATAATCTGACCAATTTTCCTTTGACAGGAGTGCATATAACTACAGAATGCATTGACTGCCATACGGCTGGTTATGCCGGAACTCCAAGTGATTGTGCTTCCTGTCATACCACAGATTTTAATCAGACTATTAATCCTAATCATAATGTTTTGGGGATTTCAACCGATTGCGCCTCCTGTCATACAACGGAACCAGATTGGGATCCTGCTTCTTTTGCCAATCACAATGATTATCATGCATTAAACGGGGCACATGCCGCCATTGCAATTGATTGTGCTGCTTGCCATAATGGTGATTATAACAATACACCAAATACTTGCGTGGGTTGCCATCTGGATGATTATAACAATACCACAGACCCAAATCATACTGCTTCCCAGTTTTCAACAGATTGTGCCAGCTGTCACACGGAAAATGCATGGCAACCGGCCACCTTTGATCATAACCTGACCAATTTCCCTCTCACAGGGGAGCACATAACTACAGAATGTATCAAATGCCATACAGATAGTTATGCAGGTACACCTACAGATTGTGCTGCCTGCCATACTACAGATTTTAATCAAACCATTAATCCGAACCATAATACTATAGGTATTTCAACAGACTGTGCCTCCTGTCATACTACCGAGCCGGAATGGAATCCTGCTAATTTTGCCAATCACAATGATTATTATGCATTAAATGGAGCGCATACTACGATCGCAACAGACTGTGCTACCTGCCATAACGGAGATTACAACAATACACCAAATACCTGTGTAGGCTGCCATCTGAATGATTATAACACAACCACAAATCCAAATCACAGTACTGCCCAATTTCCTACAGATTGTGAGAGTTGCCATACTGAAAGTTCGTGGGAGCCTTCCACTTTTGACCACGATGCCCAGTATTTTCCAATATATAGTGGAAAACATTCAGAAGCATGGGATCAATGTATTGAATGTCATACCACTCAAAGCAGTTTTTCGGTTTTTAGCTGCATCGATTGTCATGAGCATACAAATCAGGCGGATCTTGCCGATAAACATAGTGCAGTTGCAGGATATACTTATACCGGGATATCCTGCTTTACATGTCATCCAACAGGTGACAATTAAGTATCACTAAGATTAGATTTATATGAGGTATAGTTTTTTAATATTCTTTTTTACTGCAATTGCATTCTCCCTGCAAGGCCAGGATAATACAATTCTTGAAAAGGGTGTTGTTTCTTATATTGCCTCACAAAATATTTATGTAAAGTTTAAATCCACCGAAAATATCAAGGTTGGAGACACTTTATATATCAAAAATGGAAATTTATCGGTCCCAAAATTGGTAGTAGTCAACAAATCTTCGATTTCATGCATTTGTTCTTCTCTAAGCACAAAACGGATAAGTGTGTCTGATGAAGTATTTGCTCAAAAATCTAATACTAATAATTCTGTAATTCTGCCGGAGAAAAACCTGTCAAATCAACAAGAGGATACAAGTTCAATAGCTCATCAACCTCGGTTCCTGGAAGATAAATCTACTCATAAATCCAACACCAATAAAAATAAGCAAATTGAAAAAGAGACCAACTACTACCCGAAACAGGAAGGTGACAACGAATTCAAACAACTAATCAAAGGTCGTGTCTCTATAGCCTCGTATAATAATATGTCTGATTCAAGAAACTTAAACAGGATGAGGTATACGTTTTCTTTGCGGGGGAATAATCTGGGCAATTCCAGGCTTTCGCTAGATAGTTATATAACATTCCGTCATACGATCAATGAATGGGAGGAAGTTAAAGATAATTTGAGTAGTGCCCTCAGAGTGTATTCCCTGGCATTACGTTACGATTTTAACAAATCCACCAACTTAACTCTCGGCAGGAAAATAAATCCAAAAATATCAAGCATGGGTGCGGTCGACGGAATACAATTTGAAAAAGGAATGGGGAAATTTGTTTTTGGGGCCATTCTGGGCTCCAGACCAGATTATATCGACTATGGATTAAATTTTAATCTTTTTCAATATGGTGCATATATTAGTCATGAATCAAATACTAAAAATAAATTTGAACAAAGTACCATCGCTTTTATTGAACAAAGAAATAATTCTGAAATTGATAGAAGGTTTATTTATTTCCAGCATTCAAGTTCGCTGGTAGGAAATTTAAATTTATTTACTTCTGTTGAAATGTCTCTTTACGAGAAGATTAATAATGAAACAAATAACAGTCCCAGTCTGACCAATTTATATGTATCCCTGCGATATAGACTTTCAAGGAAATTGAGCTTCTCGGCTTCCTATGATAATAGAAAAAATATTATCTACTACGAATCCTACAAGAGTTTTATTGATAGGCTTATTGAGGATGAAACGCGTCAGGGTGTACGTATTAATATAAACTATCGCCCATTTAAATATGTAACCTGGGGTATAAATGCGAATTGGAGATTTCAAAAAAATGATAAAAATCTATCAAAGAACCTGAACACTTATCTGACATTCAGCCGGATTCCTGCCTTGAACATAAGAACGACGATTACTGCAAACTTTTTGCAAACAAATTATCTGAATAGCAGAATTTTTGGAATCAGGATTTCTAAAGAGATTATCCCGGGGAAATTAAGTGCTGACATTAATTACCGGAATGTAGATTATAAATACCTGAATTATGAAACCAAAACTCATCAAAATATTGCTGGAATGAACTTCTCTCTAAAAATTGCTAATAAATTAAGCTTATATATGTATTATGAGGGTATTTTTGATAATCAAAACAAAATATATAACAGTCTTAATGCTAAAATCATTCGGCGATTTTAAGTATAACAGTTTATAATAAACCGGAATTTTAATCTGATAATTGTCTAAAAATAAACGAATAATATAATTAACATGAAAAAGCAAAACTTAAATTTCTATATCATACTTGTTGTAGTTTTAGCGATTGCTGCTTGCCATCCGAAACCTAAACTTGTCCAGGCAGACTCGAGTGAGGATAATGAAACTGTTGAAAACTCGAATAATCCTTCAGATTCAGAACATCAACATGTTATGAGTGAAGAAACGCAACATATGGTAAAAGTGGAAGAGGTATTAAATACTCAAAAATACACGTATCTTAATGTCACAGAAAATGGGGAGAAGTTCTGGATAGCCATACCCAGGAAAGAAGTTGAAATTGGCAGCACCTATTACTATCAGGGAGGACTTTTAAAACGAAATTTTGAAAGCAAGGAATATAACAGGGTTTTTGAGACAATTTATTTAGTTTCGGATGTTTCTACACAACCAAACAATACCAATGAGTCTCATGCCAATGAAGCGATGACAGGACAAGAAATAAGCACCTCTGAATCTACTGATATAACACTGGCAGAAGGGGCTATTGAATTATCTGAGTTATTTGCAAATCCGGGTAAATACAATGGTTCTCTCATAAAAGTGACTGGAAAATGTGTGAAATTCAACCCAATGATTATGAACAGAAACTGGGCCCACATTCAGGATGGATCAGGCGACAACCTGGACTTGACGGTTACCACCTCTGAAAATATCGCCGTTGGCGCAATTGTCACATTAGAAGGTATCATTGAACTTGACAAAGATTTTGGCGCAGGATACAAATACGATGTGATTATGGAAAAAGCCACTTTAAAATGATCCTTTTTATCAAAGACCAAATTCAAACAATAATCATCGGTATTTACGCTGCAGATTTTGATAAATTTGTTTTGCGATTTTGAAAATTTCTAAAATAGGCCAATAGACAAATTATTAACAAAACAAATACCGTATAATAAACGAATGGGGGTATTGGGACCGGATCACCGGCAGCATACGAATGTAATCCGGAAAGATAATAATTGACACCAAAATAAGTCATCATAACGGATGCCCAGCCAAACAGGGAGGCTACGTTAAAAGCATATATCCCTCTCAATCCTGGAATAAATCTCATATGTAGTATAAAGGCATATACTAAAATGGTAACTAATGCCCAGGTTTCTTTAGCATCCCAACCCCAATATCTGCCCCAGGATTCGTTTGCCCAAACGCCACCCAGGTAGGTACCAACACTGATCATAAATAAGCCCACGATGAGTGTCATTTCGCTGATATAGGTCATCTCTTTTAAAATTCTATTGACGTTTTCTCCATTCTTTTTATTTCTAAAAATCATAAGTATCAAATTGAGGACTCCTATTATTGCCCCTAACATTAGAAAGCCATAGCTGCCTGCTTCGAGGGAAACGTGAATAGTTAGCCAATAGGACTTTAAAACAGGAACTAAGGGTGTGATTTCAGGATCCAACCAGCTAAGGCCTGCCACCATTAAAATAGTAGCTGAAAGAATGGAGGTAGCAGCTAATCCTCCAAAAGATTTTCTTGAAAATATCAATCCGGCGAGTATCGTTGTAAATGCAATATAAATCATAGATTCATATCCGTTGCTCCATGGGGCACGGCCTGATACATACCAGCGTAATCCAAGACCCAGGGTGTGCATGAAAAAACTAGATGCAAGTAAGCTAAAAGAAATATAAAAGGGCCATTTTAAATTTATACCTGGTTTAAAAATAGATGTAAAAAGAAGGCCTAAAAAAATAAGCCCCAATAATGCATATATCGTTCCCAGTCTGCCGAAAACCTTCAATTTGTTAAGTAATATTTCTGCTTTTATTTTGGCATTGGAGGGCATTATCTCACCTCCATTTTTTTGTTGATATTGATTTAATTCGGCTATCATTTTATTGGGAATAATCCAATTATAACTATCAAGTGCCTGCTGTAATGCCAAAATATATTCGGAATAAAACTTTTCAGCATATGTATTTCCTGATCCGGCATTATGATTATGGCCGGAATGTTGAAGTCCTCCATCGGCTGGAGATTGCCAATGATATGATAAATCATCAGGAATAGGAAAAGCCCGCATAAATCTTCCGGAGAAAACCATACTGCATATATTTACTTTCTCATCTAACTTTAATATCTCCTTTTCAAATACTCCTCGGTCTATTGGGGGTGTATTATATGCAGCCCTAACCTGATCTCTTAATTTATAAGGGCCATTCGCCTCGAAAAAGTCACGATATGAAGCCATTTCTTCTTCAATCTTCAATATCTTTCTGATTTCCTCATGTTTGCCAAGTTTTATAATGCGTATAGCATACCAATCCTTTGGATTTGCTGCCATGCCTAAGACAACCTGTTCAGCTGTCTGGCCATTAATACTTTCCTTTCTGGAAATTTTTCTTAATATCTCCTTAGCATAGGTATTCATGGGCTTCAACCTGCCATTATGATCCTGCACTGTCAGCCGGCCAAATTGAGAAGCATGATCAATATCAACATCACCATTATTTTGCTCAACCAATGGTGAAGCATTAGATGGAATAGAAAAGATCATAAGGAGCCCAATTACTATTGGAGCCAGTACCCGTACTGACTGCCTCATTTTTTTAATATTCTTTGCCAATTGTCCAAACCGGCTCTTGCCAGTGAACAAGGTAAAGATCATTCCCAAGGTTAATATTATATATCCGATATATGAGATCCAGGTGCCCCAACTATCGAAGTTTACACTTAGATACGTTCCGAGTTCATCCTTATCAAATGATGATTGAAAAAATCGATACCCACCATAATTCAAAATATGGTTCATATATATTCTTTGATTTCTTTCTAAATTCTGACTTGGGTCCAATAAGGTAATTTCGCTGGCATAAGAAGACGCGCTATTGGTACCCGGATATTTATCCATGATAAATTTATTTAACTTTATTTCAAATGGAAGAAATACCTTCTTAGCTCCATAGGTTATTGAAAAACTTGTAGTTCCTAAAGACACATTTGCTGGCTTCCCTTCAACACCCTTTCTGCCATATAAATAAAAATTCTTATCCTGACCATCGATACCTATTTTCATATCCAGTCCGGCAATACTTGTACTGGTCATCTTTTCAGAAGATGAAGTTACTATTAACTTCCCAGTGGGTTTAAAATCTGAAATTACAAAACGGGTCCTTGCATTTGAATATAAACTGCGTAATAAAAGTGGGTGATATACAACTGGCAAAAGCGTATCTTTTGTTTGTGTGGCCATCTGCATTTGAATGATTGAACTATTTGTTTTAAAAAACAAGCGGCCACCTTCATACTTAATATTGATAGCGTGATTTTGTGCAGATTCATCAAAATTAAATACAGTACCGTTGATGTTCACCTGATCCTTATATTTTAGATAATATTCCTCCCTCCCATTCATGCCCCCCATAACAATACTTAGTATTGGAATGCCATTTTTATCTTCCTGCAATATTTCTTTGGGGTTAGGTATAAAATCCTGAACCTCTACATATACTTCCTCATTTCCTATTATATAGGATCTCTTGAAATCATTATTCCCTAAAGTAGAAAAGCTTATTGCTTCCTCGAAACGATATTTTTCTCCTCCACTTCTAGCCTCAAACTGAAGATAAGATTCCGAAGATAAAAATGAATTGGTGGTAGCTCCTTCCCTTATATGCATTATCCCTTCGCTGCCAAAATATCTGGTTATACCGGCACCTATCAAAATCACAACAATTGCGGCATGAAAAGTGACAATTGCCCATTTTTTCTGTTGTATCATCCGAAATCTGAAAATGTTGATAATAAGCGATATTGCAAACAGAAGTAATATCAATTCAAACCACCAGGATTTAAAAATCGCATTTTGAGCCGAGCTGGTCCCATAATCATTTTCGATAAAAGTAGCCGTAGCTATTGAAACTGCAAATAAAATTATATAGACCCCTGAGATGGTTGTGGAAAATAATTTATCTGATATCTTTTTAAAAAGATTCATGTACGGTTTATTAGTCGGTTATTTAAATAGTTATCCCTCGATCATTTAAAAATGGGAGGGATTAATTATGGGATACTGATGTATTAGACAGATTAGTTGATTTTCAATATATAGCCTCTGGGTTTACAATTCAACCTGTCTTATATTGCGTTTCCCAAGCATAAAACAGATGAACCTCAATAATTCCTACCCAGTATTCATTTAATGTTAAATTTTTTAAATCATTCATCATTACATAATTCTGATTAGTGAAAAGAAATAAGTTTCTCTCAGATTGACTCACCCCTATTATAAATTCACTTTCATATATTATAAACTCCTGGAAAATCAATAGCAGATTATTAAAAATTGCTCAGAATTTTGATCTTATGAAATAAGGTATTAATTTAGTTATTTAATAGAGTTATTAAATATGCCTATTAACACTGAAAAAAACATGGAAGATGCAATCCTTCAGGCAGCTACAAAGTTGTTTTTAGAGAAAGGTTTTGCTTCAACCTCCACGACCGAAATCGCAAAGGAAGCTGGCTGCAACCAGGCATTAGTACATTATTATTACAGAACAAAAGACCGACTGTTTGACGCTATTTTTGAAAAGAAAATGAAATATTTCATGACCAGCCTGCTCCACATCAGTAGTAAAGACATCCCATTTGAAGAAAAATTATCAAAAAAAATTGAGACTCATTTTGATGCAATCTCGGAGGATCCAAAATTTCCCATTTTGTTCTTTCATGAGCTAAACACAAATTCTAAAAGACTGGAAACTTTGAGGACCATGCTTGGAGAATTACCTCAAACAGTTGTAAGCCAGTTTCAAAATGAATTACAGGCTGAAATAGATAAAGGCAATGTACGTCAAATGAGCATTTTTGATCTACTAATAACTATCATTTCCTTAAACATCATAGTTTTTATTGGAGAACCAATATTCAAAATGATGACAAAAATTTCTGATGAAGAATATTTAAATCTTATTGAGCGAAGGAAAAAAGAGAATGTTCATATCATTTTAAAAAGCTTAAAACCATGATCAGTATAGACCAGGTTTTTATAAATATGAATTTAAGTAATAAACCATAGAATAATGAAGATCATTATAATGTCTTTTTTTACAGTTATCTGCTTCTACTCTGGAGTTGCCTATTCACAGATAACACTTGAAGAATGTCAGGAGAAAGCCAGGGAGAATTTTCCTTTAATAAAGCAATATGAACTCATAGAGCAATCGAAGGAATATACCTTATCCAATGCCAACAAGGCTTTTTTACCTCAATTGGATGTTACTATCATTGGTGGTGTTATTGATGGATTACCAAGTTTCTCTCCACCCGGTACAGAGTCTTCTTCTACTAATTTAAATATGATTTCCATAGTACAGCTTAATCAGGCCATATGGGATGGTGGTATCACAAAGGCAAGCAAAGGAATTATAGAAGCAAGCTCTGAAATCGAAAAAGCTGATCTGGAAGTTTCTTTATATAGCCTCGAAGACCGGGTTAATAATATGTATTTCGGCATCCTATTGATTGAAGAACAGGTTCAGCAACTGGCAATTCTAAAATCAACATTGAAAAGAAATCTTAAGCGGGTTGAGATTGCTGTTGAAAACGGCACGGCCTTTAAATCCGATATTGATGAAATTCTGGTTGAAATCATCAATGCGGAACAAAGAATCGAGGAACTAAAATTTAACCGATCAGCCTATGTTAATGTGTTATCCGCAATGATTGGCGAACCCATAGAGGAAGGCCACAAATTCATCAGACCTCAATTAGACGACTCATATAAATCCATGGACATCAATCGACCAGAGCTTTCATTATTTGAAAACCAGGAAAATCTTATTGAAGCAAAAAATAAAATAGACAAAGCCATGCTATATCCTAAAATTGGCTTGATGGGTTTTGGCACTTTCATCCGGCCGGGAGTTGATTTTGGAGCTTCGCAACTCGAAAATATTCTTGTTGCCGGACTCAGTGTCAACTGGAGTCTGGGAGGAGTTTATAAAAACTCAAATAATAAAAAGCTGACTGAAGTTAATCTTCAAAAAGTTAATGTACAACGAGAAACATTTTTGTTTAACACTAACCTGGACCTAACACAGACGGAAATGGAGCTTGAGAAATATAAGACACTTATTGAACAGGATAACGAGCTATTGACACTCAAAAGCAGGATCAAAGATGCCTATGATGTTAAATATGAAAATGGCGTCAGTACCATGTCTGAATTATTAGACCGGGTAAATGATGAAAGTATTGCCAAGCAAAACCTCGTGGTACATGAAATTCAATATTTAATGAAAGCATATCAATACAAAAATAAGTCAGGTAATTAATCAATAATAGATCATGAAAACCAATATATCAATAATAATTATTTTCTCAATGATACTCTTTTCATGTGGAGAAGAAGAACGATTAACTGATGCCTCCGGCGTCTTCGAAGCCACGGAAATTATTGTTTCATCTGAAGCCAATGGAAAAATTTTAGACTTGAACATCGAGGAAGGCGATGATCTTAAAAAAGATGTAATTCTGGGACTCATAGACAGCACCCAATTATATTTCAATTTCCTACAACTGAAAGCAAATCAAATCACTGTCCAATCCAATAGACCGGACATGAATGCTCAGATAGATGCAACTGAAAAGGAAATCAGCAAACAGGAGCGCGAAAAGGAAAGAATTAAAAAACTATTGGAAGGTGATGTGGCTACTCAAAAGCAGATGGATGATATCGAAGCATTAATACAGATTTTAAAAGCTCAGTTGAGATCACAAAAAAGTAGATTAACGAATAGCGTAAATGCAGTAGATGCCCAGAGCAATACAATTGATGTCCAAATAGCACAATTGAAAGATCAGATTCAGAAATGTAATATTAAAAGTCCTATTGATGGTACCGTATTGGTAAAATATGCAGAACAAGGAGAAATGACAGCAATTGGTAAGGCATTATTTAAGATTGCTGATGTGGAAGATATGACCTTGCAAGCATACGTTACCTCAGATCAACTGGCAAGAATTAAAATCGGCCAGGAGGTAAAAGTATTAGCTGAGTTTGGTGAAACTGAAAACAGGGAATACAATGGAAGGATTACCTGGATAGCGAGCAAATCAGAATTTACCCCAAAAACAATTCAAACACAAGATGAGCGAGCCAATCTGGTTTATGCTGTAAAAATTTCTGTTAAGAATGACGGATACCTTAAAATTGGCATGTATGGAGGTTTTAAAATGGCTGAGTAATGACTGCAGTTGAAGTAAAAGATCTTAAAAGAAATTACGGAAAGGTAGAAGCTTTGAAAGGAATCAGCTTTAAAGTTCCTTCTGGAGAGATCTTCGGTATTATTGGTCCGGACGGTGCCGGGAAAACAACACTTTTCAGGATTCTTACTACTCTATTGCTGGCTGATTCTGGCTCAGCAGTGGTTGATGGTGATGATGTTGTTAAGGATTTTAAAAGTATTCGAAAAAAAGTTGGTTATATGCCCGGACGCTTCTCATTATATCAGGATCTTTCTGTTGAGGAGAACATGAAGATTTTTGCTTCTATTTTCAATACTTCTATTGAAGAAAATTATCACCTTGTCAAGGATATCTATTCACAAATTGAACCTTTCAAAAAAAGAAAAGCTGGTGCTCTTTCCGGGGGTATGAAACAAAAACTGGCCTTAAGTTGTGCCCTGATACATAAACCTACGGTACTATTTTTAGATGAACCCACAACAGGTGTAGACCCGGTCTCCAGAAAAGAGTTCTGGGACATGCTCTACAAGCTTAAAATGCAGGGGATTACTATTCTGGTTTCTACTCCTTATATGGATGAGGCTAGTTTATGTGATAGAATAGCTCTGATCCAGGATGGTTCATTCTTAAAGATCGATACTCCTCAGAATATTGTTGATCAGTTTGAAAATACGCTTTGGTCCGTGCACAGTAACAATATGTCGAAACTTTTGAAGGACCTTCGAACCAACATAAATATTTCAACATGTTTTGCTTTCGGCGATACACATCATATAACCATTAAAAAAGATAGTTTAATCGAAAATGGCGGAGAATTTGATCAGATGAACTTAAGAAAATTTCTTGAGGAAAAAGATCATCTGGAGATTGATATCAAACCCATTCCCGCAGGCATTGAAGATTGTTTTATGGAATTAGCAGGATAAGGGCTCATGAAAGTAATTGTAGCAGAAAACTTAACAAAGAAGTTCGGGCAGTTTACCGCTGTCGATACGATTTCCTTTGAAGTAGAACAGGGAGAAATTTTCGGTTTCCTCGGGGCAAATGGAGCTGGAAAAACCACAGCTATGCGTATGTTATGTGGATTGAGCAAACCTACATCAGGAAAAGGAAAGGTTGCCGGTTTTGATATCTATAAACAATCAGAGGATGTAAAGGCTAATATCGGTTACATGAGTCAAAAATTTGCTTTATACGATGATCTGAGAGTATGGGAAAATCTGAGATTATATGCAGGAATTTATGGTGTTCCAAAAAAAGAAATTGATCCCAAAATAGACAACCTGCTCGCTACCCTTGGACTTCAAGATGAGAAAAATACAATGGTAAAAGCCCTCCCATTAGGCTGGAAACAAAAGCTGGCATTTTCTGCAGCCATCTTTCACGAGCCAAAAATAGTATTTCTGGACGAGCCAACCGGAGGTGTTGATCCGGTCGCTCGCCGACAATTCTGGGAATTGATCTATGATGCTGCGGATCGGGGTATTACCGCTTTTGTAACAACTCATTATATGGATGAGGCAGAATATTGTAATAGAGTGTCCATCATGGTAGATGGGAGGATTGAAGCTTTGGATACCCCTAAAAATCTTAAAGAGGAATTTAAAGCAGAAAATATGGATCAGATATTTCATCAGCTGGCCAGAAAAGCAATTAGAACAGATAGTTGACATGAAACAATTTTTAATATTTACTCAAAAAGAGTTCTATCATATTTTCCGGGATCGTTGGACGATGATCATGTTACTGGCATTTCCAATTATCATGATTATATTATTTGGATTTGGAATTACCACAGAAATAAATAATAGCAAGTTTGCCATTTACGATCCATCAAAGGATATAGCCACTCAAAATATTATTACTAAACTCGAAACAAGTGAATACTTTTCACTTGAAGAAGCCCTGGAAGACCCGCATCAAATCGAAAGTATTTTCAAGGAAGGCAAGGTCGGATTAATGGTGGTTTTTGGAGAGAACTTTTATGAAAATCTAATACATACGGGTGAGGCTCAAATTTTATTGATTGCTGATGGAACGGATCCAAACACTGCCTCTACCCTAACCACCTATGCATCAAGAATTATTGGAATGTACCAACAGGAGCTATTGGATATCGAAAACATACCCTTTCAAATAAAGACTGAAGTAAAGCTTTTATACAATCCAACCATGAAAAGCGCATATAATATAGTCCCTGGAGTTATGGGCATGGTACTTATGTTGATATGCGCACTCATGACCTCAGTATCCATAGCAAGGGAAAAAGAATTGGGAACGATGGAGGTAATACTTGTTTCCCCCATGCCACCATTATTGATCGTGCTTTCAAAAGTTGTTCCTTACTTTACAATATCTCTGGTAAACTTTACTAATGTGTTGCTCATCGCGATATTTCTCTTAAAGGTGCCGATTAATGGCAGTATATTTTCTCTATATTTTGTTTCCATTATATTCATTTTTGTAGCTCTTGCTCTTGGCTTGTTGATTTCATCGGTAACTGACAGACAATTGGTAGCTTTATTGGTATCTGCTATGGGCTTAATGATGCCTGTAGTCATGCTTTCCGGATTGATGTTCCCAATTGAAAATATGCCTATTATTCTTCAGGGAATTGCTCAAATCATACCTGCAAAATGGTATATCGTTGCAACAAGGGATATTATGATTAAGGGCCTCGGATTAATGGATGTAATAAAAGAAATATCAGTTCTGTCATTGATGGCTGTTGTCCTGATAGCAGCAAGTTTAAAGAAATTTAAAATCAGATTGGAATAATGCTAAAATATCTATTAGAAAAAGAATTCAAACAGTTCAAAAGGAATCCATTTTTACCTCGTATGGTAATTATGTTCCCAATGATGGTATTATTGATCTTTCCTCTGGTTGCTAACTTTGAAGTGAAAAATGTTAACCTGAGCGTTATCGATCATGACAAAAGTTCTTATTCCAGATCTTTGCTTCAAAAAGTTAAAGCCTCAGGATATTTTAAAATCACCGCTGTATCTGACAATTATAAGGAAGCATTAGAATATATTGAATCTGACAAATCTGACGTCATATTAGAAATACCGCCAAATTTTGAAAGAAACCTTGTAAGAGAAATGAAGGCTGATTTGATGATCTCCGCTAATGCTGTAAATGGAAACAAGGGAGGGCTTGGTACCGCCTACCTTGTGAATATAGTTATGGACTTCAATGAAAATATAAGAGCGGAATTGACGAAAAACGTAGATAAATTAAAGGTTCCTTTTCTTGATATTATTCCTTCTTATCGATACAACCCCAGCTTATTATACGAGGTGTATATGGTCCCGGCATTGATGGTCATGGTGTTGGCAATGATATGCGGATTTCTACCCGCCTTAAATATTGTTAGTGAAAAAGAGAATGGAACCATCGAACAAATGAATGTGACTCCGGTCAATAAGTTTACCTTTATCCTGGCCAAGCTTATCCCTTATTGGATTATTGGATACGTAGTGCTGACCATATGCATTGGAATCACTTATTTTGTCTGGGATATAGTTCCTGCAGGATTCCTTGGCACTTTATATCTATTTGTAACTATTTTCATCCTGGCCATTTCCGGTTTTGGATTGGTTATATCGAATTATGCTATTACGGTCCAACAAGCCATGTTTATGATGTTCTTTTTTATATTGACATTTATTTTCATGAGTGGTCTGTACACGCCTGTTGAAAATATGCCTGACTGGGCACAAATGCTGAGCAATTTCAGCCCTTTGAAATACATTATTCAGGTGTTAAGAATGGTTTTTTTGAAAGGTAGCAGTTTCAATGAATTAATACCTCAGTTTATTGCTCTAATGAGTTTTGCAATATTCTTTAACAGCTGGGCAATTTACAGCTATAGAAAAAGTAGTTGATGTATAAAATACCATTTCAAAGAATATATATTTGAAAACTAAATATTAACGGGATTTCTAAGACATACCATTATGAAGAAATTTTTTAAAATACTCTTTTACATAATTGGCATTATTATTTTGGCAATAGGTGCTACTTATTTGTTCTACTATATCAAATGGAACCGGGCCTCCTCTGAAAATTTAGCATTATTAGGGAAGGAAGCACCAGTCCTGACCATTGATGGTTATCAATTCAGAGACTTGAATAAAAATGGGATGTTGGATGTATATGAAGATTCAAGGGAGGCAATTGAAGATCGTGTAGATGATCTCGTTTCCCAAATGAATATAGAAGAAAAGGCAGGAATGATGTTCGCTCATTTTCTGGCGATGGAAGAAGATGGCTCCTTGCTCGAAATCCCTACAATATCAGATCCTTTTTCATTGATGACCGAAAGCACTTCGGGTACTATATTGAAAAGAAAAATGAACCATGTTCAAAATTTGGGTGGTGCTTCTGCCCTTGCTTATGCCACATGGAACAATAACCTTCAAAAATTCGGAGAAAGAACGAGGCTTGGTATACCCATAACCCTTATTTCTGATCCAAGGCATGGTCATTCGGCGATGCCCGGTGCGAGTGCTAAATCAAACTGGATATCTACCTGGCCATCGCAATTAGGACTTGGAGCAATTGGTGATTCGGTTTTGGTCAGAGAGTTCGGCGACATTGCCCGCCAGGAGTACCTTGCTATTGGCATACGGGTTGCACAGCATCCTATGGCTGACATCGGCACAGATCCCAGATGGGCAAGAATTAATGGTACTTTCGGAGAGGATGCAAAATTGAGTGCCTCGCTTACAAAAGCCTATATATTAGGTTTTCAGGGTGATAGTTTGGGAACAACAAGTGTGGCATGCCAGGTCAAACACTTTGCCGGTGGCGGACCACAGGAAGATGGCCTGGATGCGCATTTCGCCAATGGTAAGGGCCAGGTATACCCTGGAAATAGATTTGAATATCATTTGATTCCTTTTACAGAAGGTGCATTTGCTGCCAACGTTGCTCAAGTAATGCCGTATTATGGGATTCCAAAAGGGCAATCCAAGGAAGAAGTTGGCTTTAGTTTCAATAAAGAAATGATTCAAGGTCTATTGCGTGACTCTTTGGGATTCGAGGGTGTTGTGGCTACCGATTGGGGAATTATATCCGATGTGTTCATAAAAGAAGCATCAGCCTGGGGAGTAGAAGATTTAACACCAAAGGAAAGAGTGAAAAAAGTGATTGACGCTGGGTGTGATCTGTTCGGAGGCGAATATGTTACCGATCTTGTTGTTCAACTAGTTGAAAGTGGAGAAATTTCAGAACAACGTATAGATGTCTCAATAAAACGACTTTTAAGAGACAAGTTCAAACTAGGCCTTTTTGATGATCCTTTTGTAGACCTGGATAAAGCAGCTATCGTAGGCAATCCGAGATTTGTTGAAAAAGGAAGGGCTGCACAGAGAAAATCATTGGTTTTGTTAAAAAACGAAAATAACTTTTTGCCACTTTCCGCTGATAGAAAGATTTACATTCAAGGTATGGAGGATGAAGGGCTACCTGACAAATTTCCCCAAATAGTAAGCAATCCAGATGAGGCCGATGTAATAGTTCAAAAACTACAGACACCCTTCTCTCCTACCGGAGGCCATGCTTTACTTGAACTTTTTATACACCAGGGTCGACTTGATTTCGAAGAAGATAAGAAAAATGAAATATTGAAACTAACCCGCTCCAAACCTACCATTACCATCCTTACAATTCAACGCCCCCCGGTTGTACCTGAAATAAATGCTGCCAGTAAATCTGTGATTGCTGATTTTGAATGTGAAGACGACATTATTCTGGAAATGATTTTTGGGAAGTTCAATCCGTCAGGGAAATTACCAATCGAAATTCCATCGTCAATGAAGGCTGTTGAGAACCAGTTGGAAGATGTGCCTTACGACTCGGAAAATCCTCTATACAAATTTGGTCATGGATTATCATATGAGTGATTTGTAAATAGATTATAAAAAAGTCAGAAGCTTGTAAATGCATGTTTCTGGTTTTTTTTATAATGAAATGCAAATATTTAAATCCACAACTCGTTAAAATACTTAAATCATTTTGATTAACTAGTTTGAAATTTCATTGAGTATTCTTCTAAGTCCCTGGACAACAGCCACGATTACACCATGTTCACCTGTTTCCAAATACACCAGTTTCTCAACGATCACATCATCAGTTATCTCTTTTTCTGTTTCGTTTACGGTAGCTAATGCAGCCTTTGAGACTAAAGCCAGTTCCAATGAGATATTTTCGATATCCATTAGTTTTTCATGGGTTGCTATATAGGGCCTTAATATTTCATGATTCTCACTCCAAATCTGCAAATAAGTTTTAACCTCTGCTTTTACTTCCTCATTATCCGGATTTTCTAAATAGATCGCCACTTTTCCATTAAATTCCCTGGCTTCCATGCTTTCTGTCCGGGCCGCATCCACGATTCTATCTAAGGCATAATCTGGCAGGTAAAGGTTCTCTGCCTCCATAAGATTCGGCATTCTGCCATGAAACTTTACCTCTTCTAATATATCAACTAAAGTCTTTAAGGCATCCAATCCCTTAGCTTCCACCAATTGATTTAATTTTTCTACATATTGTGTACTATGAGTTGAACCCTGTTCTGTAATAAGATCCGAAACAATAGATAATCTTCTATACATATCATCGATGTCGTTAGTCAATTCCTGTGGCGACCAGAGCTTTTCTGCAATTGCTGCACTTCTAGGCCATAGCCTTGATTCAATATTATACTCATCAACAAATTCAGACCATTGACAAGCCTCTCCGCCTATAATCCTTGATTTCTCTTCTTCAGTTAAAGGTTTTGTTATTTCAATTTTTGGCATCTCTGTGCCTGGCATATCAGATCCGCCAATTTTAGGTCCCCAATTGTCAAAACCCAATAGTCCCAGTGACATTCTGCCAACTATACTATCCGCAAAAATTTCTGCTTCATATTTCATTTCGCCTGCAGGTCCATCGAACTTAAAAGACAAAGTATTATTTTCAATTATTCCATTTTTAAAAGCCGTTCTATTACCCATCATGGCAAAAAAACCTGAAATATCACTCGGATCACGATCAAAAATAACCAGCTCACTATTCATTTCATTGCCAGCAATATCCATGGTTAAATCATACATTTTCCAGAAAGAAGTATCCGGCACTAAATCCACAGCTCCTTCTAAAACCAATGGATCTACTTTATAATGCTTTTCTGATGACAATATATGATCGAGATATAATCCTGCTGAAAGTATTCCTGTGCCACCATTCTGAACGGCTTCAAAAAGAGATTTATGACTCCTCCAGGATTGCACGATAATATCTTGACCCAGATCAGGATGTAATATTTCGTCCCAGCCCAACATACGTTTCCCGTGCTTCTTTAAGATTTGGTTCATCCGTTTATTAAAATAGGCCTGTAGATCATGGTGATCCTCCATTCCATTTTCTCCCATAAACTTCTGAATCTGTACACTTTCATTCCAATATTTAGGATTGACCTCATCTCCGCCGATATGGAAATAGGGGTCAGGGAATAAGGCAGCCATTTCTTCAATAAACAGATCAAGGAATTGATAGGTTTCCTCATTGGTAGGATCAAATGGAGGAGCAAATGCCATTCCTTTTTTAGCTCCAAATTCTAATTCAAAATCTACAAAACTGAGTTCAGGATACGCAATCTGCCAACTCTTCGAATGTCCGGGCAAATCAAATTCTGGCACTACCCTAATCCCTCTATCTGCTGCGTATTGAATTACCTCCCTTATTTCTTCCTGAGTATAATATTTCCCGTTAGAACCTATCTCATGCAATTTAGGAAACACTTTGCTCTCAACCCTAAATCCCTGGTCTTCAGATAAATGCCAGTGAAAAACATTCATTTTTACCATTGCCATAGCATCCAGTGTGCGCAATACGACATCTTTAGGGATCCAGTGTCGACATACATCTATCATGATACCCCGCCAAGGGAATCTTGGAGAATCCTGAATCTCAGCGCCAGGCATCATTAATTTATCACCCTTTATTTCACTCAATTGAAAAATGGTTTCAAGTCCCCGGATTACTCCATAAGGTTTGGGAGCTTCAAGGTAAATGCCTTGTCGATCAATCTTCAGGGAATAAGATTCGTCCTCTTTTACCTGCTGAACCTCGGTAGGTGAATCCGCCAGACAATTAATAGTAAATTCTATTCCTTGTTCATTGGAAATACTTTTCTGCAACCGCCTTTCTAACTTCATAAATAATCGATCGACTGATCTGTCAATCTTATCATTACGGATGCCTTGATATATTACATGAATTCCCTCTGATGCGACAAGGGTTCCATTTTTCAGCTCAAGTTCCGCGGGTAATGGCATTATATTAATTGCCGCCCGGTCTGAATCACTTATAAGTGGGGGTTGGAAAATCACCAGTCGATAGTATAAATAACCTGCTGTGGCCAGAATTATTATTATAGCCAATAGGCCAAGTAAGATCTTCTTAATCATTATTGTAAGTATTTTGAAATGTCTATTTTTTGAGAATAAAAAAATTGTTCTATGCAAAAAAAATAAAGAAAGAACAGGAAATTAATGTCAGACAGATGGTAATAAGTACAAGAAATTTTTAATTCTAGAAAAATAGTCCAAACAAATACAGTATAACAAATATACCAGCTACTATTAAAGATATATTTTGGATCAAAATGTAAAATAATTGATACCTGAGTGAAAAAGAATCTGGATAGTCTTTTAACAGTCGCCTGGTCTTTGTGCTCATTGATTTTCGGATCTTTTCAAGTTTTTTTCTTTTAGGAAGTAATTCCAATGTCAAGTAATTAATTCCATAAATACCTCCCAGCATAACAAAGCAGGTAAATATGGTTAGCATGAATCTTAATAAATTAGATTCATCAACTCTTTCC
>Ga0316187_10001075_pt1 | contig 23057 bp, 25 predicted proteins | sample CroRivburrow1_MG_FD_204927 | JGI IMG/M metagenome (GOLD analysis project Ga0316187, IMG submission 204927) | Coastal sediment microbial communities from Maine, United States - Cross River worm burrow 1 | ecosystem: Environmental > Aquatic > Marine > Coastal > Sediment | place: USA: Maine...
CTACGACATGAGGTGCGCTGGATGTTTTTGATGTTGGCGGCCACTGCGGTGTTGTTTGTAGTCCTGCCGCGTTTTGAGTTTCATTCGTTGCTCAAACCAGCACAACCACGCATGGAAACCAGCGGCTTCTCCGATCTGGTGCAACTGGGTGATTTCGCCCGTTCTCTCGATGCGCGAGTGGCGATGCGGGTAGAGCCGCTGAATCTGACACCTGCGGGGATTAACAGCTTTCGTAAATGGACGTTGGGGCGTTACTGGCGTGGTGCGGTACTTTCCCGGTTTACCGGCAGCGGTTGGCAGAAGGTGACTGCACCCCGACAGTCTCATCTGGGTGCAGGCGAAGATTTGGTGTTTGCAGATGGGGAGGCAATGGCTGTAGCTCTCTATCGTGAAGCAAGCGATCACAGCTATATCCAGATTCCACAGGGGATTCTCCGCATTCGGGATCTGCCACAGGGGATTCAAACTGATGAAGCAGCAACCGTTCAGTTTTCCCGTGCTCCATCACGTCGGTTGCGCCTGCTGATGGATGTTGCATGGGCCAACACGCCTGAAGCTGCTCAGGGGCCGCAACGATGGGAGCGTGAGCAGACACATATCCCCGGTGCACTGCGTAATTGGGTGAAGCCGTATGCGGCAAATAGCGCTGATCAGGTTCAGGTTCTTGCCCGAATTTCTGCTGAATTACGAGGGTGGACGTATGACCTGAATGCACCGATTGATAGCGAAAACCCCATCAGTTCATTTTTGAAGCTGAAACGCGGCCACTGTGAGCTATATGCCACAACGATGGCACTGGCGGCGCGTACACTGGGCATTCCCTCAAGGGTTGTGAATGGGTACCTCGGCGGTGACTGGAATGAGATCGGTGATTTTCTGCAGATAAGGCACCTGCATGCTCATAGCTGGGTGGAGGTGTGGGTGAACGGGAGGTGGAAGCGTATGGATGCGACACCGGCTTCACGCAGCGGATTACTGAGCCTCAGTTTTCCTAGGTTTGATCAGCTTTGGGAGTCGGTGAAGCTCGGCTGGTATCGCTATGTTCTGGAATTCCAGAATTCAGATCGTGTCAACGTTATCAAGGCGCTCTGGCAGAGTATAAGGGTATACGGAGAGTGGCTTCTTTCGGCACTTCTGGCTGCAGCCGTTGTCATGTTGTTATGGCGTTATGGCAGGGCAATACGATTGCATTTCCCAGCCCACCATGGGGGAACGCTATGGCCTGTTCTTGATCGCTGGTTGACTAGGCGTGGGGTTCTTAGAGCACAGCATCAGCCGTTACGGGATACGGCTGTTCCGGAAGGGGTTTCACCTGAATCTTGGGAAAGATTTGTGTGCAAATGGGAAGCACAGAGCTATGGAAGGGAATCTCTGTGGAAGAAACACGATTTGAAGCGCCATTTGCGTGCGCTTTTGAAAACTACTGATACTATTTCGTCCAATGTTTTGAGATAAGGAGTCACGCGTGGGTATTCTTGAAGGTAAAAAAGGGCTGATTCTTGGCGTTGCAAACAATAAATCGATCGCATGGGGCGTAGCTCAGGCCGCTAAGCGCGAAGGTGCCACCCTGGGATTTAACTATCTTGGCGAAATGATGGAGAAGCGCGTACGTCCACTGGCAGAGAGTCTTGATGCCGAAATTATCGCGCCGATGAACGTTTCCGAAGAAGCCAGTATCGATGCCTTTTTTGCACAGGTGAAAGAGCAGTGGGGCGAGATTGATTTTATTGTGCATTCGATTGCCTTTGCCAATAAGGATGCTCTGCAGAACGGCTTTTCACAAACCTCGCGTGAGGACTTTCATCTTGCACTGGATGTCTCTGCATACTCGTTTGTTGCCTGTGCACAACGCGCAGCACCGATGATGAAAGAGGGCGGCAGTATGGTCACTATGTCCTACCTGGGTGCTGAGCGTGCTGTTCCAGGATATGGCGTCATGGGTGTTGCCAAGGCAGCACTTGAAGCATCAACACGTTATCTGGCACAGGATCTGGGCGAGAGTGGTATTCGAGTCAATTCTGTATCTGCAGGCCCTATTCGCACATTGGCAGCATCAGCAGTTGGTGATTTCCGTAAACTTATGGAAAAGAGCGCCCGCGGTGCCATGCTTAAGCGTAATGTAACGCAGGATGAAGTGGGAAATACCACGGTTTACCTGCTTTCCGATCTGGCATCAGGTGTGACTGGTGAACTGCATTATGTCGATGCCGGATTCCATATCGGTGCCGGTGATACAGGCGCGGAATAAGAAGTGTCAGGTTCATCCACCGGCCAGATATTCCGGGTAACTACCGCAGGCGAATCACATGGGGCGGCACTGGTTGCCATTGTCGAAGGGTGCCCGGCAGGTATTGGGCTCTCCGAGGCCGATATCCAGCCCGATCTTGACCGTCGCAAGCCGGGGCAGTCTAAATACACAACCCAGCGCCGTGAAGACGATGAGGTAGAGATTCTCTCAGGCGTATTTGAAGGCAAAACCACAGGTTGTCCGATTGCGCTACTGATTCGTAATACCGACCAGCGCAGCAAGGATTACTCGGAGATCATGGATAAGTTCCGTCCGGGGCACGCTGATTTTACCTATTTTGAAAAATATGGAAGGCGCGACTATCGCGGAGGTGGCCGTTCCTCAGCACGCGAGACCGCAGTGCGCGTAGCAGCAGGCTCGGTTGCCAAGAAGCTGCTGGCCGAGTCAGGCATTTCGGTTGTTGGTTGGGTTGATCAGATCGGCCCGGTGAAAGCTGATGCCGCAAAGTTTGATCGTGATGAGATCACCAACAATCCCTTTTTCTGCCCCGATGCTGAAGCTGCGGAGAAGATGGCTGCCTTTATGGATGCCCTGCGTAAGGAGGGGGATTCCATTGGTGCAGGTGTTACAGTTGAGGCGCATGGCATGATCCCGGGTCTTGGCGAGCCGGTATTCGACAGGCTTGACGCAGATATTGCCAAGGCACTGATGAATATCCCTGCCGTGAAAGCTGTCGAGATTGGTGATGGTTTAAACTGTATTGAGGCAAAAGGCTCCGAGTTTGGAGATGCGATTCGTATGAGTGGGTTCCAGAGCAACCATGCTGGTGGCATTCTCGGCGGTATCTCCAATGGTGATACAGTGCGCGCGCGTTTGGCACTCAAGCCGACCTCCTCGATTCTGAAAAGCAGGCCGACAATCGATATTCATGGTAATGAAACAGACATTGTAACCAAGGGTCGTCATGATCCGTGTGTGGGAATTCGTGCCGTACCTATTGCCGAGGCGATGCTTGCACTGGTGCTGGCCGATCATCTGCTGCGCCATCGTGCCAGCAGGATTTGATTTAAGGTTCTACAGGCTCCAGCCAGGCGCCAGAAAGTCCTGATATGGTTTTCATCTCAGCCAATGTCGTGTTTGCATCTGCTCTGCCGACATAGTCGCTGATGTAGAGGCGCAGCCATGTTTTGTTATTCACAGTCACTTCTTTGATTTCCGTTCTAATGCTCTCTTTTTCCAGTTGAGCTTGTGTGGTGAGAGCATCTGCTTCCGTTTCGAATGATGCGAGATTGATGATAAACGCCTGATCATCAGGAGTCCTGGTAGATATATTGATACTGGATACATCTACATCTGCAGGCACTGCTGCGGATTCATCTACCACGGCTGCAGGTGAGGCGTCATCGGTCGCATCGTCTTGCGAATCGGCTGCAGGCTCCGTCTCTTTATCGAACTCATCCTCTTCAAAACCGTTATCCTCGCTTCCCCAATCATCCTCCTCCCAGCCATCGCCACTGGTTTTTTCAGGCTTGGGTGGATTTCCATCATAGATCAGATACTGCCTGTTCTGGCGCCACGCTTCACGTGTGAAAACGTAAGGATCGAGTGCCAGTTCATCGCGCATATCGGAAGCTTCGAGCAGTTGCGCCCGCTGATCCACATATTTCAGCACCGTTACCGGAATGGTGACTGCAGGTGCAAGGGTGAAAGAGAGCCAGAAGAGTGGGTCGGTGGCTGTTGAGGTGATAAAATCCGGTGTGTTGCGAACTGAATTCGGACCCATTAGCGGGTAAACAATATAGGCGCCCTGACCGGATCCCCAAACTGCCAGCGTTTGCCCGAAATCTTCGTCGTGTCTCTCAAGTCCCATCGATGAGGCAACATCAACTAGGCCGCCGGCGCCGAGCGTGGTGTTGATTAGGAATCGGAACAGGTCACTGAACCCCTGGCTCCCTTTACCCTGCAGGAAATCGTTAAGCACAGTGTTGAGGTAGGTGGCATTGTCATAGAAGTTGGATACGGCTGTACGCATGGGTTTGGGAACGGCAGCTGTATAACCACGGGCCATAGGTTTGAGTGTTACTCGGTCAATGCCGTCATTCACCTTGTCGGTTACCCGGTTGACCGGTTCGATGGGGTCGTGGTTGTTCTCTGTGGTGGCACATGCGGAGAGAAGAACTGCCAGTAGCAGAGTGAGGATAAGGTTGAAGTGGCGCCGATTCATGGGGGGAGAATTATGCCGTCAGTCGCAGTAAATGCACGAAAATGGCGTTGGCACAGTGGGAAACTGTATTGGCATCACGGGCAGGGATTCGGGTATTGAAGGAAAACTGAATCAATGTCGGCAATACATTCATCGGAAAGGGTCACCTCATGGCTTTCAATGTTCTCGGACAACTGCTGCATAGTTGTCGCTCCTATGATTGTAGCAGAAACAAACGGTTGTTGCCGAATAAATGCCAAGGCCATCTGCGCAGGTGTTAGGTTGTGTTTTTTGGCCACCTCGACATAAGCTGCTGTAGCCAGCTTTCCGAAGTGATTGGAGTAGCGGGTATAGTGACCGAACATGCTCAGACGCCCCTGTGTGGGGTGGCTGTCATTCAGGTATTTGCCGGAGAGAACGCCGAAGGCGAGTGGCGAGTAAGCAAGCAGCCCCACTTTTTCCCGGCAGGCGATCTCGGCAAGACCTATTTCGAAGCTGCGGTTGAGTAGGTTATAGGGGTTCTGGATTGTAACGATGTGTGAAAGCCCCATGGATTCAGCGCAGCGCAGGTACTGCATGGTACCCCACGGCGTTTCATTGGATATTCCGACATGGCGCACCTTGCCTGCTTTCACGAGGCCTGAGAGCGCCTCCAGCGTTTCGGCAATCGGAGTGAGCAACGCCTCTTCGTTGTGGTTGTAATTCAGTTTTCCAAAATAGTTGGTGCTGCGCTCAGGCCAGTGGGTCTGGTAGAGATCGATATGATCGGTCTGCAGCCGGTGCAGCGAAGCCTCACATGCTGCAACAATATTGTTGCGATCAAGCTTCGCTTCTCCACCCCTGATATGCGGACACCAGGCTGTCGGCCCGCACACCTTGGAGGCGAGAACCACTTCATTGCGTCGGCCGGTTTTGTGGAACCATTCTCCGATGATTGTTTCTGTAGCACCGTAGGTTTCGGCCTTGGGAGGAATGGCATAGAGCTCGGCGGTATCGAAAAAGTTAATGCCGTGGTCGCGGGCATAATCCATCTGGGCAAAGGCATCGCTTTTACTGTTCTGCTCGCCCCATGTCATGGTACCGAGGCAGATTTCACTGACCTGAATCTCTGTCTGTCCGAGCTTGTTCAGCTTCATGGGGCCAATATAACGAAGGGCTGCTTGAACAGCGTTATCATGAGCGACTAACCTTGGCGGGCATTGTATATACCTCCGTTAAGTGTGGCGTACATCTTCAGAGCTGCAACAGCTTCGCTCCTGCAGATATCGGTTTCGACAGTGATACCACGCTCATTAAGTGCTCCCCTCCAGTCAGGGAGCTTCGGCCCTTCGTCAAAGCCGATAGCACGCGCATCCTCATCACGTGCGCCGCAACTCAGGTGGCGGATGCCGGACCATGGGATGGCCCCGAAACACATCGCACACGGTTCGGTGCTGGTGACCAGTTCAAAGTGGGGTAGCCCCTCCGCGCCCAGATCAAAGGTGCCCAGTTTCTTCTGGGCAATAGTGATGGCGATCATCTCGGCATGTGCCATGGAGCAGCTTGAGGGGACGACAAGATTAATGCCTGCGGCTAGCAGGGTATGACGATCCATGTCGAAGACTGCAGCGCCAAATGGCCCACCAGTGCCATGTTCAACATTCAGACGGGCAAGATGGATGGCTAGCTGCATACGTGACTCGCTGTCTGCATATACCTTGTCATCCTCTGCCATAAACTCGGAGAGCCACTGCGGCAGTTCGATGGTGATGTTAGAAACGAACGAGGTCATGTTAAGAAAGTAGCAGGATCAATACCAACTATCAAAAAATAGTTTTCAGAGTATCCGCATGCATTTTTCTTGTTTTCTCAGTGGACCAGTAGAAGTTCAACCTCGAAAATCAGGGTTTCTCTCGGGCCGATAGCATCGCCAGCGCCACGGGCACCATAGGCAATATTTTCAGGGATAAAGAGCTGCCATTTTGCACCCACCTTCATCAACTGCAGTGCCTCAGTCCAGCCTGGGATCACCTTGTTAGTTTGAAAGATCATCGGCTTGCCACGGGCATAGGAGCTGTCGAACTCGCGTCCCTCGATTGTGGTGCCGCGGTAGTCCACGGTGACGTGATCTTTCAGTGCTGGTGATTTGCCCGTTCCTGCTCGCAGAATCTTGTACTGCAGCCCACTGGGCAGAACAACAATACCTTCCTGTGTTGCATTGTTTTGCAGAAAAGCGGTGCCTTTAGCGGCATTGTCAGCAGCAAGCTGGTGATTGTATGGCTTCGGGGGTTCCGATGAGCAGCCGATCAGAAGTAGTGTGAATAATAATGCGAATAGTTTTTTCATGGTGAATTCCTAGTTTAATCCAGGGCAACAGCCACCTGAGCCACAGGCGGGAGCCGGCGAACAGGGGGCAGTTCCGCAGGCTGTATCGGGTGAGCCTTTGGTGACGGAGTGGGCCGAGATTAGTTTTTTTAAGTTTGTGCTGCTGCAGTGTTTGCAGGCCACAGTTTCGGAGCTGTTGCGTACCAATGTTTCAAACTGCAGCTGGCAATCACCGCATCGAAATTCGTAAATAGGCATGGTTCTCTCCTTGGGGGCAATCCTACATGCTTGAAGGAATGAGTGAAGCGGGCACCCGCATGAGAATATACCGCTTGTGCTGCTTGCCGGAGTGGTGAAAGGGGGCTAGAAAGCAGTGATGAAGTCAACCACGGACAGAGGCGCCCTCTCGGTATTCGATAACCGGAGAAAAGTCCTGCAATTGGTTCATATGATATCAGCTATCACCCTGACTATCTTTAGTGCTGTTCACTACTTCGAACCTGGCTGCTTCTCCCTTTTTCTTGTTGAGGCTTGTCTTGCTGTGGTGATGCTTTTCTCTTTTTGGCGGATTCGCAGTGGTGCAGCTCTTACTATCATCGAAAATGCCCTGATGGCGTGTGCCATAATTCTTTTCTCTGCACTGATCCTTTTAAACAGTATAGAGGATACGGGCATTTACTGGGTTGCCGGTTTTCCGTTTGTCGCCTACTTCGTGCACCCAGCCACAATTGCCAAATACTGGGTTGCCGTTTTCGCATCTGAACTGCTTATGGTTGCCACGCTGGACTCATCAGGAGTGCTGGAATTGCCATATTCGGCCACCCAGGTTTTCTGCCTTGTTGCCGTCGTACTCTTTTTTGCAGTGCTGGCTCACATCTACAGATCACAGCTTGAACTTCGACAGCAACAGTTGGCTGAGGCCAACAGTCGACTTGAACAACAACAGAAGCATACGCAGACAATTCTCGATCACTCACCAATAGGTATCTGGATGGTAGATCCAAATCAAAATTTCCAGTTTGTGAACAATACCTGCTCTTCGTGGGGACGGATTTCTGAGAGTCAGATTCAGCAGATAGGAGGAGAAGGAACACTTCCTGTTCCAAAAGCTCTGGCTGAGAAGTGGATGGCATCAGATCAGCAGTGCCGTGATTCTGAAGGGCCGTACCATGGCCTGGAAAAAATTGACGTTGATGGTGTGGTCAGGACTTTTGATGTGACCAAGGTGAAGGTATTCAGCAGTGATGGAAGTGAAATTGGCATTGTCGGTTTTGCTATAGATGTCAGTGATAAATTGAGAGCAGAAGAGGAGCAGCGGGATCTGGAGAGGCAGGTGCAGCATTCTCAGCGACTGGAGTCGCTTGGCGTGATGGCCGGTGGTGTGGCACATGATTTCAATAATCTGCTGACAGCCATTCAGGGCAGTCTCGAACTGGCAAAACTGGAGGAGGGTGTAAGCAAATCGATGCAGGAGTCACTTTCATGTATTGATTCAGCGGCGCATGCAGCTACTGAACTTTGCCGTCAGATGCTTACCTATTCCGGTAGGGGGGTACTGAAAACTGAGCCCATCAATGTCAGGAGCCTGATTGAGGATATGCGCTCACTGTTCGAAATCTCAGTCGGCAAACATATCACCTTGGATTATGATTTTGATCAGGCTCCCAGTGTGGTTCAGGGTGATAGAGGCCAGATCAGTCAGGTGCTGCTGAATCTGGTGATCAATGCCGCCGAAGCCATAGATAGTGACAAGCGGGGCAAGATATCGCTGTCGCTCACCCATCGTGACTTGGATACGGCAAATCAGAAGCTTTCTTCAGGTTTCGAGCTTAAATCCGGCTGTTATGTTGTGATGACAGTGGAAGATAATGGTGTCGGCATGGATGGTGACATTATCGAACATATGTTTGATCCTTTCTTTACAACTAAATTTACAGGGCGTGGACTGGGTTTAAGTGCTCTTTTGGGGATATTACGTACGCATCAAGCGGGGATCGAGGTGCAGAGCACGCCCGGTGTTGGCACCTCAATGACGATTTGGATTCCCTGCCATCGCGATGAAACAGGTGCTCCTGAGGCTGAGAAGGAGCCGAAGACGCAGGTGAAGGGAGCCAAAGTTCTGGTGGTCGACGATGAAGTGGCTGTAGCCACCGTAGCAAAAAGAATGCTGGAGAAGTTGGATCAGCATGTTGTCGTGGCCTCAAATGGCCGTGCAGCAATAGAGATCTTTTTGCATGAGAACGATTTCGACTGGGTGCTGCTGGATGTGACTATGCCGGAGATGGATGGGGTGGAGTGCCTGAAGGCATTGCGCAAGATTGATCCCGCTGTCTATGTCACGATGTCATCCGGTTACGATGCGGAAAATGCATTGAATGGGTCCGGTGATTGCCAGCCGAATGATTTCCTTAGTAAACCCTACAGCTTTGCTGCCTTGCGAGCAGTGGTTGAAAATGCAGCGGCAGCGCGAACAGATTAATCGCTGCTAAAACCAACTGCTGCATGACTGCCATCGCAGTAGGGTCTGTTCTTCGAGGCGCCACATCTGCACAGCGCACTTTTTCCGCACACCCTTGCAGTGTTCCCGCTCGCATCACAAATCGAATGTGGGCCGACCAGATATAGCGGCCCATCCTTTAGTGTTTTGATATCGAGACTGCCTGACTCCGGATTCTCATCCGGATTAAATGGCTGTACATGACCTGCATCGTTGAATTCCGCATCAGTATGCGAGCCGTCACACCACGGTTTGGTTTTTGATGCGCCGCATCTGCATAGGGTGGCGCGCGGGGAGGGTTGGACTTCACCGTTGATTGTAAAGTCGGCATGGACGGATAACGGGCCATCGCCCTCAGCGGTTACTCTGTTTATGGCCGGGGTCGCTTCGCTAGCACCATGTTTCTTTTCATAATGAAGGGCGCCGGAAGGGCAGCTCTCGATCAGCCTGGCCAGAGTGTCGGCATCGCATGCATCAGGATTAATCCACGGCCCCGGCGCATTGGCCCTGAAGACATCGGGCAGGCCGTGCACACATTTTCCGGAATGGATACAGCGAGGCGCATCGAAATAGACGGTGATCTCTTTACCTTCATACTTCTGGATTTTATCACTCATATCAAACTCCTCGGCTCTGCTGATCGTTGGTCGACAATCAGTCGACGAAGGGGCCATGCTGATGGATCGGTTCATGGTGTGGTCTGCCAAAACACCACATCAGGCGCGCGCCTTCTTCACTGCTTTGCAAGGCAATCTGCGACTGATTTTCAATAAATGCAGCTTCACCACTGTTGAGTGGTTCGTCATCAATATTGGCCTGCCCTTCCACAGCATAGATGAATCCACGAAAACCGGAAGGCAGGGCGCGCTGCAGCTTCGAGTCGCCAGCCATGCGGATCTCCAAGTATTCAACATCTGTATACAGCGAGATGGCACCGGACTCTCCTACGATAGTTCGTATGCTCACCCCGTTCTCAGTGACCTCTGGGATCTCATCGGCCTCAACCTGCCTATAGGCTGGATCAACTGCTTTCAGTGCCTTGGCAAGATTGATCCAGAGCTGGATACCATGTGCTCGTCCATCGGGAAACTCTGAATGTACAAGCCCGCGCCCGGCAGTGAATCGTTGCGCGCCACCGGCATGAATGGTGCCGACATTGCCCAGGTTATCGGCATGATTCATTCCGCCATCAAAGAGATAGGTGACCGCTTCAAAACCGCGATGCGGATGATCGGGAAAACCGCCACCTGAGACATCAAAATGATCCCACAGAACAAACGGATCATAGTTGCGAACTCCACCAACTGGCATTAACCGTTTCACCGTCACACCATCGCCTTCAGGCACAGTAATGGCTGAATGCATGGTGATGCTCATGATGAAGATCCAAAGCCAGCGTAGTGGATGCCAGAGAGATCGCTGACCTCTTTTTTCCAGCTGGTCAGGTCATTGATGCTGAAGCGGTTCAGATGATCGTGACCACAGGCCCGCGCCATCACCTGCATCAGTTCGACTGAAGCGGTGAAGTACCGCTCAAGGCGTTGAGCTGAATGTTCGACATCCAAGCGCTGCCGCAGCTCTTCTTTCTGGGTGGCAATACCAGCCGGGCAGTTGTTGCTGTTGCACATTCTGGCTGCTACACAGCCGATGGCCTGCATAGCGGAATTGGCGATGGCGATGCCATCAGCTCCCAGAGCCATAGCCTTGATGAAATCAGGTGCCATGCGTAAGCCACCGGTAACAATCAGGGTAACACGGCCGCTAGCTCCCTGCGCGTCGAGATATGCTCTGGCTCTGGCCAAAGCCGGGATGGTTGGCACACTGATATGGTCCCTGAAAAGGGCAGGGGCTGCACCCGTGCCGCCGCCGCGACCATCGAGAATGATATAATCGGCACTGGCATCGAGAGCGAACTGAATATCTTTTTCAATATGATTGGCACTGAGTTTGAAGCCAATTGGGATACCGCCGCTGATCTCCCTGACCCGGTCTGCGAAGCGCTTGAAATCGGAAACGCTACTCAAGTTTCTGAATGTCGGTGGTGAGACGGCCGGTTCACCTTCGCGGATACCACGCACCTGCGAAATTTTACCAATATTTTTGCTGCCGGGCAGGTGTCCGCCGGTGCCGGTTTTTGCACCCTGACCACCCTTGAAATGAAAAGCCTGCACGTTAGTGAGCAGCTCTTCCCTGAAACCGAACTCGGCACTGGCAAGTTCATAGAAATAGCGGGAGTTTGCAGCCTGCTCCTCTGGAAGCATGCCACCTTCGCCTGAGCAGATGCCTGTGCCAGCCAGCTCTGCACCTTTGGCCATGGCAACCTTGGCCTCTTCCGACAAAGAGCCAAAACTCATATCCGATACAAACAGTGGGATATCCAGTTTAAGGGGTTTTTTCGCTTCCTGCCCAATGATCAGTTCGGTGCCTACAGCCTGGTCCTCCATCAGCGGTTTGGTGGCCATCTGCGCAGCCAGGATCTGAATATCATCCCAGTGCGGGAGCTCATGGCGAGGTACCCCCATGGATGTCATAGGGCCGTGATGGCCAAGTTTCGACAGGCCTTCACTGGCCAGTTGGTGAATCAGTGCCACAGTGGGCTCTTCGATGGTTGGCACTGCGGTAGGACGATCGCCTGCTTTAGCTTTAACGCCGGGCCCCTCTTTACCTACCTCTGCATCAGAAAACTGTTTGTGCGTGCCATCGCAAAAAGGGGGGGTGCCCGTGTGTTTGCAGGCGCAGAGCCAAGCCTCCTGATCTTCATCAGATACAATTACGCGGGGTGTGAATGTTGTGCCAACATGCGAGCCATCACAGAATGGCTGGCTTTTTGATCTGCCGCAGGTGCAGAAGTGGTACTCCTGTCCTTTTTTCAGATTCACCTGAACGGGTTTGTTGTCGGCTACGATTGGCTTGTCCATATCCACTCCTGTAATTATCTGATGGAAGCTCTGTTATGTGGTGCGGCGAAATCATCAGCCGGTCCTTTTGGTACAATACGGGTCGGATTGATCGATTCGTGAGAGTAGTAGTAGTGCTCTTTGATATGGTCAAAATCGACCGTTTCAGCGATACCCGGCTGCTGATAGAGATCACGAAGATAGTTGCTGAGGTTGGGCATATCAGCGATGCGGTTGCGATTGCATTTGAAATGACCGACATAGACGGCATCAAAGCGAATCAGTGTGGTGAACAGTCGCCAGTCAGCCTCGGTGATCTGGTTATCAACCAGATATCGCTGCCCGGCCAGTCTGATCTCGATGGTGTCCAGAGCAGCGAAGAGGCTGTCGAAGGCCTCTTCATACGGCTCTTGTTTGGTGGCAAAGCCACATTTGTAGACACCATTGTTGATGCCGGGATAAACAAAGGCATTGATCAGATCAATCTCTGAGCGCAGTGCTTTAGGGTAGTAGTCATTGCTGTTGCCGGTCAGCCCATTAAATGCGGAGTTAAAGATGCGGATAATCTCTGCTGATTCATTGCAGACGACGCGCTCCTCTTTTTTATCCCAGAGAATCGGAACGGTGACCCGCCCTGTATAATGAGGATCGGCTTTGCCATAGAGCTGATGCGCATGGGTGAAACCGTAGAGCGGTTCAGGTTCTGAAAACTGCCAGCCCTGATCGAGCATATGCGGATCAACAATGGTAACAGGAATGATCTCCTCCAAGCCTTTGAGTTTACGGAATATAAGCGCTCTATGCGCCCACGGGCAGGCCAGTGAAACATAGAGGTGATAGCGGTCTGCCTCTGCCTTTAGATCATATTCGCCAGTTTTATTGGAGGTTGAGGGGCAGTGGAATTTTGAAGGTGCACGATGAAATTTACCATCCTTTGAAGCCCATTTGCCGTCATCGGTTTCCCAGACGCCATGAATCATCATGCCCATCAGGTAGCATCCAGTGCTGGGTAATCGGTGTAGCCGTGCTCATCGCCTCCGTAAAAGGTGGACTGATCCGCCTGGTTCAGAGGTGCACTGCGACGAAAGCGCTCAGGCAGGTCCGGATTGGCCAGGAAGGGGATGCCGAAGGCAACCAGGTCAGCAGCTCCGGAGGTGACCTTCTGTTCAGCACGGGCGTGGTCATAACCACCATTGGCAATATAGATGCCAGCAAAGCGATCACGTAGTTGGCCGGTGTCGAAGTCAGAACTGACTTCACCTGTCATGCTCACCTCCACGACGTGCAGAAAGGCCAGTCCTAAGCCGCTGAGTTCTGCGGTTACGTGATTGAAGGTGGCTTGAGGATCTGAATCTGACATATCGTTGAACGCATTAATTGGAGAGATGCGAACGCCAACTTTGTTGTGGCCAATTTCGTTGCCAATAGCCTCTACGATTTCCAGCAGCAGGCGGGTACGGTTTTCCAATGAGCCGCCGTATTCATCCGTACGCTGATTGCTGCCATCACGAATGAACTGATCAATCAGATAGCCATTGGCGGCATGAATCTCAACACCGTCAAAACCGGCTTCTCTTGCGCAGGCAGCAGCATGGCGATACTGATCGATTATGCCGGGAATCTCAGAGGCCTCCAGAGCTCGCGGTTCGACAAACGGTTTCAATCCTTCATAGGTGAACGCATCGCCAGCTGGTCTGATTGATGAGGGCGCAACCGGCTGTTCGCCATTGTGGAAATCGGGATGGGAGATGCGGCCGCAGTGCCAGAGCTGCACGAAGATGTGGCCGCCTTTGGCATGTACGGCTTCGGTAACCTGCTTCCAGCCGGTGACCTGCTCAGCGTTAAAGATGCCCGGTGTGGCCGGGTAACCCACTGCCTGTTCGGAAATTTGCGCGCCCTCAGTGACAATCAGCCCGGCTCCGGCGCGTTGGGCGTAATATTCGGCCATCATGGTATTGGCTACGGTGTCTGGAGCTCTGTTTCGGGTCATAGGCGCCATCACCATGCGGTTGCTCAGTCTCTGGCCACCCAGTTCTATGCTGGAAAATAGTTCGTTGCTCATTCTTTCTCCTTTATGTCTACCAAGATTCATTCCACGAGGTGAATGCAATCTCAGGGCATAGGTTTTCTTTTACGATCCGCTGTTTCAAAGGCGTGGGGGCTCCAGTGCCCGGAGATAATGGCATGAATATCCGTCTCAATGTTAGCTCGATATTGACTCATGGAATCTCCTGAAAACTGGATGTATAATGACCGCTTGCACGCCGGGAGGAGAGGGGATCAAGGAGTTCTCCCGGCGTGCATTCTTTGGTCGCTTTACTGGCGAACACCTTCAATAGAAAAGAACAGCTCTACGTTTTCAGCAACCGGGCCGAGCATGCCGGCTTTGGTCATGTTGTAGTCGGAGAGGTGCAGCGTGGTGGTGCCTTCAAAGCCGCGACGGAAGCCGCCCCATGGGTCTTTACCGGCACCGATCTGTTTCACATCAAATGCGATCGCTTTGGTGATGCCGCGCAGGGTGAAGTTGCCTTTCAATACAGCTGTGCCGTTTCCTTTGTTTTCAAAGCTTGTGCTGGTGAAGCTGGCTTTCGGGAATTTGGCGACATCAAAAAAGTCAGCACTGCGCAGATGTTTATCACGCTCAGCGTGGTTGGAATCGATACTTGCCACGTCGATATCGACCGTGACGCTGTTATTGGCCGGTTTAGCCTCATCATAGCTGTATGAGCCGTTGAATGTGTTGAAGTTGCCGATCAGCCAGCTGTAACCCAGATGTTTAACCTTAAACTGGATAAAGGCGTGCTGTCCTTTGATATCAAAGGCGTAGTTTTCAGTGGCCTGTGCAGAGGTGGTAATACCAAGTGCCAGAATCAGTGATGTTAACAGGTGTTTCATTTTCATTAGTTATTCTCCTTTTAGTTTTTCTTGTTGATGCCAAGCATGCGTAACAGGGTGTTATCTTTGTCAATAAAGTGGTGTTTCAGGGCAGCGCCTGCATGGGCTGCAGCGAGTCCAATTACAGCCCAGGCGATGTACAGGTGAATCAGACCGATCAGATCAGCCTGCTCTTTGGTGAACGAGAAGCTGGCTGGCACAGTGAACCATCCGAATACGCTAATGCCTACACCTTCTGCAGTAGGGATCAGGTAGCCGGTGATGGTGATGGCAAACAGCAGCAGATAGTGGCTACGGTGTACCAGCAGAGCTACGAACCGCTCCCATGTTTCACCCATCAGATTCGGACGTTTGTTGCTTAATCGCCAGATGAATCGGAAGATGAGCAGGAAGAGTAGCAGCATGCCCACTGCTTTGTGGATATAGGGTGCATCGTGATACCAGCTGTCATAATAGTTCAGCTCCACCATCCACAGCCCGAGTCCGAACATGGCGAAGATGGCAATAGCCATCGACCAGTGCATAAGGATGGCAACCAGGCCGTATGATGTGGATGAGTTGCGTAACACGGTTTGTTGACCTCCTTCGTTGTTTTGACAGGTGGAATTGTTGCGAGTCACATGATTTAGAAAAAGCATAATAAATTGATAGACTTGATTATATTATCGAATCATTATGCCAGTATGACACTGGATCAGTTGCGCGCCTTGTGCGCTGTCGTGGAGAAGGGGGGGTTTCATGCCGCATCCCAATCACTCTATCGTAGCCAGTCGGCGATCAGTATTGCCATCAAGAATCTGGAGCAGGAGCTCGGCATCTCCCTGTTTGATCGCAAAAATTATCGACCGGCTTTAACCCCTGAAGGGCAGGTGCTCTACGGTAAAGCCAAAAGCATACTCTCCCGCAGTGAAGATTTCTCCAGTACAGCCCGTCATTTTGCAGAGGGAGAGGAGACAGAGGTTTCTATTGCCCTTGGTGCCATCGCGCCTGTTGAAGAGGTGTTGTCGGTGATCAGAGAGATTTCCGAATCAGCGCCTGCCACGCGCATGAGCCTGCAGATTGAGAATATGGGCGGAACGCTGGAGCGCTTGCTGGAGAAAGATGTCGACTTCGCTATTGCAGAGCGTTTCATGCCCGTCCCCAATACCGAGGAGGTTCCGCTGACCTCAACCGAGATGGTCAGTGTCATCTCCTCCGATTTTCCTTTGGCGACCCGACATCCGGCCATCACCAAGTCCGATCTGGAGCAGTATGTACAAGTGGTGGTGCGAGATACCAGCCGCAATCAACCCAAACAGACCGCAGGCGTGCTGGAGGGTGCGCACCAGTGGCTGGTCAATGATTTCGATATGAAGAAGCGCATGATTCTCTCCGGTGCAGGCTGGGGGCGCATGCCGCTTCACCGTGTTGCCGAAGAGTTAGCTGATGGTCGCCTTCTGGCACTTTCAGGCAAAGAGCTTGATCCGCTGAAGATCGATGTCTATCTGTTCAGACGAGTCAATGAACCGATGGGCCCCATCGGTGAACGGCTCTGGCAGCTTCTCCAGCAGTGTAACTACTAATCGAGCTGGTGACTGATGTTCTGGAGAGAGCTCCAGAGCGATCAGATTTTTTCCAGATATGCCGTTGTGATGTGAATATTGCCTTGCAGGGTTCGATGGACCGGACAGTGATCTGCTATTTCCAAGAGACGCTTTCGCTGTGTTCCATCCAGAGTTCCGACAATCTCGATTAATCGCTCTATATGGTCGATCTTATGAATTGAGTCCGGACAATCTTCACAATCCTCGGCATGCACCTTCTCATGGTTTAGATAGACATTAATCTCATCAACATTCCATCCCTTTCGGTCAGCATACATTCGCAGGGTGATGCTAGTGCATGATCCAAGAGAGGAAAGAAGCAGGCCGTAGGGTGTTGGTCCACGATCAGTTCCACCTAGCCGGACCGGTTCATCTGCCAACAGCCCATGGCCAGCTGACTTGATTTCGGTGTAATAGTTTGAGCCTGTTCTGACGCGTACAGCATGGGGGCCTGAATCCCATTCGACTTCACGAACAGGGATATATTTCTCAGCCCACGTGGCAATCACCGAACCGACATATCTGGCATCGGACTCTTTGGATAGCAGGTGGTCAGCCTGATCTAGGCTCACAAAGCTTTTCGGGTGCAGTGCTGCTTCATAGATGCGCTGCGCATGTTTGATATCAACAATCTCATCGAGGGGTGAATGGAAAACCAGCAGGGCTTTTTTAAGGTCATGGATGGCCGAGCAGGTTTTTGCCTCCTTAAGGTCATCAAGAAACTGTTTTTTCAGCTTGAAGGGTCTGCCGCCAATTGATACCTCAATCTCACCGACGCTCTCCAGTTCACTCTCTTTTTCATGGAAAAGATGTTTGACATGCGATGGGTCACACGGAGCCCCTATGGTTGATACCGCTTTGGCTGAATGAATTTCGTGTGCTGCAACGAACATCGCCGCACCGCCAAGAGAGTGGCCAATCAGAATCTTTGGAGCCTGATATTCAGACTCCAGAAAACGGGCGGCGGAGACAATATCACTAACATTGGATGAGAAATTGGTGTCAGAAAAATCGCCCTCACTCTCTGCCAGCCCGGTAAAATCGAAGCGAAGCACAGCGATACCCTTGGCAGCAAGTGCACGATTGATATGGGCAATCGACTTCAGGTGCTTGCTCAGTGTAAAGCCATGGGCAAACAGGGCGTAGGCGCGCGGTTTACCATCGATTGGGAAATCAAGATAAGCCGCAAGCTTGAGCCCATCTGCATTCTTGAAATAAACCTTTTTTGATCGCATTCGTTATCTCCGTATCATCATTCTACTCCTTACACATTGATCTTCGTACTTGCCCTTTATCCATGTTGGAGTGATCACTACTCTGTTTCTAGCTGGTTGGAGAATTGCCTCCGAATTAAACCCAGGTAAAATCCAATATGGTTAGTTCTGGCTTACTATCGACGTTTCGGAAGCACCCAGTTGGGCCGCGGGTAGTGGCAGCTGTAACCACCGGGATAGCGTAGAAGGTAATCCTGATGCTCAGCTTCCGCCTCCCAGAATGCACCTGCAGGTTCGACTTCAGTCACGGTTCTACCCGGCCACAGGCCACTGGCATCGATATCGGCAATAGTGTCGAGAGCGACCTCTTTCTGCATTTCATCCACGTAGTAGATGGCCGAGCGATAGGATGACCCCCTGTCGTTGCCCTGACGATTCGGTGTGGTCGGATCGTGAATCTGGAAGAAGAACTCCAGCAGCTTGCGATAGGAGATCAGTTCAGGATCGAACATGATCTCAATAGCCTCTGCATGGGTGCCGTGATTGCGGTAAGTGGCATGCTCAACATTGCCGCCGCTATATCCCACACGGGTAGAGTTAACGCCCGGCAGTTTTCGGATCAGATCCTGCATGCCCCAGAAGCAGCCACCTGCTAGAACTGCACGTGCTGTTGTCATCTTAAATCTCCTCTACTTGATCAATATCTTCGCCATACCCTTCTGCTTCCATTTTATCACGGTGAACAAAACGTAATATGATGCCTCCTTGCGACGTATAGGTAGACGTTTACGGAGGTAAAACATTACATATGACGCTTGTTAATGCGAATAATTGATTGCAGAGGCAATTTCAAGTTTGACGAGCCTCTGTTAGGGGTGGATTTGGAATGAATTAATGAGTTAGTGGCTGGTTTTTGCGATCGTGGCAGGCAGAAGTCTCAAAAATCTCACGCATGGCTGAAGCAGAGTTTTTGAATGCCAATAGGACGTTGGGGTCAAAATGGCCCGGCATGGTGCGCCCGTCGCCCTCAACGATGATTCCCATCGCTTTTTCATGACTGAAGGCTTCTTTATAGGGGCGGTTGGATCGCAGGGCATCATAGATGTCGCAGATGGTCATAATGCGTGCTGAGAGAGGGATTTCATCACCCTTCAATCCATGTGGATAGCCGCTGCCATCCCAGCGCTCATGGTGACATCTGGCAATCTCTTCACCCATGGCAATATAAGGCGAATCACTATTTTCGAGAATGGATGCGCCTATGATGGGATGGCTTCTCATGATCGCCCACTCGTCAGCGTCAAGCTCGCCCTTTTTGAATAGAATATGGTCTGGAATACCAATTTTTCCTATATCGTGAAGGGGGCTGGCATGGGTGATTGTGCGGCAATAGGCTGCATCCATTCCCATTGTTTCAGCCAGAAGGCTGGCATAGAGACCGATACGCCTTACGTGTGCTCCCGTGTCGTCATCCCGGAAATCCGCAGCTTTACCCAGCTTATCAATCGTATCTAGAAACGACACCTCCAGCATAACGGTTCTCTGCTGAACCTCTTGCTCCATCACGGTGTTGTATTCACGCAGCACGTCGGCCGCTTTCTTCAGCCTGAGAAGGTTTTTCACCCTGATCTGCAGTTCAACGCGATTCACCGGTTTGGTGATATACTCCTCAACACCACAGCTCAAACCTTTCAAAAGTGATTCTGAATCATCGAGCGAGGTGACCATGATGATCGGAATATCGGAAGTGGCAGAGTTTTCTTTCAGGGTAGTGGCTACCTGATAACCATTCATTTCTGGCATGACGACATCAAGAAGGATCAGATCCACATCTTCTTGCTGAACAATATCGAGTGCCATTTGCCCATTGGATGCGATCAGACAGTTATAACCCTCTTCTTCCAGGTATGCCTGTTCAGTCAGCTGATTCACCGTCTGGTCATCTACGATCAGAATTTGCTGCTTCGCCTCATCGAGCATTTTAAAGAGCATGAAGGGCTCCTGATAGAATTGTTTTGCTGTTATGGATTTTTATGGCACAAAGAAACGCGACCTCGTTCAGGCTCGATTGGCTAAGGTTACAATATCGAAAATCCTTTTCTGCTATCATGCCGAACATCCTGTACCTGCAATTACGTGTAATGTACTTAAAAGTGATTCGATCAACGCAGCTTAATACTTATGGCTATTTATTTCCATTAGTTATGGCAGCCGTGAAATGTCGACGTGGTCACGGTGCAAGCGGGATCCAATATGTCGATTCTATTGAGGTTTTAAGTGGTTGCTGTAAACTTAGTTCAGCATCTGTGTCTGAGCAACTAGGGAGGGCAAATGCCCAAACTGAAACATGAAGAGCACCACCACGGTCACCAGTGGGGGTTAAGGGTAGGCACTGAAATTGTCGCTTCGACGATGATCGGACTCGGTATCGGTTTCTTCCTCGATCGCTGGCTTGATACACGCCCGGTATTCCTCATCGTGTTTGCTATCTTTGGTTTGGCCGCAGGCTTCCTCAACCTCTATCAATTGATGGTCGTTGATCTGCAGAAGAAAAAAGAGCCTGATAAATCATGAGTTTGGATATGAGCGGGCCACTGGAGCATTTCAAGGTGATCATCTATCACGATCTTCACCTCGGCCCTCTCGATATCTCAATCTCCAATACCGCCCTGTTTATGTGGATTGCCGTTGTCCTGATTATTGTGTCGTTGCATCTGATGCTGTTGCGCCCAAAGCTTATACCCGGAGCAGGACAGTTGCTGGTTGAGATGCTTTACGGGTTTGTTGCCCGGCAGACGCGGTTGAATATCCACGGTGAGGGTGAGAAATATATCCCGCTGATGTTTACACTCTTCACGTTTATTCTCAGCTGCAATCTTGTTGGTCTTATTCCCGGGGCGTTTACCCCTACGTCACAACTGGCTGTTACCGGAACACTTGCTGTTGGAATCTTCCTGTTTGCTGTTGGGCTTCGTTTTTACAGGCATGGCTGGGGCTTCTTCCATGCCTTTGCACCTCAAGGCGTGCCGAAAATCATGTTGCCGTTGATGGTTCCGATTGAACTGCTCTCGTTTCTTGCTCGGCCTGTTACACTGGCTCTGCGACTGTTTGCAAATATGACAGCTGGGCATATGGCGCTTGGTGTGCTTGCCGTGTTGGGGCTTGCCGCCCCTTGGTTTTTACAATGGCTGCCGTTGGGTTTTACAGTGGTGCAAATTGCACTGGAGATGATTATTGCCTTTATTCAGGCCTATATTTTTGTAGTGTTATCATGTGTTTATATTGATGATGCTTTAGTCGATCACTAAGGAGAGACGTATGGATGCAGCAGCAATGATTCCAATTGGCATGGGTTTAGCCGCACTCGGCATGGCGGGTGCTGCAGTTGGTATCGGTATGATCTTCAGTAAAATGATTGAGGCGGTTGCCCGGCAGCCTGAGGCTGAACCGACACTCGCCAAATATGCCTGGATCGGTTTTGCACTGGTTGAGACGATTGCGCTCTATGCTCTTGTTATCGCTTTCATTATCATGGGGCAAGGATAGGAACTTAGGAGAAGGACACCTTCATGCCACAATTTGATACTACATTTTTCTCATCACAGATATTCTGGACGATTATTTCATTTGTCCTGCTGTATGTTGTGCTTGGTCGTTGGCTGCTGCCACGCATTGCCACGATTCTGCAGCAGCGTACAAACCTGATTAAAGCAGAGATCGATGAGGCGCGTCAGCAGCGTGAAGAGGTTGAGGAGATTAAACTCGATTATGCAGAGAAGCTCTCCAATATCGACAGTGAGGCGAAAAAACTGTTCGATGAGTCAGAGAAGCGGATTGTTGAGCGCCGTAGCCAGCTGATGGGCGAATGGAAAGATGAGATGGAGCGCAAAAAACAGGATTTTCGCGAAGAGGCCGAGGTGGCCCGCCAGCAGGCGATTCGTGATATCCGTGCCCAGTCATCCGATCTGATTGTGGAAGCTGCCGAAAAGGTTATTCACCAGCGGCTCGACAAGTCTCAGGCTCAGCAGGTTCTGGAAGAGGCCATTGAGGATCTTGAGAAGCACCCTATAAAAAAGGGTTAATTAACCCTCCAGATACATCGATTTACCATCCAAAAGAGCCAGCCAGCCTTTGGCGATACGGTAGATGACCCACACGGCAGTGCCCATGAGAATGAAGTAGCCCACCCCTAGGATAAAGGTGATGACGCCAATGAAGCACCAGAGCAGGCCAAACCAGAAGGTTCTGATCTGCCAGCGGAAGTGTGATGCCACCCATGTGCCTGCGACATCATCTTTTTTGACATAATTAACGATTACAGCAGCGATAAATGTGACGGCCAGAAGGAATGATGCGGCCTGCAGGGCGTAGACAATGGTGGCGGCTTTCTTTGCCGATTCGATTGATGGATCCGGCACGATTTCAGGTTGATTATCCATCCTGCTTCTCCTCCTCATCCATCTTCTGCACTTCCAGTACCAGTTTTCCGCTTATGCCTCCGGCTTCAATTCTGCGATGTGCCTCAGCGGCTTGCTCAAGCGGCAGGGTATCTGATACGAATATGGAGAGCTTCTGCTGATCAAAAAACTGACCACACTGCTCGAGAATATCGCCATGATGTGCTGCCGCTTCATCCATGCCGAGTAACATCGGTGTGAGCATCAACTCCTGTGAGATACGGATATTGCGGAGGCGTATGTTTTTCCAGTCAGCATCGATTGGGACCTGAAGAATGGTGACGATATCGCCGTAGACTTTGGTGGCTGCTACGAGTTGATTGAAGGCATCGCCGCCAACGGTATCGAATGCTATATCCACCCCTTGATTGTCACTCCACTCAAGCAGGGCTTCGGTGACATTCTGTGTACGGTAGTTGATCACCATGTCTGCTCCCAACTGCTTGACTAGGTCAGCCTTCTCATCGGAGCTGACACTGGTTGCTACCTCGCAACCGGCAAGTTTGGCCAGTTGAATGGCTACATGGCCAACGCCGCCTGCACCGGCATGGATGAACACCTTATTTCCTGAGCCTGTACGGGCGCGATCGAAAAGAGCTTCCCATGCGGTGATCAGTACTAGCGGGGCTGCTGCCGCATCAATGAAATCGAGGCTGTCGGGCTTCATCGCAGCATAGGCTTCGGGAACGGCAATATATTCGGCGTAGTTGCCGGCCTTCTGGCCGAGACCTCCATAGGAGTAGTAGACCGGGTCTCCCG
>Ga0316187_10001076_pt1 | contig 23043 bp, 17 predicted proteins | sample CroRivburrow1_MG_FD_204927 | JGI IMG/M metagenome (GOLD analysis project Ga0316187, IMG submission 204927) | Coastal sediment microbial communities from Maine, United States - Cross River worm burrow 1 | ecosystem: Environmental > Aquatic > Marine > Coastal > Sediment | place: USA: Maine...
CAAACCAAATACAAGCACATCTTTGGTCGTAGATTCCGTGTTATCAACACTTGATACAGATAGATATAAAACAGAAATTAAAAACGCAGTACCACAAGATTCACCTATCTATGAAGCGCACAGTGCTACAACCACACTCAAAGAGATACTAAACGATCCAAACTGCAGCAGCGGTTCAGAAACAGCCATCAACGGGCTGTTTAATCTGTGGGGCACAACCTACCCCCACAATACAAACCAAACAGCCTGCGACATTGCAAACAGTGCCGGATTAAGCTGCGTACATGATAAAGGAACCTGGAATAACCTAAAGCACTACAACCGTCCGGCAATCATTGAACTGCAAAACAGTAACGGCAGTTGGCAACATCTACTCATCAGCCAGCTTAATGGAGACACTCTTTCATTAAGCTGCGGGGAAAAAGTCGCAAATGTTACATTAGAGGAGGCAGGCAAGCATTGGTACGGAGAGTATGTAATATTATGGAAGCCCCCCAGAAAGCGCATGCGCTATGACCTTGGAAATAGAGGTCAGGATATACGGCTGTTTCGTGAACAGATTAAAACAGCATTAGGCATTCAGGACGGCAACAATAGCGACCTCTTTGATCAGAGGCTAGAAGAGCTGGTCATGGAATTCCAGCGAGAGAATTTTCTGGAAGCAGACGGTGTCGCAGGAAAAGACACCATAATCCTATTGAACACTATAACAAATAGCCCAGGTATACCACTGCTAACCACAGCAGCGAAATAATATGTCACTTATACTTGAAGCGCTCAATAAAGCCGAACAGCGCCACAGCACTCCCAATAGCTATAATGTGCCTCAGGCATCTCCACTTGAAACAAAAACGAACAGCAGGTGGATTCTATTTGTATTGGTAACTGCCGCCTGTTTAATCTCAGCAATAGTGACATACTTTATCATTCAGCAGCTCAGCACAAACAATGAAACAACCTATCTAGAGACACCTGCCACACATAATTCAAAACCTGCAGCAGCTAATCAGATAGAGCAGCAACCCCCCATCCAAAAACAAAACTCCACACCCTCTTACAGACAGCAGGCAAGCATTCCATCTGTCAGCACCACTATGGTACAGACACCAGTTCACACGCCCCCCACTGACTTTACATTGGCTGAGCATAGAGAACCGGGGCTGCGTAACCTGGTTAAAAGATCTGATTACAGCAATAAAGCAAGCGCAGAAACCAATGCAAATAAAACAACAAATACAACGCTGGAAAATAAAAGCAAACCCTCAGCGACAACCACAAGACAAGCAGCAGTTGCTGACAATATTGACCTGCAAAGCAATCAGAATATACAAAGAGAAAAAGAGATTAAGGACATCACGGGCTCGCAACTTTCAGATATCGAAATAAGCGTCCATATGTACTCAAAAACACCTGCTAAGAGATTTATATATATTAACTCAACGCGCTACGGCGAAGGCGCTATGATAGGCAATGGTATCTTTCTTGATGAAATCACTGAAAACGGCATTATCATAAATAATAATGGCACATTATATCGGCTGCCTATTAAGCTGTAGCGGCATAACTAAGCACAAGCTACTGTGCGCTATCAATATTATTCTGAATACACTTTGTATTGATTCCTTCCGCTCTCCTTGGCCAAATAGAGGGCCCGATCAGCAGTCTCAATAAGCTGACTCACCTCATCCTTCTCATTGGCCTTAATAACGGATAGACCCGCACTTATTGTCACATGATCAGCTGCTGATGAGTGCTCATGTTTAATATTCAGGCTTTCTATCCCTTTACAAAGCCTCTCCGCAATTTCTGATGCACCTTCAAGCGTGGTTCCAGGTAGAACAACTGCAAATTCCTCACCACCATATCTTGCTACAAAATCAGCAGGCCTGTTTATCGTATCATCAAGTTCTCTGGCAACTTTCTTCAGACAGTCATCCCCGCCTTGATGTCCGTAATTATCGTTATATAGCTTGAAATGATCTATATCGATCAATATCAGTGAAATCGACGCATCATCTCTGATTGAGCGCTCCCACTCTTTTTGCAGCAGCTCATCAAAACTCCGTCTGTTCAGAATATCTGTCAATCCATCATGCGCTGATAGACGAGCCAACTCTGCATTTTTCTTTTCCAATTTCTTTTGCAGTTTTCTTAGCGCAACAATGGCCTCATCTCTCTGTTTATGCGCAAGATAGCTGCGTGAGTGTGCGTGTATTCGTGCAATGAGTTCAATCTTATCTGGTATTTTTACTAGGTAATCACTTGCTTCTCGTTCAAATGCATCCTTTTTAATAACAGGGTCTTCCTTCGTAGAGAGTACAATAACAGGGATTGTGTTTGTCTTGGGATTTGCTCGGTATTGACTTAATAGTGTCATGCCATCTGTATCAGGCATAACAAGATCCTGGAGTATGACCGTAGGACTACACTCGATTGCAGCATTTACAGCTTTATCAGAGTCTCTGCAATAGTGAAATACAATATCGGTCTGATCTGCAAGCATACGACGAATCGCCTCTGCCACAATTGGCTGATCATCTACTAGCAAGACACAACTATCTTGCATAACAGATGATGATATTGGATCATCCAAAGTTGTATTATTTTTGACCACTGCTATATCTCACATACTAAATTAACAATACAGTTCAACTAATTTCTTTGCAATATTATCAAGCGACATAATATCAACCGCTGCTTTAAGCTTTGCTGCCGCTCTTGGCATACCAAAAACAGCTGAACTCTCTTCATCTTGCGCTATGGTATAAAAACCTCTCTCACGACACTCTAACAGCCCTTGAGCCCCGTCTCTGCCCATACCAGTTAAAAGCATTGCAGTAACATCACCTTTCCAATGTTTTAGTACACTCTGAAAAAAGACATCAACAGAAGGGCGATAGACGACTTCGCTCGGGTCATTAGTATATTCAAGTTGTTGAGAATGATTTACCACCAAATGATCGCTGGTTCCTCCCAGTAACACAACACCCTTTTTTGGACGATCCTGATCTTGTGCAATGCGAACCTCCAAAGAACAGTGCGCATCTAGCCACTTACCCATATCATTAGAAAACAATTCATCAATATGTTGGATAATGACAATAGGCGCAGAAAAACTGGAAGGCAGGCAGCTTAATATTTCCTGTAATGCTTGCGGGCCTCCGGCAGAACATCCAATGGCAACCAGTGGATTATTAGAAAAATGAGCAACAGGCGCAGAGGCAGCCTGCCTGGGAACAATCGGTCTTGGTTTAGGAGAAACCGTATCAATAGTTAGCTTTGCTATCGTATTAATTTTTGAAAGAAATAACTCTTTACCATTCACAGAGCCATCTTGGTTTATAGAAGGCGTATTAACCGCATCAAGCGCTCCAAATCCCATCGCTGAGAATACCTGTGGTGCATACCTTGTTATACTGGCTGACACTATAAGTATTGGGCATGGAGAGCCAGCCATAATTAATCGAGTGGCCTCAACTCCTTCCATGATCGGCATAATGAGATCCATCAACACCAAATCTGGAGTATCTTTTTGACATAAATCGACGGCATCTACACCATTATGAGCTACCCATATGACATGATGGTCACCTGATTCCTCTACGATACGCCGCAATCCCTCAACGACTAATAAAGTGTCATCTACAATTGCAATCCTCATACAGTAGTGTCCCCAACTAATTCATCCACAGCTTCTCGAAGACTATTGTCCTGAAAACTGCCTTTTGTTAAATATCGATCCGCACCTGCATTGAAAACCTGCTCCCTATCTTCCTCTCTATCTTTATAGGAAACAACGATAATTGGTATATCTTTGCAACTCTCTTTGGATTTGATTTTATAGATTAGCTCAATTCCATCCATACGTGGCATGTCGATATCTGTAACAACCAGGTCATAATTACATTGATGAATCATGTGCCATCCATCCATACCATCAACAGCCACATCAACATCATACCCAACTGCTTCAAGCATATTCCTCTCTACTTCACGCACGGTTATTGAATCATCAATGACTAATATCCTCTTTCTATCAGATGAGTAACTGTGAACTGCATCGTTTTCAATGTCACTAACAACACCTGTTGATATAAGCTTTTCTACTGACCGCAGCATGTCATCAATATCAATTATCAAAACTGGCATGCCATTTTCTAAAATAGCCGCAGCACTAATATCTTTCAACTTGCCCAATTTATTTGGTAACGTTTGTACAACCAGGTCTTGTTCGCCAAAACATGCATCTACAACCAAGCCATAACATGCCGACCTGTCACTTATTGTCACGACGTAAATTACATTTTTCATCGTGTTGGAAGAACGCACATTTATAATTTGAGAAACGGCTACTAAGCCTATGTTCTTTCCATCAATATCTATAAACTGGTGTCCATCAACCACTTTAATCTCTGACTTATCTACCGCATAAATACTGTCAATTCTTGCAAGCGGAAAAGCATAAGGTTCATCCTCTACATTGACGAGCAAGCTGGGAATAACTGAAAGCGTAAGAGGAAGCTGTAGTTGAAAAGTAGTGCCTTCTCCATACGTAGAAAAAGTACGAATAACACCACCCATCTCTTGAACCGCATCATAAACAACATCAAGCCCTACGCCGCGTCCTGAAATCTCTGTAACTTCGTCTCTCGTTGAAAAACTTGGCAAAAAAAGAAACTCCAGCAATTCTTCATCCGTGAGCATTTTTGGCATTTCACCATTCACCAATCCTTTCTTAGTAATTTTCTCACGCAATCCGTCAATATCAACACCCTGCCCATCATCAGATATGGTGACATATAGCATCCCGGACATATGATAAGCCAACAAGCGAATTGTCCCAGTATTAGGCTTTCCTAGAGCTTGCCTGATAGTTGGCGACTCAATGCCATGGTCAATTGCGTTACGCAGCAAATGGTTTAACGGGGCTTCAATTTTCGATAAAATCTCTCTATCTACAAGAGTTCCTTTTCCCTCTATTTCCAATATTACATCTTTTTCTAGCTTCCTTGCGACATCTCTAACAAGCCGCGGAAACCCACCAACACAATCACCAAATGGCTGCATTCGGCTTGTTATAACTGCCTGCGAAAGACGCTTTGAAACACTAATATTTTTTCTTTCAAAACCATCCAGCCTATTCAATCTATCACTAAGGAGAATTCTGCAATCTGATGCCGTTGCCTGTGCACCATGAAGTATCTCTTGGATCTGTGTACTACACGATTCATCTCGAGCAATCTCTGCAACATGATCAATTGCCGTTATCAGCTCAGTCTGCTTACGTTTTAACTGAAGCAATGACTCAGAATATTTTCTAATCCATCTGGATCCTTCAGATGCTTCACCTGCAAGTCTCATCAAACGATCTATTTGAACCGAATCAATTCTAAGGTCACTTTTTTCTACAATAGATTGACTTCCATCATCCTCTTTTTGTTTCGCATTAGCATCTGAAATGCTTATATCTTCTTCTGTTCTTAAAGCACTCGCACTAGCTTCACTATCACTCTTTTCACTTGATTGGCCATTTTTGCTGCATAGATCAGCGCTTGGTGATTCAGAAGATAGAATTAAGCGAAGATCACTTTGGTTGGTATCCAACTGAGACTGATTTGCCTTGACCCATTCTGGAAAATCATTGGCCGAGTTTGCAATTTGAGAAATAAGATCAACACTTTTGAGTAATGCATCAATATGACTAGGAGTAATAATAAGTTCATTGTTTTGCGCAGCAACAAAACAATCTTCCATTATGTGAGTAATATCAACAACCGGATCAACGCCAACCATCCTTGCTGCACCTTTTAAAGAGTGAGATGCACGCATAAGAGATTCTAGAGTTTTTGGAGATGTTGGATCTTTCTCAAGCTTTATTAATCCATCTGAAATTAGGGCCGATTGCTGCTGCTCTTCCATCTGGAAAAGCTCAAGCATCGAGAAATCACCAAACCCTGTGTCTCCCTCATTACTCATTCAAAGATACCGTTAATTAGCTTGTTTAAGACATCAAAATCCAGACAGCTTATATATTTATCTTTCCACTTGAGCACTCCAAATACAACGTTGTGAGAATTAATGGCTGCTGTGGCAGGAGGCTCGCTTAACTCTGATGTTGAATAGTGGAAAATATCGCGTATTTCACTCACAGGAAAAACATACTTTTCATCAGCACCAGACAGTACAACCATTCGTTCATACACACCCTTTTTGATATTTTCCCCAGGAGTTTCACCCCTATCAACGCCTAATACATGCCCCAGTGATATGCAAAGTTGCAGTTCTCCACGAATTGCGACAATTCCTCTTAGTTGCTCTGACATGTTATGCGGAATAGAGTGGATAACATTCCACTTGATTACTTCATGAAAATGTTTTGGGGGCAAGCCAAACCACTGATCACCTAATCGAAATATCACAACTGATTGCTGTTTTTTTTGTTCTACAGATACTTCAGATATTTGCACACCCCAATCTTTTTGGTAGTCGATGGATGATTCTCTATCCAACAATTGTCTTCCTGCAGAAACGAACTTGTCACAATTTCTGCAGTGAACAACATGCTGCAGCTCAGCACAGGACCTATCTCCATTGCCTTGCACTCCTATTCTGTTCCAGCAGTCATCAATCTCAATTTCAGTGATTTTATTTTTGTTGGCCACTAAGTCAATCCTCATGTAGCAATATCATAATGGCTACGTTGACTGCTCAGAAGAGCGCATTGATTTTATTCTATATTCTGAAGCTTTTTCTTTATCACCATCACGCTCAGCATGTGACGCTAAATGCATTAATGATTGCTGATGAGTCGGCATCAAGTGAACTGCACGCTTATAATAATTTACAGCCTCTGATCTATCTTCTTTGGCATCATGTATTACACCAAGCAAGCAAAGCACATCAGCTGATACACCATCTGATTGAATAAGTTTCTTACATTTTTCAATTGCCTTATCCAGCTTGCCTTCATCCGCTAACTTTATTGCTTCTTCAATAGGACCTGGGACATCCTTACTGACTTTATTCTCTTTTGCTTTAAGCTGTTTCTCTTCGCTAGAAATAGATAATATTGGTTTTTTTTTGCCAACATGATTATTGCTGGATTCTGTGCAAGCCTTAGGCTTAATGCCTGATGTTTTCTTACCTACTTTCTTACAAAATGCAAAAGCATTTGGCTTTGCTATTTTTTCAAACTGTGAATTTACAATACATCCTGCTTCACCATGCCCTATAAATAGAACCCCATCATCAGACATCAATGAGTCAATCTTGTTTAATGCCTTATGCTGCGCCTGCTTATCAAAATAGATCAATAAGTTCCTGCAAAAAACAACATCATATTTATCTTCTTTTCCGACTTCTAAATTAAAAATATTACTACGTGAGAAAGTGACTAATTTTTTTATTGAGTCACGCAGGCTAAATCCGAATTTAGTACTTTCAAAGTAGAGACGCCTTTTTTCCTCAGCCAGCTCCCGGAATGAATTCTCAGTAAACAAGCCAGCCTCAGCCAATCGTAAAGATGCTTGTGCAATATCAATTGCATCAATAACATATTCATTTGGTGTAAACCCACATTCAGTTAAAAGCATGGCAATTGAATATGGCTCCTCACCTGTTGCACAAGGAATCGATAATATCCTGATGCTGTTATAATTTTCAGTTTTTGCTTTATTGGTAAGGTATTCTTTTAAATATTTGAATGTTTCAGGCCCTCTAAAAAACCATGTCTCTGGAACCATTACCTGGTCAATAAGACAATCTAGCTCCTTCTTTGAATTTGTTAATGTATTATAGTATTCCGCATGACTAGCGGCTTTGCTGGCAATCATTCGTTTGCTGACGGCCTGCTCTACTACAGATATACCAACCGAGCAGCTATCAAGCCCAGTTGTCATTTTTAGATAATCTGCAATTAGTTCTATTGCCATTGCGTAGCTTGCACTTTTATATCCAGTTAATCATCATGGCAAAACAACTGGTTGTATAAATCCATAGGCAACAATTCAGCAACATTTATTTTCTGTATCAACTGATCATTGACCAGCACTTCCTGGCCAATTAACCCACCACCTTCAGATTTAACGCCTATTGATGCAACGACCTGATCTTCAATATTTATGGTATCTGTTACATGCTCAGCTGCAATGCCAAAAACATATTCGGCACCACTCAAGTCTTTTACCTTGGTCAATATTATTCTTGTACTGATCCTGCTTTCTACCGGCTTATTTATATATAGCTTTGAAATATCCACTACTGGTATTAACTGTTTTCTGCAGCTGGCAAGTCCTGCAATATAGTCGGGAGTTCTATTCATTGGTTTAAGCGGAAGCAATGGCCATATTTCTAAAACCTGATTTGCTTCTATCCCATATCGTTCATCACCAATTGTAAATAATAAAAGCAACATTACTCTGCACCAAGGTTATTAATCACCATAGCATCTTATTACTTTAAATTTTGAGACTCCCGTTTGTAGGCCATTTGCCGCTTCATTCAGCGTCTCAATTGCTGAATTTGATTTCTGTAGCGAATCCACTGTCTGCCTTGCTGTTTCACTAAGATGTACAATTGCCTGCTTAATCTGATCTGCCCCTTGCGATTGAAACTGCATACCTTCGTGAACTGTTTCAAATCGTGGCGTTAATGATTGCACTTGATCAATAATTTGATTTAGCTCTGAACCTACTTGACTGACTTCCTGCACGCTTTCCTGAACATCTTTTGAGAATTTATCAACACTCATAACTCCAGCAGTTACCGCTGTCTGCATCTCTTTAACCATCTGCTCTATATCCCAGGTAGCTATTGCTGTCTGATCTGCAAGACGGCGTATCTCAGTGGCAACAACAGAAAATCCGAGACCGTATTCTCCTGCCTTTTCTGCTTCAATAGCCGCATTCAAGGAGAGCAGGTTTGTTTGATCTGCCACCTTTGTTATGGTTGTAATTACCGTATTGATGTTTGCCGCCTTTTCATTGAGCACTTCAAGCTTGGATGCAATCAGACCAGATGCATTAACAATTTGGTGCATGGTCTCTTCCATCCGAGCAAGCCCTGCATGACCACTCTCTGCAGACGACGCTGTATTATCTGCAAGGCCTGATACTTCATCCATCGTGGAGAGAAGCTCTTTGGAGGTTGCTGAAATTTCAGTGGCCGTCGCTACTATCTCATTGGTCGTAGCTGCCTGCTTAGTCACTGTCACTTCCTGTTGTTTTGCTGTTGCTGCAATCTCAGTTCCAGAAGAGGTCACTTGTATTCCTGAGTGCTGAACTTGTGCGACCAGTGTATTAATATTATTGATCATCTCCTGCACACCAGCCGCCAACCGTCCAATAGCATCATCCCCCTCTATATCGATCTTTCCTGTCAGGTCTCCTTTAGCTGCATTGCTCACAGTCTCAAGAATAATGTCCACCTTCTCTTGTAAGCTGCAAACTGCCTCTCTCCTCTCATCCATGAGCTTTCGCAGATTATCAATCATTGTTTGCACACCAAGACCTAATTCTCCAATACCATCATCACTGGAGAAATTAACCTGCCCTGTCAAATCTCCCTTTGAGGCTTGATTGACGACATCAAGCAGGTGATCAATTTTTTGCATCAAATCTTCTGCCGCAGCCCTGTTCTTTTCTGTCACATGATTTACATTGTCAGCCATAGTATTGAATGACTTCGCGAGGCTGCCAATTTCACTTGACCCTTCAACTTCTGCTCTTGCCAATACATCTCCACCCGCACGCTTATCCACTACATCCATTAAGCTGCTTAATGGACGGGTTATCCATATTCGAACAAATACATTAATAATAAATAACCCTGTAATCATTAATATAATATTCGCAGTGACTGTAAACCACGTGGCCTTTGCCAAGCCTTCATCCATACTTGCCAGCGAAAAACTAATTCGAATCGCCCCATTTACTGCATTTTCAGGTACCTTGTGACATGTCAAGCAATTTACATTGCCATGGTTTTTTGATGCTCTGAAAGGAGTGATAATTGTAAGTACACGACCCTCCGGTGTTGGCTTTATCTCTAGTATCTCTTCTCCTTGCAATGCCCTTGCATCCAAATCATCCACCACAGCCTCATCACCCGTACCCTCACCATATTGATCAATGACTGGCTGACCACGTATAACACGTGCCTCTAGAATGCCTGACTGGTTTAGCATCTTTTGTTTTAAGATACCGCGTTGATTCATTGTGTTTGTTAGCATCATCGTATTCAGACTATCAAAGTAGAAATTAATGATGCTATGCACATGTTGCTCTGTCATATGAAGAACACGCTCTCGCTCCTCAAAAGCCGAATAGACTGTAACAATGGATATAACCGTTAAAAAAACAATTGTGACTGTTACATATATCTTTGCTCGAACAGAGCTTAAAAAAGCAGACATGGATCCCCTCACCTTGAGTTCAGTTAAACATCAAGTCATTATCACACGGGTAAAAAGCACTAATTTTACTGATCACCTGATTCTTAATAAGCCTTTTATGGATTCACTGCCCATAGCTAAAACCACTCTTGATAATCATTTATGTGGCTCAGCTATCTACAGCTGGCTATTGCAACCACCGTTAAGAAATATTTTCCCTAACATGGCTATTAATCGACCACTAACTACTACTCTTTAACCCAGGAGGAGAAACCCCAAGACAAGCACACCGCACAAAGTATTGTTTTTACTGGATTATTTTAAAACACGCACCTTGGCATGCCACTGAATATACTTATATGCTGTTGTATTTATTGAGTTTATTCAGAGACATCAAGATATTAGGATCAGACTGCAATCAAAGGGCCTTGCACTGGGTTTTCAAATGATGTTCACACGATGCATGAACAATAGAGGCGGGTAAGCTGCAAATTCAGCAATTAGATCAAGCCCAGCATAAGACAAGCTGGGCGATACATTTTAATTACAAAGGGTATTACGCTACTTAATGTTTTCGGTTATTGGCAACCCAAACCGCTGCTTCAAGTCTGGATCGCAGATTTAATTTTTTCAATAGATGCTTTACATGTACCTTGACTGTTCCTTCAGTAATATCCAGCTCACGCGCAATAAGCTTGTTACTATAGCCACTGGCAATAAGTTTTAATATCTCTTCTTCCCTTTGCGTCAACCCTGCCTGTGATGGGCTTTTCGGTGCTGCATCCTCCCGCAAAGCATGAGCCAGCAGCTCAGTTAACTTATCGCATATTACAAACTGACCATTTGCTGCTGCTTGCAGTCGATCCAGAATATCTTCCGGCTCCATATCCTTGAGAAGGTAACCATCTGCGCCAGCGCGCAGTGCTGCAACAACATTTTCCTCATTGTCGGAGACAGTTAACATAATGACGCGCGAATCAATTTCAGTGGCTTTAATTGCTTCAAGAGTCTTAACTCCATCCATACCTTTCATATTCATATCAAGCAGAATTAAGTCTGGATTAAGCTTAAGCGCAAGCTCCAGCCCTTCTTGGCCAGATGCGGCCTCCCCCACCAGTGTCAATGAATCAACCAATGCAATAAGGTCTGCAACGCCTTTTCTAAACAGTGGGTGATCATCAATTGCTATAACAGTGTGTGTGTTATTTTTATTCATTATATGACTCACTTCTTCAGCGCATTTTTTTCAACTTCCGCATCCATCACTACCTCCTGAGAGAGCGTCTTTTTGAAATCTACAATATTTCGAGCGGCAGTTGAAAATTCCAATTTTACCCGTGTTCCTCCCTCTTCACGTCGAGATATCTCAATTTCTCCCTCAAGTCTATCAGCTCGCTCATTAATTATCGCCAATCCATGATGGTTTCTACGCTCTGCCTTCTCTGGCATTCCAATCCCATCATCTTCAATACTGATTGTTACTCGGCAACTGTCACTATCAAAAAGGAGCTTAACCTGAATATTTTCTGCTTTTGAGTGGTTAACGGCATTAGATAATACCTCTCTGACTACCTGCAGAACATGAATTTCTTGGTGAGCATTTAGTTGGCATCCTTCCAACTGATTTTCTAATGAAATATTAATACCACTTCGATTCTGCCAATCTTCAATCGTGTTCTCAACCGCCTTAATTAAGCCACTCTCTTCAATTCTTAGACGGAAGGTTGTTAGCAGTTCTCGCAACTGGCGATAGGCTGAGCTGATACCTTCCCGTATTTCACCTATGATGACTTGAACTTCCTGCTCTGTATCAGGTTTGGCAATCGTCATATTCAGGCGTGTTGCCTGAATTTTCAGATACGACAACGATTGCGCCAATGAATCATGCAGTTCACGTGCAATCGCACTACGCTCTTCCAACAGGGCCAGCCTTCTGGATTCAGTAACGCGCTGAGAGAGATTAAGCGCCATTCCAACATGACGTGCAACAGTCTCCAGCATTTGTGTTTGTCTCTCTTCCACCTCTCCCGCAGGTGGAACCTCCATAAACAGCACACCAACTTGCGCATCCTGATCTTTAATAGGAGCAGAAATCAGTTGTACCTGGTGATCACCAACAGTTGCATTAAAGGTATGGGTCTCACCATTCGCGTAACAGTCAGTGCAATTCAGATGGGAACAAACATCGGGAATATCATCCACTGCTTCTCTAGTGGATGCCAATACGAGTTGACTGGTCAATGAGTTTTGCCCCAAGCAAATAGCACCTGGCCCAAAACCCAGTGGTTTTTCTATATCTCTGAGCAGATCTTCATAGGTCGCATCAGAGAGTGGAGCCTCACTCAAACGATGAATAGTATTGTACAGCAGTTCTAATGATTGGTTACTGCGCTCCAGGTCAGCTGTTTTCGCTTTTACTCTTGCCTCTAAGTTTGCATAGACCTTGGAAAGGTCTTCGGACATAACATTAAAAGCCATTCCTAGCTGCCCTAATTCATCGTCAGTTGTGTAATCGGTTCTGACAGAAAAATCACCCCGTCTTGCACTGTTTGCACAGACCAATAGCCTATCCAACGGTGCCAACACCCTTTTGGCAACCAGATATATGGTAAACAATACAATGCACAATGTTAAAGTGAGGGATACAATCATAACCAGCTTAAGGCTTTGAATCTTTCTATCAGAGGTCTCTTCCAGCAGGGTTACAAAATTATCGATATCGAAGACAAAATCATTTACCACTGAGAGGTATTCCTGTCTGATATTACTGCGCAGACCAGGGGTACTATCACCATACAGATTCCTGACATCTTCCTTATACCTGCGAGATTTAGTGTAAGCCAAAAATGTAGGCTTAATTTCCTTATTCCATTTTTGGTCAAGAAGCTTGTATTCAATCTGTAACCGATGCTTAGGATCAGCTGGAAGAGCCTCAACCAGGAGAGGATGCGATAAACGGTAATCAAACTCCAACAACTCATTCTCTATTGCCCGCTCAATTGAGGGATCCATACTGCTGATATCCTGATCAAGATCAATGACTGAGAGAATTCGATAAGACTGCATCCGCAAGGCGCCTGCATGATTGATCGCTCCTGCGTCCCCACGGATTGTTTCGGTATAGAAGACAGAACTCAACATCCCAACAAATGCTAAGGAAGAAATAGCTGCCATCGCCACCCCAAGACGCCATGAAGTGGGTTTTTTAAATAGTCTAATCATTTGAGAGCACCAGCAGTCACAATGTGATTAACGCTCCACTCATTGAAGCGTCAGATGCATTGCCACCCGTTATTTACTACACACAATCATGCTGTATTGTCCCCAGTATACCTAATTGTATATACACACAATTGATGCAATCCCACTCATTTCCTAATTCAGCTGTGGTTTCCAAATTCATCATACAGCCAAAATAAGGCCTTTTATTTACACTTTTCACTCTGAAATTAAGGGATACCACTAAATAACTTTATTGCATCTCGATTTTCACTACCAATCCAATACGATTCCTTTTTTTTCTTTATTATCAGCATATTAGACTGCTACCACCATATACCTCCTAAGTGGTATTTTTCCTGCCTTACTACAACCTTTTTAAGGTAAGACAAGAGAGGTATCCCTTGCCAAAAGAGTGCTTTTTTTTCTATTGTGTAGCCACCCAAATTTCAGTGCTTAAACTGCAAACGGGAGCCTCAATGACAACAGAAAATAAACACGAGGGTCCTACTCACCACTTACGTGAGTATGGAGCCCAAACTCCGGGAACAAAGGGTATTCCTGGCAAAAGACGTTACTCGATGGTCATCGACCTCAGGAAATGCATTGGGTGCATGTCCTGCGTAGTAGCTTGTAAAGCCGAATATGGCGTCCCTCTGGGAGTCTGGCGAACCTGGGTTATGGTCGCAGATAAGGGCAGGTATCCAGATAGCCGACGCATATTCATGCCTCGCCTGTGTAATCACTGCGATTACCCCATCTGCGTACGTAACTGCCCTACACAGGCCACCTTCAAACATGCAGAGGGCTTCGTCCTACAGCGATACAATCGCTGTATCGGGTGCCGGACCTGTGTCGTTGCATGTCCATACAACGCCAGGCATTTCCTACCTGCAAGACGCACCAACAACAATCTTCCAAAACTGGTTGTCGATAAGTGCACCTTCTGTATCCATAGGGTTAAGAAGGGACTGGTACCTGCATGCGTGCAAGCCTGCGTAGGTGGTGCTCGTGTCTTTGGCGACATCAACAACCCCAAGAGCGAAGTCGCGAAGCTTGTTGCAAAAGAGAAGGTGACCGTACTTAAGCCTGAACTTGGAACAAGCCCATCCGTCTACTACATCGGTGGTGATTGGGAGATCATGGATGAGCCCCATAACTATAAACACCGCACGGCTCAGCAGAAGGAAGAGTTCAACACCTTTAAACGAAACCACCATGGCGATGCATTCGCGGATATCGTTGAAGGCGAGAACACTATGCACCATGTAGGCAAAAACATGTCCGACTTCCTGGCATCTATTCCACACAAGTATCACGGTGTGGTTGAAGCGCTTAAGAAGCTGCTGTTTGGATAAGGGGGGGAGGCTACAATGGAAACTTTAATTACGTATAACGCCGTCCATCACAACCCGTGGGGGACACCCATTACCATTTACTTCTGGCTTGTTGGCGCCAGTGCCGGTTCATTTGTACTCTCCGCTTTTGGCTGGGTATTCGGTATCAAGCGCTATAAGCCACTAGCCCTGACCGCATCAATACTGGCTATTGCCATGCTGATGATCGTCCCGGTTCTGCTGATCTGGGATCTGGGCAAACCCTTCCGTTTCATCTACCTCATGTTACCGGGGTATTGGCACGGCACGGCCCCCATGGCTTGGGGTTCTTTGCTTATCTTAAGCTATCCGGTCTCGATGTTTGTCTATACCTACTTCGTTATTAAGAACGACCAGAAGTGGGCAAAGATAGTTGGCATCATCGCTATTGTTCTCGCCCTCTCAACACACTGGTACACCGGTGTTGTTATGGAGCTGAACCCAGGCCGCTACATTAACCATACACCGCTCGCACCACTGTTATTCTTAACAGGTGCATTTATATCGGGTATCGGCTTGATGATTCTGGTTCTGTGGGTTCAAAACCAATTCGTGCGAGCGGAGAAGAAGATCAAGTGGGAACTTATGGAAGAGATGGCTCAATATATGATGTACGGCATCGTATTTGACTGCTTCCTGCTCTTCCTCGACTTCATGCAGACACAGTACGGCACTGCAAGCGAAAATATCGGTCACCATACGGTATTGATGGAGATCTTCTTCACGCCCTATGTATGGCTTGAGACCGTTATCGGCCTGCTTCTCCCACTCATCATTCTATGTTCACCACTTAAGCGTACAAGGCTTGGCGTTTACGGCGCCTCTCTCCTGGTCGCTGGCGGTGTATACGGCATGCGGATCTGGTGGGTTATGGGCGGCCAATACATGCAGTCCTTCTATTGATTTGGAGAATAGAACAATGTCAAAAATCAACAGACGAGACTTCTTAAAAGCAGGCGCAGTCGCTACTACTGCTGTTGCAGCTCCCTCCGTTGGCTCTGCCATGGAGCTCAAGCTCGGCGGTGCCGACTTTCATCAAATCAGGACCTTTCACGAGCGCAAGAAGACAACCTATCTTTGCACTATGTGTCCCTACTTTGATGGCGGATTCTGCTATGAAGAAGCTGGTGAAATTGTAAAGGTCGAGGGTAACCCTGACCATATCGCATCCCGCGGTAAATTCTGCACCAAAGGGCTGGCATCATTCTTTGGCGCTTCTGACCCAGACAGAATCCTCGCACCCATGAAACGTTCCGGCCCACGCGGCTCAGGGCAATGGAAAGAGATCGGTTGGGACGAAGCAATCGCCGAGGTTGCTGCAAAGGTACAAGCTGCCGTAGATGCCAATCCAGACAGCGTCCATCTGAATGAAGGTGCCTTTAAAGATGGCGGCACAACCCGCTTTATGGATACATTGGGCTCTAGCTCAGTCATCCGCAGCCGGGTTCCATCCATCAGCAGCGTAGCCAAACAGGCGGTGCTTAAAAAGACCTTCGGTGTGGACTCCACACTGCCGGACTTCGAAAACACCAAATATGTCCTAAACTTTGGCGCCAACATCATTGAGACCGCCCTTCCGCTGGCTCAACGTCTCACAGATGGCATCGTCAACAACCGTCTGAAGCTTGTCACCTTTGATGTGCGGATGTCACACACCGCAGGCCGAAGTGATGAGTGGATCCCCGTGTTTCCAGGAAGCGACGGCATCATTGCACTGGCCATGGCCAATGTGATCATGGAGAAAAATCTGGCGAATGTTGACTTTATCAACAACTGGACCAACACCTCTGCCGGTGAACTAGCGCAGCAGCTGAAAGCCTACACACCAGCCAAGGCACAAAAGGCCAGTGGTGTCTCAGCAAAAGATATCAAGCGCCTCGCCATTGAGTTTGCAAAACACAAACCCGCGACTGTTGTGAGTCAAAATGGGCTGAGCTTCCACCAAGGCGGCATTGATGCAGAGGCAGCAGCTCAGCTTCTGGCCATCATAACCGGTAACATCGATATTGAGGGTGGCAACTGTCTACCACGCCAATTCGATATTGCCTCAATCCAGCCTGCCCCTTTCGCTTCTGGCAGCAGCTCACGCCAGCTGAACCATACCTTTCCATTTGAGGTTAAGGCTGGCAAGCGTAAGGTAGGGGTATTGTTCAATCACATGAGCAATCCAGCTTACTCATCTCCTGCAGCAAGTGTCTGGCGGGATGTGCTGAAAGATGAGGGCCTGGTTCCATACCTGGTTGACTTCAGCCCCTTCATGAGTGAAACCTCTGAATTGGCAGACATCATCCTGCCTGATGTTGTCCCAACAGAACGCCATGATGTGGGTAGCAGCCCAACCACACTGCATCCATGGCTCACCAAGACCATTCCAGGCGTCAAATCACGTGGCAAAGCACAGGATGTCAGAGAGACACTGAAAAAAGTCATTGAAACCATTGACGCTGACGGCAGTCGCGGCATGAAACAGTTTTGGTCTTTTAAGAATGCCAAAGACTGGGTCAAAAAAGAGGTAGGAGGTATAGGGCTGGATAAAAAAGGCCTTAAAGCACTTAAGAAAGGCGTTTATCCAGCTTACGGAAAGATTGACCCCAACACTCGGAAGATTGTCAAAAAAGGCGAGCCTATCCCTGTTGACTACAAAACCTACGAGTCAGCTGGATTTGCAACACCATCCGGCAAGGTTGAGGTCTCCGCTCCAGCGTGGTCAGAAAACGCACGGCTATCCAACATCAAGTCAAATGAGTTTGTTTTAACAACCTTTAAGGTGAGCTACCAGAGCCTGTCACGCACATCCAATTTGAAGGTATTGTCAGAGTTATGGCATGCCAATCCACTTTGGATCAACAAAGAGATTGCTCTAAAGCTGGGAATTGGTGATGGTGAACTGGTCAGAGTCAAGAGTGAAGTTGGCCACTTGGTCACCAAAGCCTGGCTGACTCAGGGGATTCATCCCCAGGTCATCGGGTTCTCCACATCTGTTGGACGCTCAGCCTACGGTCGTGTTGCTCAAGCTGATCCTTCTGCAAAGACACCTCTTGTAGATGATTCACAGGCAGATGATGACATCCTCGCTAACCTCTGGTGGAGAGATGGTGGCATCAACCCCAACGACATCATTCCACTGTCCATTGATCCGATATCTGGGGCGCAGGCCTGGAATGATACGGTGGTTACAATCTCACCTGCGGATCCGGGCGACAAGTATGGCGACATCAAAGTCGATAACGCTAAACATGAAGCCATATATAAGAAGCAAATGGGTTAAACCTAGCTTCTTATGAGACTAGATAACGGAGGATGGAAGATTGAAGACAACAACTAAAGCTGTGCTTGCCATCATCGGTGCAATCGTCCTGGTTCTGCTCTTTTCAGGTCTGAGCTGTACCAGTGACCGATTCCAACGAATCAGCGCCTGCACCGTATGCCATGAGATATTTGTTGATTATGACGAATACAAACCCATTGGCGTCGCAAGCGAAGAGATTGAAGATTACAAACCCAGAGAGGTATTTGAACCTGGTGCTTTCGATGTAACGGTTGGCTGCGCAGAGTGCCACGCCTACCCTTACGAGGAGTACCGTGAATCACCTCACTACGACAACGAGCTTGAGGTGCGACCTGGTTGTGTAGGTTGTCATGAGCCACACAGCGTACGCCAAATTCTTCACTGGAAGTTCATTTATCTTAACCAAGGTGTAGTTGGAGAGAGCCCATTCCATGCAATCTCTAACAGCTTGCGCGATATTGAACAATGGGAAAACGAACTTCGTCCAAAACTGGCGGCACGTGTACGTCAGCAAATGGTTGAAAGTAAAAGTGAGAAATGTCAGGTCTGCCATAAGCCTGAAAGTGAATGGTGGCAGGATATCGGGCAGCACAAAACCATGAAGGAAAAAGGCGTCTCCTGCATCAACTGTCACTATAACCTGGTTCATGCAGAGGTTTCGTGGCCAGAGATGGAAGAGGAGTAGTCAACAAATGTGTAGCCCAGCTAAAGGTATGAACTTATCCACAGCTGGGTTACTCTAAAGCACTATTCACCACGAATCCCACATGGTGAATATGGTATTAACCAGCGGGGGGAACACCGCTAACAACTTGTATTTCTTCGAATTATCATGTATCCGTGGAGGAAACTATGAAGCGAGTGAAAAAGAGTATCAACATAGCAGCAGCAGTAGCTGTAGCCCTAAGCATGGGCCTGACAACCGGTATTGCCGTCGCAGCAGATTGTGACGATGAGGACGCCCTCAAGACGGTGATGAAAAAGGAGTACAAAAAGAAGTGTAAAAAATGCCATGGCTCAAAAGGTAACGGTAAAGGGCCGGGCGCCAAAGGCATGGATCCTGCGCCACCCGATTGGACTGCAGGTACAGAAAGCGATGACGCCAAGCTTGTCAAAATCATTATGGAAGGCTCTCCAGACACCGAAATGAAAGGTTGGGCTGAGGGTACAGCAAAGAAAGGCAAACATGTCTCTCAAGATGCAGCCGAATCTCTGGTATGCATTATCCGTAACTTCCAAAAATAGTTAGCTACACTTATTCAAGGGGGTTTCAATGCCCCCTTGAATAGTTACACCATAATAAATATATCCGGGAGGGTAGAGTAATGCTGAAGACGCATAGCGCAAGACTGCTATCACTGATTCTGACTTTAGGCCTATTCTTATTTGCAGGTGCAGTTCAATCCGCAGAAAAAGCAGCACCAGCGCCTGCTCCTGCCCCAAAAGCAGCGGCTCCTGCCGCTCCCGCAATTGATGATGACACCGTAAACCTCGTCTACGGTGATATCGTCATGACCAGAACCAGAGAAGGCATGGAAGAAGGTGAAGTAGAAGCCGTCGTATTTCCCCACTGGTTCCACCGAATTCGTTTTCGCTGCAAGGTCTGCCATGAAGATACCTTTGTCACCAACAAAGGTGAAAACATCGTCGACATGGATCAGATCAGTGCTGGTGAGAAATGCGGCATGTGTCACGATGGTTCCGTTGCCTGGGATCCACTCGAGTGCGAACTCTGCCACTACTACCCAATGGAGCAGCTAGATGCTGAAGCAGCTCCTCCGCCTGAAGAGGCTAATCCAGCCAACCTGTTGTTTGCTGGTCGTAGCGGTAAAATGGCTGGCCGAGGTGATCGCCGTAAGCCTTCTGGCAACGCCTTCAAATGGGGCGGCGGTTGGCAGCCACGCGCTTTCTCAATGGCTGGCCTTCCAAAAGATAAGTATGGTCTCGTAGACTGGATCAAAATCACCAAAAACGGCATGCTCCTGCCTAAAGGCTCAATTGATCCAGATAATCCACTGTATGAGTCACCTATTCACTATGAATTTGATGAAGAGGGTGAAGAAGACATCGAAGATATGGTCATCAAGGTGAAGAGTAAGACCATTGCTGAGGTGCTCTTTCCTCATACCTTGCACACCTGGTGGTTGAACTGTAAAAGCTGCCACCCACATCGTTTTGTCCGTACAGCAGGTGATACGCCAATGACCATGAGAGAGATGGCCAAAGGCAAGTATTGCGGCGAGTGCCACGGTAAGGTTGCATTCCCTCTTGAGGATTGCGAAAAGTGCCATAACAGAGAAAAGGTTGCCGCATGTAAGGCAAGCGACAACTGCACCTTTGACTAAAGTGGCGTAGTAAGCATTGCAGGAGCGGTCATGATGAATACTATATTGAGATGCTTAACCATCACATTCATATTATTCTCATGCACCGCTCCTTTTGCTTTTGCAGAGGAGAGAACCCTCCCTAAAAAGATGACTCCAGCCAAGCTGGAAAAGTCTGTTCACCGACAGCTTAAATATATTGATAAACGCCTTCTTGCAGGAAAAAGTGCTGATCAAATTCAAAATAGCGGTAACGAGAAAGCTATTTCCATTCTTGAAGAAGGCAAGAAAAAGCGCGATCTTATTGCTGAACTGATCCAAAAAGGAGAGATAGAAGCCTCCTATTGGGCACTGAAAGATCTTGGCAATGATCTTCGTGCTGCCTCAAAACTTGTACGTGCAAAAAGCGTAACCGCAAAAAAGATTAAGGACGACCTAGATCTAGCCCGAATTAAAAGTGATGCCTATGAAGAGCGTGCCAAACAACGCGGCATTCATGATAGCAATGGCGGCAATGAGGCGCGTGAGCTATTTAATCAAGCTGAAGAAAAGCGCAAAGAAGCCATCCAACTTGAAAAGAGTAAAAAGTACAAAGAGGCCACTACTGCCTATCTCAGCTCTACCGAATTTTTGAAAAAGGCCATAGCCACCTCAAAACGGCTAGGCTATACCAGCAGTAAAATCGACAACACTAAAGAAGAAAAAAGAGCACTACCTAAAGGCATGACCCCAGAGAAACTGAAAAAATCAGTTATCAGACAATTCAAATATATCGACACCCGCCAGTTATCAGATAAAAGTGCCCAAAAAATAAAAGGTAGCGGAAATAGCGAAGCTATAACTATTTTTGATCGGGGACGCAAGCGTATTAATACCATAGCAAACAAGATTGACGAAGAGCAGTATGAAGAGGCTTATTGGGCTCTTAAAAAACTGGCCAGCTCTTTAAAGCACGCTATGAAACTGGCACTTGCAAAAGAAACCGAAGCTAAAAACAATAAAAATGAGATGGAGAGCGCCCGTATTACGAATGACGCCTATCTTGAGCGAGCAAAACAAAGGGGCATTCATGAAGGCAAAGGTGGCACAGAAGCCTTGGAGCTTTTTAAGAGCGCCGAAACTGAACGCAGTGATGCCACTAAAGCAGAATCTGAAAAACAATATAAGTGGGCATCAAAGGCTTACCAACTTTCAACAGAATTCTTGAAAAAATCGATTGCCTCAGCAAGAGAATGGCAAAAGGCAAATGAGTAAGGTACATTAAAGAGGGCTTGAAGACCTGAACAAACAATAAACTATGATAATCCCTACCCCATTGCTCGAGACCAACGCATGAAGCAACCCAGGTTACTTCATGCATTCATACGGCCTTTTTATGCCCTAGCTCTAATCTTTGCTCTTTCAGCAACAAGCTACGCAGAAGACACACCTTTCCGAATTGAATTTGTTACCAACTACAAGTCATTCCAATTCAAAGCGCAGGAAGAACTCATAAAGCAGAGCAAGGAGATTATGCCTGGTGAAATCCAAAGCCTCATAAATGACGCAATGGTTCCAGACATCAGCCAAGGACAAAAAATGTTCATGCTGGACGCTGCTAATGCAATGGCCAGTGGCTACAACCACTATCACGGCGGTGGTAAAAAACTACTTCGGAAGGTTGGCAAACTTATAAAAGAGGAGCTGAAAAAAGAGAAAGAAAAAACAGCAGAACTAATGAAATGGAATGAGGAAGAGCGTTTCCTCGGAAATTTTGTCATGAAAACCTATGAAAAAAAGATGGCAGAAAAGGGGTTAGCCCCTGTCATCTACCCTCACTGGGTGCACCGCATCTGGTTTGAATGCAAAGTCTGTCACCAAGATATCTTCATCATGAAACGGTGGCGCAATGATATCACCCAAGAAAAAATAGAATCTGGTGAGCAGTGTGGAAAATGCCATAATGGCGAACTCGCCTTTGGAATAGAAGATAATTGTGAGCGCTGTCACCTAGCTGGCAAACCAGAAGCTGACAAACTACATAATGCTAACCGCATAGATCATGAGGCAATAAAAGCTGTGGCCGATAAGGTTGGTGCTGAATGGAACATCGACAAGCTACCAAGTGGGCGCCTTCCTGTAGATCGCTTTGGATTTATTGATTGGCTCAACATGAAAAAATCTGGTGTTTTCAAGCCCATACACTCGCTTGATAAAAACTATGTACCCGAAACCAGAGATAACATGATCCTTTTTGAATCTAAGAGCAAGGCAAAAAATGTTCTCTTTAGCCATAACGTGCATTCAAGCTGGATCAAATGTTCATCCTGTCATCCAGAAGTGTTTGCAGAAAGTCTGACCAATAATGTGAAAATGGTCAGAATGTCAAAAGGCCAATACTGCGGTCACTGTCACGGCAAGGTCTCCTTTACCTTTGCAGACTGCACACGTTGCCATATACAGGAA
>Ga0316187_10001078_pt1 | contig 23034 bp, 24 predicted proteins | sample CroRivburrow1_MG_FD_204927 | JGI IMG/M metagenome (GOLD analysis project Ga0316187, IMG submission 204927) | Coastal sediment microbial communities from Maine, United States - Cross River worm burrow 1 | ecosystem: Environmental > Aquatic > Marine > Coastal > Sediment | place: USA: Maine...
CCAATGCATCTCCTTCCGTTATTATTCATCCCGGCCGACATGTCACATGGTATGGAGATGATACACAACGCTTAAGAGCGGTTGCTATATTAAATGCGCTCTTGGGATCATGGGGTCGTAAAGGTGGTTTTTATAGTCCTGAGAAAAAAGCACTTCCCACCTACCCACATCCAGAATTTCCGACACCTAAGAAAACCTGGAGAGATGCCCATCCTGGCAAATATAATCTTGCCCTTGAAGTTGTCTCCAATGATATTTGTGACTCCACTATCCCCTCCCCAGACAGAGATTGTAATTTCAAAGCATGGATAGTGAACGGTACAAATTTGATTTTCACCTTGCCGGATATGGCAAATACTCTGAAAGCTATGCAGAGTCTGGAATTTATGGTGGCAATTGATACCATGCCTATGGAAATCACAGGTTATGCTGATGTAGTTTTACCGGAGTGTACCTATCTGGAACGCCATGATTATTGCAGAACCGACCAGAACCGGCAGCCTAATATTGCTCTTAGGATGCCAGCGGTACCACCAAAATATGAGTCAAAACCAAGTTGGTGGATTGTAAAACAGCTGGCACATAAAATGAAGCTGGATGAATATTTCAAATGGAAGGATATAGATGAATTACTTGGCTGGCAATTAAAGCAGGTTGGGACCTCCCTGGATGAAATGAAAGAAATAGGTGTTAAAACTTATCCAAGGGAATATGATGACCTCTACTTTATTGATGGACAGGAAATCGAATTCAATACCAATACTGGTAAGATTGAATTGTATTCAACGGATCTTGCGGCTGAAGGATTTGATCCCATGCCTAAGTATACAGCACATGAGGAACCACCACCAGGTTTTTACCGGCTAAATTACGGCAGGAATCCTGCTCATACTTTCAGTCGAACAGCTAATAATCCTAATCTCACTGACTTATTCAATGAAAATGTACTTTGGGTAAATCCAAAAGTGGCTAAAGAATGGAGTTTTAAAAATGGTCAACCCATTTGGCTTGAGAACCAGGATGGGATTCTATCTAAATTTCCAATCAAGGTTAGAATTACTGAAAGGATACGTTTTGATTCTGTTTATATGGTACATGGATTTGGACATTCGGACCCTAAACTTTCAAGAGCTTTTGGAAAAGGAGTTAGTGATTCGGAACTAATAACCAAGGTTCTTGTCGATCCAATAATGGGTGGCACGGGCATGAGAGGAAATTTTGTAACTTTTAAATTGGAAAACCCACATAAAGAGGAGGTGACATCATGAGATATGCGATGGCCGTTGATACCAAAAAATGTGTTGGCTGCGCTGATTGTGTAGTTGCTTGCCAGACAGAAAACCAGGTACCTATTGGGTACTGCCGTGACTGGATTGTTGAAAATACCGCCGGCACATACCCTAAACTGGAATTAGAAATTAGATCAGAAAGATGCAATCACTGTAATAATTCACCATGTGTCAGGTGTTGTCCAACAGGAGCCAGTCATTATGCGGACGGTGGAATAGTATTGGTAACTGAAGATAAATGCATCGGATGTGGTGCTTGTATTGCCTCCTGCCCTTATGATGCCAGATACCCTCACCCAGATGGGCATGTTGACAAATGCACTTTCTGCATGCATAGGGTGAAAAATGGTCAGAAGCCTGCGTGTGTAGAAGTATGCCCTACTCATTGCATGTATTTTGGTGATTTGGATGATCCAAACAGTGAAGTATCTCTAGTTCTGAAGAACCGAAAATATAAAAGGTTGATCCCGGAAGCAGGGACTGATCCCCAATTGTATTTTTTAATATAATCTTTGAAAAATGAATGAAGAATTAATCACGAGTGGCAGGCTCAATTATAAAATAGATCCTCAATTGCATATATGGGGATGGGAAATACCCACTTATCTATTTCTGGGAGGCCTGGCAGCAGGGATCCTGTTTTTTGCCGCATTTTATTACCTGAGAGGAAAGGAAAAAGAAATGACAGCTGCGATTAAGATAGCTCCTATGTTAACACCCATTATGTTAGGTATAGGACTATTTGTTTTGTTTCTTGACTTACACCATAAACCCTTTTTCTGGAGGCTGTATACAACGATAAACCTGGAAAGCCCAATGTCATGGGGAGCATGGACATTAATGGTTATTACCCCTGTATCTATTCTATGGTCTGCTTCTTACCTGAAAGATGTGTTCCCTGGATGGGATTGGAAGTTTAAGTTATTGAATAACCTGGAAGCATGGGCAATAAAAAGCAGGATAACATTGGCATGGATCATGATTTTCTTTTCTATAATCCTTGGTGTGTACACTGGTATCCTATTGTCTGCTTTCAACGCAAGACCATTGTGGAATACATCAATCCTTGGAGCTTTATTCCTTGTATCAGGAATGTCAGCAGGTGCTGCTACCATCATGATGATGTCGAAGAATCATTTTGAACGTTCTCTTTTCAATCGGATTGATTTGGTATTAATAGGTATTGAATTATTTCTGGTTATCCATATGTTCATGGGTTTCCTTGCCAGTTCCCAGGTACAGATAGAATCAGCTCAATTGTTCCTGGGTGGCCCCTTTACCTTGCCTTTCTGGACAATTGCTGTATTTACTGGTATGATACTACCAGGATTGCTGGAGTTTCTTGAGATGAGAGGTCGCAGGATTCCAGCTTATATCCCTGGATTGCTAATACTGGCAGGGAATATTACATTACGATTTATCATTGTCTATGCAGGCCAGGCCAGCAGATATTTATATTAATAATCATGGAAAATAAAGTTAAAAAACCTAAGAATTATATGAATCCTTACCTTGCGGGTATACTGTTAGGTATGGTTTTATTGGCTTCCTTTTATTTAACAGGGAGGGGTTTAGGGGCCAGTGGTGCTACCAGAAGTGTAGTTGTAAGTGCGGTATCAACCATAGCCCCTACACATACGGCTAATTCAGCCTATTTTAGCAAATACACGAAAGAAAATAATCCGCTAAAATCCTGGCTGGTTCTTGAAATTGCCGGAGTAATAATCGGCGGATTTATTTCAGGAGCTTATGCAGGGAGACTAAAATTAAAAGTAGAACACAGTCCAAAAATAACACCTAGAAAAAGGATAGTTATGGCTAGTATCGGTGGTTTACTATTTGGATTTGGGTCACAATTAGGACGTGGTTGTACCAGCGGTGCAGCACTCACCGGAATGTCAGTTCTTTCACTGGCAGGATTTGTAACAATGATGGCCATATTTGGCACTGCATTCGCATTAGCATATTTCTTCAAGAATAACTGGATATAATTATGGGACCAATAGTACCTCTTTTAAATATTTCTAACGAATTAAATTTATTAATTGCATTCGTTATCGGCCTGGGCTTTGGAGTAGCTCTCGAACAAGCCGGATTTTCATCGAGCCGCAAACTGGCAGGTATGTTTTATGGTTATGATACCACCGTTTTAAAAGTGTTTTTCACTGCGTCAATCACTGCCATGCTTGGATTAATATTTCTCAATTATGTGGGTTTGATTGATCTTGACATCGTATATATTAATGAATATTATGTATACTCCAGCATTGTTGGTGGAATAATCATGGGGGCAGGTTTTATAATTGGAGGATTTTGCCCGGGAACTAGCTTCACAGCCATATCCATAGGTAAGATTGATGCTTTATGGTTCATTTTAGGAAGCATGATCGGTATTTTTATATTTGGCGAAACATACCCATTATGGGAAAAACTCTATATGAGCAGCCCATTAGGACCGGTTAAAATTTCTACTGTACTCGGCATAAGGGATGGATATTTTGCACTGCTTCTCATTGTAGTCGCCTCCTTAATGTTCTGGGTTGGAGAAATGGCTGAGAAAAAATTTAAAAGAGAAGATATTACCAATGAAATTTAATAAATAAAAAAATGAATACTAGAGTTATAATATGCATCATTTTAATATCATTTGGGAGTATTGCTGCTATTCTTCCTAAAGAAAATACATCTTCCATCCGACTAAATGCAGACCAGATGCTGCATGAAATACGTCTTGCAACCAATCTGATAAGTCCTGATGAATTAGCAGATCTGTTAATTAATAAAGATCCCTCCATTCTATTGATAGATGTACGGGATTCAATAGAATATGGAAAGTTTCATTTACCAGGAGCTATTAACATCCCATTAAATAACCTCCTGAATGATAATTGGATCCCGTATATTGATCAGATATCACAAAATAATATATTTTACAGTAATGGGACAATGCTTTCCAGTGAAGCTTGGATCATTACAAAACAACTTGGTTTTAAAAATAATTTTGTACTATCCGGAGGAATAAACGAATGGTTTGCAACCATTATAAAACCTGAAAGACCTACTTCAATGGCACCTACTGAAGAATGGGCATTGTATAATAAAAGAAAAGCATCCGGGATGTTTTTTACAGGAAGTAAAGCATCTTCTGCAGATGAAGCAGCACTATCCTTGCCTCCAGTGCCTAGAAAGAAGAAATCAAGAGTTCAGGGAGGATGTAGTTAATTACTTATAAATCAGACATATGAAACATATAAATTTATTAGCATTAGGTGGATTAATTATATTGCTAGCTGTTTTATTTGGCTTTGCCACTTTGAAAATTACTGGCAAGTATAAATTCAAAAGAGAATCAACTGAAATGTTGGAAATAGTGTCCCTTAGAGAGCATGCTCTCAGTATAGATAAGGTTAAGTCTCATTCCACTGATGATGAGTATACACTTATTGACATCAGGACACCAAAAGAATATATGATCTATCATATCTCAAATTCAACGAATATACCTTTTGATCGGTTATTGGATGATGATAATATGGACTTCTTTAATAGTCCCAAGAAGAAGATTATTTATGGGACATCAAGTGTAGGCGCAAATGCTGCCTGGATGATACTTACACAATTAGGGTATGATAATCTATTTATTTTAGACTGTGATCTAAATGACTGGAAGCTATATGTTGATGAAAAGAATATTTTCTCAGAACCTCCTAAAAAAAATGAAGATCCAAAGTTTGATTATGAGTCAATTATAAAGGAAACTGAAGGTTAAAAAATATTTGATTTTCGATTAAATTTTCAGGTGTATATCTTACACAGACTTTTTCCAATAAAATACCGGTATTCGATTAAATAAATGTCGCATAAACTGTGATATTTATATATTTTCACATATCAATGTCAGATATAAACTTAATAACTGTACTAGGCCCTACAGCTAGTGGAAAAACCAGTTTTGGCGTTTCACTCGCTTCTTTACTTAACGGAGAGATCATAAGTGCTGATTCCCGTCAGGTTTATAAGAATATGGATATTGGGACCGGGAAAGATATTAAAGAATATACAATAAAAGGAAGAAACATTCCATACCACCTAATCGATATACTCCCCCCTGGTTACAGGTATAACCTATACGAATTTCAGAAAGACTTTTACCAGAAATTTAGCGAAGTTCAATCCCGGGGTAAGTGCCCAATACTGGTTGGAGGGACTGGCATGTATATCGAATCAGTATTAAAGAATTATGACCTGAAAAATGCACAGGAAAATTATGAATTACGGGATTCATTACGTGATAAATCACAAGAAGAATTGGTCGAAATTTTAAGAAAATCAAATCCGGATTTACACAATACTACAGATTTATTGAATAGGGATAGAACAATTAGAGCAATAGAAATTGCTGTTTCCCACCTACGTGGAGAGAATATCTCCCAACCGACAACTAATATTCTGCCTCTCATTTTCGGAATTAAATTCGATCGGGGATTACAGAAAAAAAAAATATCTGAACGGCTTCATGCGCGCATCGATGCTGGCATGATTGATGAAGTTTCCAATCTTCTGGAGAGTACCTCATCCTCAGATCTGATCTATTATGGGCTCGAATATAAATATATTACTCAATTTCTACTTAAGGAATTGTCATATGACGATATGGTTAACAGGCTCGAAATTTCAATTCATCAATTCGCTAAAAAACAAATGACCTGGTTTCGGAGAATGGAAAAAAATGGATTTAAAATACACTGGATTGATGGACAGCTTCAAAGAGATAAAAAACTGATGATAGCAATGGAGCTTATTAAAAACATAGCACCTAATCTGAATCTTACATATTGAATATCACTGGAATTATATTATCAGGTGGGAAAAGTACCAGAATGGGAACTGACAAGGGGCTAATACCTTTTAATGGTAAACCAATGATAGAAACGGTTATTGATCATATGCTGCCATTGTGTAATCAGTTGCTGATCAGCACCAATAATCAAGAGTATCAAAAGTTTGGATTTGAGATGATTGCTGATGATTATGAAAACATGGGACCGATAGCAGGAATACTATCCTCATTTCCTCATGCTAAAAATGAGAGGATTCTATTAATATCATGTGATTTGCCAAATGCATCCACCTCTTTTTTAGCACAATTGATATTTTTGGCAAAAGACTTCGATATTACGTTACCAGTTTCGGATGGCCTGACTCAGCCTCTTTGCGGAGTTTATTCAAAAAAAATTATCGATCAGTTAAAATTATTGGTATTAAATGGGGAAACTAAATTACAGAACCTTGTCAGAAATTTTAATTTAAGAATAATAGAAAAAAAGGATTGCGGAGATTTCGATCTGAAAATTGAACTAGCCAATATGAATACAAAAACTGATATTTTGCGATATAAAAAAAAATACTAGGATAGTTTTTATACCCTTCAATTGGTTGTAATTCAAATAGTCTAATTATACCTTTTTTCCCAAGGCCGCTTTAGCAGCAAATTTAATTGATCCAAGCAATCCATACTTTTCAAATAAGATCTTCTTATACATATCACCCTTGCCTTTTGGAGGTATAATCTCTTTATCCTTTTTAATGAGGTTTATTGCTCTTTGCTTACATACTGATATGCACAAGCCACAACCAATGCATTGGTCTATGTTAATTTCCTTATGACTGTTAACAGGGAATATGGCATCCATCTGACATATATTCGAACAATCTTCACATCCATCACATTTTTCAGCTATAATTTCTGAAGTAAAATTTGTATGTAGTATTTCTGCAGGTTTATCAAATTTCTTCACAGCAGTAAGCACTCCACAACAACAACCACAACAGCAACAGATAAATGTAGGATTCTGGTTGTTCTCAGGTTGCAATACCATCCCCTCTTTTTTAGCTCTTGTCATTAGCTTTAATATCTCTTCCCGGGTAACCTCCTCCCCTACACCACGGTCCATCGCAAAATTAGCGGAATGCTCCAGCATCAAACATGTTCGGCGAATATCTGTTTGTTTACATGGTTCCTCCATAGCATCTTTTGCCTGACGGCAAACACAATTCATAACAGCAAAAGGACCAGGTGAATTTTTAATAATACCTCTAATATTATCATATTGCCCAACATGGAATTCAGGATCGATGCGTACATTTAATGGGATTGTACGCATCTGCTTTGTATTTTTTCTAATGAACTCCTCTGCAAACGCCTCTTCTTCATAGGCGAAAAAATCCTCAGCCAGGTCCCTTGTAACCCTATCTACCTGAAATTCAAACATACCAATTGCCAGTGGCACTTTCTGATAGGTCATCTTATTTCCTTTGCTTCGCCTTTTTACTCCCAGGATTGAACCTTTTTCACACATTTTGCCAAGCTTTTTCTCCAGCTCATTGAGTGAAATTTCATTCTTTGCAAACCGTTTTAAAATCTTTTCAGCAGTTTCAGGTAAAATACTTAAGTTTAACGCGATTCGAGCCTCTTCCTCTGAAAATAAGTGTTTTAATAATCGGATCTCAACACCAGATTTTGTTTCAGGATAGCCAACTGGTGCATTGTCCAGATGTTTTTGTAATTTTCGATAAACATCTTCCATAATATATTATTTAAAAATTCGTGACTCTAACTTCGACTTATCATGCTGTGTTCAATAATTCCAAATAAAAATAGTTGGCTAATAATTTCAGAAATATTTCTAAATTGAATTCATTAGCTTAGGAAATACAATTTACTAACATAAAAGAATCGAATCAATGAAAATTGTCTTTTTAGATAAAATGACGGTAGGTGATGTCCCAAATCTGGATAAGATCAGGAGTTTGGGTGAACTGGAGACATATGAAATTACTGAAAAAACTGAAACCATAAATCGTTCGAAGGATGCTGATATTATCATTACGAATAAGGTTGTCATAGATAACACTATCATAGATGCTTGTCCAAAACTAAAATTGATATGCATCGCGGCTACTGGAATGAATAACGTAGACCTTGATCACGCTAAAAGTAAAAAAATTCAGGTTAAAAACGTAACAGACTATTCCACATCATCTGTTACCCAGTCTACTTTTGCAATGATCTTTTATCTGATTAATCAAAGTAGATATTTTGATGATTATGTAAAATCCGGCAACTATCAGGAAAGCCCAATATTTACCCACCTGGGAAAAGAATATATTGAAATAAAAAACAAGACATTTGGCATTATCGGTATGGGAGCCATCGGTCAATCCGTTGCCAGGATAGCGACAGCCTTTGGTTGCAAGGTTGTATATTATTCAACTTCAGGAAAAAATACGAAGCAATCTTATCCTTCATTGGAACTGAAAGATCTTCTTCAACAAGCTGATATTATTTCTATTCATGCCCCTTTAAATAATCTAACAAAAGACCTTATCAAATATGAGGAAATGAAGTTAATGAAAGAATCAGCGTTCTTATTAAACATGGGTAGAGGTGGGATTGTAAATGAAGCAGACCTTGCCAGGGCTTTGAATGAAAACAGGATTACCGGGGCCGGATTGGATGTAATGGAAAAGGAGCCAATTGATCCAGCAAATCCTTTATTTAATGTTATTGATAAAAGTAAGATATTTATCACCCCTCATATAGCCTGGGCTAGCAAAGAAGCTCGTGAACTTCTTATCGAAAAAGTATATGACAACATTGTTGAGTTTCTGGATGAAGTACCTTAATCAGAGCTAGGTACTTCTACCAATGAAAGCTCTTTACTACCACTTTGGAGATCAAAAGCAAATGTAGATCCTTCTCCGATTCGACTAGTTACAGTAACTACCTGATTATGCGCTTCCAGAATATGCTTAACTATCGACAAACCAAGCCCGGTACCACCAAGATCTGTTGACCTGCTTTTATCAACCCGATAGAAACGCTCAAATATTCTTTTGATATCTTCAGAAGTTATCCCTACTCCATTATCAATAATCATGATTTTAACCAATTTGGAACCAGGTTCCAAATTGACAGCAACCTTATTGTTTTTTGATTGGGTATAGTTAATTCCGTTAAGAACCAGGTTTAGTAATACCTGGTAAATTTTCTGCTTGTCTGCGAATACATAGACCTCATCCGGGCAATTCTCAATGAAAGAAAGCTCCAATGATTTTTTTGCAGCTTTTTCCTCTAGCTGGTCAAAAACCTCCAGTATCAGTTCATATATATTAAAGTTAGAAAAATTCATTTTGATTGAACCCGCTTCCATTTGTGAAATGATCAATAAATCCTCCACAAGCTTATCCAATCTGGAAAGGCTTTTACCTGCTTTTTTCAGAAATCTTTTCCTTACATTTTTATCACCAATAGCCCCATCAATAAGGGTATGGATAAATCCCTGTGCTGCAAATATTGGTGTTTTCAATTCATGGGATACATCAGCAAGGAACTCCTTCCGATATGATTCCATTTTTTTTAATTCTTTAATCTCTTCTTCCTTAATCTTTGCATATTTGGATATTTCACGATTCAGTGCTTTTAATGGATTTTTAGATTTTGCTGCGGTTTCCTTAGTAAACGAATAATCCTCCTTTGTTATCAGATTCAGAAACTTATATAGCTTATTAATTTCATCAAAGATAAAGTATCGGTAAGTCAGATAGATGAGAAAATAAGCAATTGAGAATGTAATAATAGCTGTAAGAATTATCGCTATATAAGAAACTCCTTCGAAAAGTGAAAGGAATGCAGCAGAAACAATGGAAATAGAAATGCCAAGCAGTAAAGCAACCGCCCTGGAACTATAAAACATGTTAATTTAATTGAATTTTATATCCAACACCTTTCAATGTAGAAATATAACCTTCGCCTATCTTCTCTCTCACTTTTCTAATGTGAACATCAACCGTACGAGCTAGAACATAAACATCGGATCCCCAGATATTTTTAAGTAATTCATCTCTGGTATGTACTTTGTTTGGATTTTCGGCCAGGTAGAATAGCAATTCGAATTCTTTCTTTGGTAAAGTGATACTCTTATCTCCTTGAGTAACAGAATAACTTGCTTTATCGATAACAAGATCTTTAATATTAATCACTGACATTTCAGTATTACCGGGCCTCTTTCTTCTGAATAAAGCACTAATTCTGCTCATTAATGCACGTGGCTTAATTGGTTTTACAATATAATCATCAGCACCTACATCAAAGGCAGCTATTTCAGAATATTCTTCAGCTCTGGCAGTCAAAAATAGAATAAAAGCCTGCTGCATTTCCGGAATATCCCTGATTTGACGACAGGTTTCTACGCCATCCTGAAGAGGCATCATAATATCCAGAATAACAAGATCCGGAGTAAAGGACTTTGCTATCTCAATCGCATTAATTCCATTGTTAGCAGTTTTTACATTATAGCCTTCCTTCTGTAAATTGTATTTCAACAATTCCAGTATGTCTTCTTCATCATCAACGACTAATATTTTATACTCTGTTTTTGAATTCATATTAAATTTTATAATTAATAGAATAAAATTACCCACAAAAGGAAACTATAAAAATGATGTATTCAAATTTAATATAAAATTAATGTTCAATACATATTAGGGTGATTTATAAATAGGCAAATGAATATTATGAAATTATTTCCCAAATTGAAGTTTTAATTTTTCAATGTATTTTTTTAAATCTCCTCCAAATGAATTATTAAGTTCATTTTCAAATACACTTTGCTCTCCGCGGTACCTAATAAAGGACATAAAAAATGTATTATCAGGTGCGAAATCATCAAAATAATGATGATAAAATTCCTTATTATTAAATGCTATTGTTTTAACATCTTCTTTGAATGTATTTAATAGTTCCTCTTTCCTATTGATCTTTTCATCGTAGGAATCACCGGAAGAGAAGGACTTATAAAGGCTATCAAGCTTATCTGCTCCTTTTAAAACATATTCAGTAAAATATTTACGATCCTGGTTTCGAATATTGAATTCATATAACTCTTTCGAGTCCTTACCAAACCGTGAAGAAAGAAAAATATCTGCTCCTGTTTTTCCAATAAAAGAAGCCAGGTTCTCATTAAAAGCCAGACTGTCTTTTACAAAAATAGTTCCATGAGTTAATTCATGGATAATCAAATCAGCTAAAGACCCTTCATTTCTCAATAACATATTTGATAATATCGGATCTTTTAAAATACCAAGAGTTGACCAGCCATCAGCAGTCCGTATGCTAACATCCAATCCTGTTTTCTTTAACTTTTCAGCTTCCTTTTCTGCCATTTCCTTCATAAAATATCCTTTGTAGGAAAATGTGCCAAGAATTGGAAACTTCCATTCATATGCTTCTAATTCAAAGGGAGGACATGCTGTAACCACCCACATCAATTCTTTCCCTTTCTGATCATAAAAAGATGTATAATTTTTAATACCCTTTAATCCCAGTTCATTCACGGCAAATTGTTTCGCTTCTTCAATCAATAAAATTTTTGCTTTTAAAGAATCCGGGAATTCTGAATCGCTCAAAACCTCAGATACTTTTATAGATCCGGAAATAATACGTAATTGTCCTTTTGCTTGTACATAAGCATAGTATACCAAATTATATTTGACCAGTAAAATCAAAAAAACAAGGCTGAGAATAAATAATAATATCAGGTTCCTCTTTTTCACTTTCTTGCGTATCTATTCAATACAAAATCAGCCAGACCTTCAGCCTCAAAGGTATCTATAGGATATTCATCATATATAAATGGCTAAAGTCTGGTGTATAATTACACAATAAAAAGATAATCCGTAAACTAAGATGATCTCTTATTAAATCATTTTTTACCAATATAAACTCTTCTGCTAAAAATTAAAATTGTTTACTTCCTTTGTATAATAAAATTGTTGTTAATTGAATTCTTAAATAGTACTTTCACGTTTTAACCCTATATTATTTCAATAAGAATGAGTGATCAAGAACAAAAACTAAAAGCCCTTCAACTCACAATCGATAAACTAGATAAAACCTACGGAAAAGGATCGGTTATGAAGCTCAGTGACAACCAAGTCCTGGATATACCAGCAATTTCAACAGGCTCTCTTGGATTAGATATCGCACTAGGTATTGGTGGAATCCCAAGAGGCAGAGTAACTGAAATTTATGGGCCTGAATCATCAGGTAAAACGACGTTAGCCATGCATTGTATTGCAGAAGCCCAAAAAACCGGTGGTATAGCCGCAATTATTGATGCTGAACATGCCTTTGATAAGACATATGCAGAGAAATTAGGCATTGACACAGAAAATTTACTTATTTCCCAGCCAGATAATGGTGAACAAGCACTGGAAATCACAGAGCATCTTATTAGATCCGGTGCCATCGATATCATTGTTATTGATTCGGTTGCAGCCCTTGTGCCAAGAAGTGAGCTGGAAGGTGAAATGGGAGATAGCAAAATGGGGCTCCAGGCACGCCTGATGTCCCAGGCACTTCGTAAACTAACCGGTACGATCAATAAAACAAAATGTGCCTGTATCTTTATCAACCAGCTTCGCGAGAAGATTGGAGTCATGTTTGGAAATCCGGAAACAACAACTGGTGGTAATGCCCTGAAATTTTATTCTTCCGTTCGATTAGATATTCGTAGAATAGGCCAAATTAAAGAAAGTGCTGACAATATTCTTGGTAATAGAACAAAGGTGAAAGTTGTCAAAAACAAGGTTGCACCACCTTTTAAAGTTGTTGAGTTTGACATTATGTATGGTGAGGGCATTTCAAAAGTCGGAGAGATTATTGATATTGGTGTAGATTTAAACATAATTCAGAAATCCGGATCCTGGTTTTCTTATAAAGAAAATAAACTAGGGCAAGGACGTGATTCAGTAAAATCACTACTTCTTGATAATCCTGAATTGATGGATGAACTTGATGCTTCAATACGTGCAAAACTGCGCGGAGAAGAACCAACAGAATAAGAAAAAAATAATGATATTTGAAAAAATCCGTGATTCTTTTTTGATCACGGATTTTTTTATGCGCTCCGAATTGCAATAACAGGATCAAGGCGGGCAGCCAGTGCTGCCGGAACAATTCCTGAAACCATTCCTATAATACTTGATACACCCATACCCAGAATCATATTTTTTGCACTTAATGTCAGATTCAAAGTTCCTGTAGGCATGAAGGTTATACCGTATACCAATAAGAGGCCTATGGCTCCTCCAAGCAGGCTTAAGAAAATAGCTTCAAATAAAAACTGGAATAGAATAAAATAGTTTTTTGCACCCATAGATTTTTGGATTCCAATTATACTAGTACGTTCTTTTACTGAAACGAACATAATATTAGCAATACCAAAACCACCAACCAGTATAGAGAAACTACCTATCACCCAGCCTGCAATCCCGATAACATCAAAGGTAGCTGAAATCATATTGGCAAAAGCTTCCGAACGATTTATAGCAAAATTATCTTCTTCTATAGGTTTCAGTCCTCTTTTTATTCGCATAAAACCCCGGATTTCATTCTCCAGATTAACCAATCCCACATCATCGTCCAGTCCTTTGACACCAATTAGTGATTCAATACCCCATTTTGGACCGCTATAATATAATTTTTGAAATCCGGTATAAGGAATGATTATAAAATCATCGTTACTTGGGGCATCAATAAGGTTTTCTCCCTGTGCCTTCATCACCCCTATTACATTATATTTCAGACCTTTAATTTTTATTTGCTTACCAATTGGATTTTTATCAGCGAATATACTTTTGGCAATTTCAGCACCAAGAATAGTAACACTCCTTCCGAAATTTATCTCAGAAGGGCTGAAATACCGGCCATTCTCAATCGGAGTCTCATAAACATCACTATAACCATAAGTAACACCGAATAATATTCCCCCACCTGTACTACTACTTTCATGTCTTACTATAACCCCATCTTTAACTACAAACAAGCAAATCCCGTCATGATATTTAAGGTTATCTTCAAGAAATTCAAATTCCTCGAATGTAGTTTGAGGTCTGTTATAATATTTCCACCATTGGAAAGGCCCATCAAATATCCAAGGCCATTTTTCAACACGAATTACTTTTTCACCTATAAAGGAAAGACTCGCCCTCAGGCTATTTTCAAGTGAATCCACTACTGTTAACACACCAATAATGGCAAAAATGCCAATTGTAACACCCAATAATGAAAGAATAGTCCTCATCAAGTTGACTCGTAATTCATTTACCGCAAACCTCAAACTCTCATATAATAGTCTTATAAACAGCATAATTATTCTATGGAATAAATTTAATTAGTAACTAATATTCAAAATCAACATTATTTTTCACGCAAATTATATAGCTTTGCAAACCCAAAAAATTATTTTAATTAATAATTTCACGCTGTAATAATAAACATGAAATTATCAGAATTCAAGTTTGATTTGCCCTCTGGTCTTATATCATTATATCCGGCAGAAAACAGGGATGAGTCTCGAATGATGGTTATCCATCGAGACACCGGAGAAATCGAAGATAGAATATTCAAAGATATTGTAGAATACTTCGATGAAAAGGATGTATTGGTAGTTAATGACACCAAAGTTTTTCCAGCCAGGTTGTATGGAAACAAAGAAAAAACCGGTGCTAAAATAGAAGTTTTTCTACTTCGGGAGTTAAACAGGGAAATGCATCTATGGGATGTCCTTGTTGATCCTGCACGTAAAATACGGGTAGGCAATAAACTATACTTTGGTGATGGCGAACTTATCGCTGAAGTAATTGACAACACAACCTCCAGAGGAAGAACCATACGATTTCTATATGAGGAATCTGACGAAGAGTTCTACAAGATGATTGACTACCTTGGTGAAACACCTTTGCCTAAGTATATAGATCGACCTGTAGAATCAGATGACAGGGATAGATATCAAACTATATACGCAAAGCATATAGGCGCTGTAGCTGCTCCGACGGCTGGACTACATTTCACGCAACAGGTATTGAAGAGATTGGAAATTAAGAGTGTAGATGTGATTCCTATAACTTTGCATAGTGGATTAGGTAGTTTCAGGGCTGTAGATGTTGAAGATCTCACCAAGCATAAGATGGATTCTGAGAATTATAATGTGGAGGTACCCACAGCTACCAGAGTTAACGAAGCTCTTGATCAAAAGAAACGGATATGCTCTATTGGTACTACTTCTATGCGCGCTCTTGAATCATCGGTTTCTGCAAACGGACGACTAAAAGAAAGTGGAGGTTGGACAGATAAATTCATTTTCCCTCCTTATGAGTTCAAGATATGTAATGCGCTATTAACTAATTTTCATATGCCTGAATCTACACTATTGATGATGGCAAGTGCTTTCGGAGGATTTGACCTGATAATGGAAGCTTATCAAAAAGCAATAAAAGAAAAATATAGGTTTTTGACGTATGGAGATACCATGCTCATTATCTGATATTTAATCAAGTATTTCCAGGCTTCTCAATTTATGTCTATGAATGAATCGGCAATTATCGTCGCAGGAGGATCTGGTATTCGTATGAATAGTGCTACTCCAAAGCAATTCATTCCAGTCAATAAGCTGCCTGTACTCATGCATACCTTGTATGCTTTTTATGGTTACAGTAAAGATCTAAATATTATTCTTGTATTGCCATCCAGTGATTTGAATACCTGGAAGGATTTATGTATCCGACATGACTTTACGATTCCTGTTAAAATCGTATCTGGTGGCCAAACCCGGTTTCAGTCAGTTCAGAATGGTTTAGCAGTATTGGATGATGAAGGATTAGTGGCTATACACGATGGCGTAAGGCCCCTCATCGATAAAGAAATAATAGCTGCTTCTTTTCAGATAGCTGCATTACATGGAAGTGCAATAGCATCTGTCAGATTAACAGAATCTATCAGAGAATTGGATAAAGACCAAACAAAAACAGTTGACAGATCCAGGTATAGAATCATTCAAACGCCGCAAACCTTTCAGATAGCAATTATAAAAAAAGCCTATCAGCAATCTGAATCAAAGTCTTTTACAGATGACGCAAGTGTAGTAGAGAAAGCAGGATTTAAGATATCCTTATTCGAAGGAAGCTACCGGAATATTAAAATTACCTCGCCACAGGATATTGTAATTGTTGAATCACTACTTAAAACCATTTAGTATTAAGTAACTAATATTCGTCTTCATTAAAAAAGAAATCCTCTTTGGTTGGATAGTCGGGCCATATTTCCTCAATATTTTCATATGGCTGTCCATCATCCTCTAATTCCTGAAGATTCTCAACAACTTCCAATGGAGCACCAGATCGGATGGAATAATCGATCAATTCGTCCTTGGTAGCTGGCCAGGGTGCATCCTCGAGATAAGAAGCTAATTCTAAAGTCCAGTACATTTTCCTAATTTTTTTTAATCTTTCTTTCTGTAAAAGGGTGCAAATATAAAATCAATATTTTGTATATAAACAAATTGAATTAATTTTTATACAATTTTTTTTATAAAATGAACAAAAAACCTAACTGCTACATAATAAACCAATATTTTGAGCCCACAACTTTACAACTTTATTAATCATTCGATTTGAAGGGAAATAGTAACCCTTGAATAAAAATAAAAGATTCGATATCACATCGTTTCATACTGAATAATGCTAAATCTTGCTGCTTAAGGAGATTGGGATTAAACCGGATAATGGAGTATTATTTTACCTAGCCTATCCATATCATTCCAAATAGATTCATTTCCACAAGAGGATTAATTATTCTTTGTGTATTTGACATTGTTTTAAATTTTTTTTTATTAATTTGAATCCTTTCATCTAAAATAATACCAATAAATTATTATAAAACATCAAGAATGAACCATAAAACTTTCATGAGATTCATTGCATTAACAACATTAATTTTCTTTCTCCAAATAGGTCACATTAGTATTGCTCAAGATGATGATTTCTCAATTTTTGATATTGAATCCGAGGTAACAATGACCATAACATCGGATATTTCTGCCTTAGTCTTAAATAAATTTATAGATAATGATTATACCACCGCTTTGATCAATTTTGAGATAAATGGGGAAAATATACCTTTCAAAGGCAAAATTAACACAAGAGGAAACTTCAGGAGGGATACCTCAAACTGCGACTTCCCCCCTCTTAAATTGAAATTTAAAAAAGAAGATATTAAAAATGCCCTATTACATGGGAATACTTCTATTAAGATTGTAACTCATTGTAAGTCCAATGTTCCAGAATTCAAACAATTTTTAATGCGGGAATATTTAACTTATAAAATATATAATGAACTTACGACTTATAGCCTGCAGGTAAAATTGGTAGACATTATTTATAAAGATATCAAAGGTATTGAAGAGCCCATTAAACAAACTGCTTTTTTAATCGAAGACATTGATCACTTAGCTAAAAGGAATGGGATGAAAGAGTATGAAGAGGATATTAGCTATAATGATCTAAATAGTGAGAATGCTATTCAACTCTCAGTTTTTCAATTCATGATTGGTAATTCAGACTGGATAGTACAAATGGGAAAGAATCTAAAGTTCATATCAGATGGCAATAACATAATAGCCATCCCTTATGATTTTGATTATACGGCCCTTGTTAACACGGATTATTCACTTGGTGGTGAATCTACTTTTTTATCAACACCTGAAAGACTATTTAAGGGAGATTGCTTTACTGTAAAAGATCTGGAAAAAAATATTTTATTATTTAATGACAAGAAAAAGAATATTATGAAATTGATCAGCGGATCAAAAGATTTGAGTTATGAATCAAAACAATATATGAAAATGTATCTAAATGAATTTTACAGGATTGTAAATTCAGAAAGTAAACTTGCCACTACTTTACTGGAAAACTGTGAGAATTAAATAGTATTATATTTTTAAGAGTTTCATATTACAAATAAAACAAATCAAATAAACTCACCTTCAATAGTTACCTTTCCTTTGTTTCTTTAATTAAAATAAGAAGAAGAGGACTGGTTTTTTTGATCACATAAAAATAAGCTAAACTTAACAGATCATTACGTTTGGAATTCCTGTTTTAAAGCATGATATAAGATAAGTTAAATTTCTTAATGAATTATAAAAAATATTACCTTGTTAATTATTGACAACTTTTATCTTATCGTGCTGTATATTAGCAATTTATATTATGGGCTATATATAATACAAAATTTATCAGGTTTGGACAATTGTAAAAAAAATACAAAATTTATAGTATAATTTAGGGACGGATTATGAAGGCTATTTTTCAACTGGCTACAGTTTTACTATTATTTTTATTCACCTCAGGAAAAATTCTGGCCCAAGAGGAAATTGACAGCCTTCAAGCAGCAATAAGGAATACATCCAACATTGAAGAAAAACTTGATATTTACAGTAGGTTGATTCGTGAATACTGCAATCAGGATCCCGAGAAAGCCCTGGAGGCTGCTGAAATCGCCCTTGCCATGGCTTCTAAACTTCCTGATTCCGTTATTGTTCCTCAATTATTTAACAGTGTAGGAATTGCAAACTATTATCAGGGTAACTTTTTATTTGCGATTGAATACTTCATAAAAGCTCTGAATGGCTATGAATTTCTTGGAAATACTTTTAAAGCAGCCGGTGTTCTTAATAATATTGGAGTAACCTACGGCGACATCAATAATTATGAAAAGGCAAAAGAGTTTTATTTTAGAGGATTACGATCATATGAGAAAATAGACGATCCTGAAGCCAACGCAGCAATACTAAACAATATTGGCTCAAGTTATGAATCCTTGGAATTAATTGATTCAGCAGAATTCTATTACAATGCTTCACTTAAAATTGCTGAAGAATACGATCTGGAGAAAAATATACCTGATGCCTTAAGTAATTTGGGCAATATACACATGAAAAGAAAGGAGTATGGTAAGGCCCTTGATTATCAAAAACGGGCACTTCAATATGATATCAAAACCAATAATTCAATTGGAATGATAGAAACATATGGCTCCTTTGGAAATATATATCTTGAACTGGGAAATTATGATGAAGCTTATAAATACTTAATGATGTCTTTGCGACTCACAGAAGAGTTGGACATGAAAAATCGAAGAGCTGAAATTTATGAAATATTAAGCAGGTATTATGAAAAGATTGGGAATGTTAAAAAAGCTCTGGAATACTTTAAAAAGCATACAACCCTGAAGGACAGCATTTTTACGATTGAATTAAGAAGACAAATCGAAGATTTACAATTGAGCTATGAAAATACCAAAAAGGAACAGGAAATTACATTATTGAATGAGAGGAACAACTTAAAAGATACACAATTACAACTTCAGACGACTAAGACAAGGCTTTTACTGGTATTTACAATCCTGGCTATCTTTATCCTTGGACTTCTATTGCTGAATATACGAGTTAAAAGTCGGACAAATAAATTGCTTCGAAAGCAAAACGATAAAATTCAGCATCAAAATGCTGAACTTGAAAGCAGAAGTATCAAACTGGAAGAATTATCAGTAGAAAAAGACAATTTTATTAATGTTGTAGCTCATGATTTAAAATCACCCTTAAACAATATATCAGGCCTAGCTAATTTAATCCAGATAAATGGTAAGTTGAGCGAAGAGCAAACTCATTATCTGAATCTTCTAGACCAGGTATCTAATGAATCAAAGAATCTGGTATCCAATTTATTGGATATAAATAAATTGGAAGCCGGTATATTTGAACAAGAAGTAGAGGATTTTGAAATTCAATTTGTTATTGATAAAGTGATACATAACTATGAAAAAAGTGCCTCAGAAAAAAACATCACTATCCAGAAGAATTGCAACGCCAAATTAAAGATTGAGAATAATAAGGAATTCATTGAAAGAATTCTGGATAATATCATTTCAAATGCGATTAAATTTTCTCCGGACAATAGAAATGTAACTATTTCATGTGATTTTAGTGCAAAACATTTAATCTTATCAGTCTTAGATGAAGGACCAGGTATTAAAAAAGATGAACAAAAAGATCTTTTTAAAAAATTCACCAAATTATCAGCAAGGCCAACCGGAGGTGAAAGTTCTACGGGTCTTGGACTAGCTATTGTAAAATTATTGGTTGATAAGTTAAATGGGGATATCGAAGTGATCTCAGAGGAAGACAAAGGGACAGAGATAAAAGTTCGAATTCCAGCTTCTTATTCAGTTGATATTTAATTTCCCTAACATATATTTAGATTATTAGTAGTAGTATCTTTCTATTATCATGCGCAAATAATCTTCTTATTATATTTGTAATTAATAGCTATTATCAATTACTTTTTGTTCTTATTACAACATGGAAAATATTAGCTTATATGAGTTAAATCAAACCATTAAAGAGTGTCTTTCCAGTAATCTCCAACCAAGTTACTGGGTAATCGCTGAGATTGGCGAACTGAAAGTAAATCAAAAGGGACATTGTTATCTTGAACTTCTTGAAAAAACACATGATAACATAATAGCCAAGAATAAAGCAACTATCTGGTCCTATACTTATCGAAACCTTTCAGGATGGTTTGAAGCAATTACTGGACAAGCCTTAAATCCCGGGATGAAAATACTTGCTAATATCGTTGTGAGCTACCATGAGGTGTATGGATTAAGCTTGAACATAAAGGATATAGATGCAAATTTTACTCTTGGTGAAAGAGCAAGAAAACGAAAGGAGATAATTGATAAACTAATTTCAGATGGTGTAATTGAAATGAACCAATTGGTGCCGCTCCCTTTGGTCCCTCAACGAATTGCACTTATTGCTTCTAAAAGATCTGCCGGCTACGAAGATTTCATAATTCAATTACATAATAATCCCTATAATTATAAATTTAAAGTCACTCTCTTTGATTCAATTGTTCAGGGACCTGATGCCGAACAATCAATAATAGATGCATTAATTGAAGCCAACGATAATATTAGCCAATTTGATCTATTGGTCATTATTCGGGGTGGAGGAGCAACTCTTGATCTTGAATGTTTCGATTCTTATGAACTGGTAAATCATGTTGCCCAATACCCTATTCCGGTAATCACTGGCATAGGACATGAGAGAGACGAGACTATTACCGATATTGTAGCTCATACGAATTTAAAAACACCAACTGCAGTTGCAGAATTTCTTATAAATGGTTGCAATCAATATATTCTTCAAATTGAAACAAACTTTAGAACTATTAGTGATGCGGTCCAACTTTCCATGATGACTCAAAATAATAAGCTGAACCATTTGTCTCAAATCCTGCATTTCGGGTCAATATCGAATATAGAAAGACATAAAAACAACTTTAATAGAATTCATCAAAACATCATCTTTATTTCAGGGAATAAATTGGATCAAATTAGAACCAAAATCAATTTTCTATCTACAAACTTAAAATCAGTATGTTTGAAAATCCTGGAATATCATAAAAATGCTTTAAATGAATATCAATTGAAAATCGAATTACTTAGTCCAATAAATATATTAAGAAGGGGATACAGTATCACAAGGATTGATAATAGGATAATTCGATCTTATAATGATATTAAAGAAAATGACACAATTGACACCGAATTATCAGATGGCAAAATAAAAAGTAAAATAATAAAAACGTAATGACTAAAAAACAACTAACCTATCAAAAAGCTCTGGAAGAGCTTGAAGCAATAGTAACTAAAATTGAGGAGAACGAGCCAGAAGTAGATGAATTGAATGACCTTGTTAAAAAGGCAGTTGATCTGGTAAATTACTGCAAAGCAAAGCTAAAGTTAACTGAAGAGCAACTTAAAAATAACCTTGAAAACCTGGACTCCAATGAATAATTATTTGATGATACTATTCAAAACAGAGTTTACAATAGATAGAACAAGACTGAATCCTATAGCCCACCAAAATCCATCAACATCAAATCCGGTGATAAAATAACCAGCTAAAAGAATTACCAGCGCATTAATGACCAGTAAAAAAAGTCCCAATGTTACTACTGTAACAGGAATTGTCAATATAATCAAAAAAGGCTTTACAGTAACATTCAGAAAAGCCAAGACCAAGGCAACTAATACTGCCCAAAAAAAGTTTGCCACATGAACTCCTGGCAATAAATAAGAGGTTAATAATACTGCTACTGCAGTTATCAATAACCTGATCAGAAAACTATTTGAACCATTTTGCATATTTAATATAGTTATTTGAAGTTCTACCAAACACCTCTTTCATTTTATCACTTACTTTCTTTATTTTTTTTGCGGGGATTCCGGCATAAATGTATCCGGATTCAACAATCGAATTTTCTAATACTACTGCTCCAGCTGCAATGATTGATCCGGTTTGAACTACTGCATGATCCATAATAATTGCACCCATACCAACAAGAACATTATCTTCAATTGTGCATCCATGGACAATTGCATTGTGTGCAATAGAAACACCATTACCAATAATAGTTGGTGCCTTTTTATAAGTGCAATGGATCACAGCCCCGTCTTGAACATTGGTATTGTCTCCAATCTTAATAAAATGCACATCTCCCCGTACAACTGCATTAAACCAAATGCTACAATTATTGCCCATTGAAACCTCCCCTACAACAGTCGCATTATCAGCAAGATAGCAATTAGTTCCAAATTCAGGATGGATTCCACGGATTGGCAATACTAAGGCCATAGTTATGATTTTTATCAAAAATAGAGAATATTTGAACTAAATTGTAAAACATAAAAATTATTTTTACAACTATTCATGAATTGTCAGGTTCTCAAGACATGGTAAAACAAGCTATATGGATTTTATTTATATACATCATTATC
>Ga0316187_10001079_pt1 | contig 23018 bp, 18 predicted proteins | sample CroRivburrow1_MG_FD_204927 | JGI IMG/M metagenome (GOLD analysis project Ga0316187, IMG submission 204927) | Coastal sediment microbial communities from Maine, United States - Cross River worm burrow 1 | ecosystem: Environmental > Aquatic > Marine > Coastal > Sediment | place: USA: Maine...
TGGGTTGCCACTACTGTTCCTCTGTATCCGCCATCCCGCACCAGTAGATTGCTTCCCATGCCCAGCCACAGCAGTGGTTCCGTTATAGGCAGCTGCTGCAGGAACTGGATGAGATCCATACCTCCTGCCGGACAGTAAAACTGTCGCGCCGGACCACCCACTCGCCAGGTGGTATGTTTTGCAAGCGGCTCGTCATACAGCATCACACCGCGCCAATCTGATTGCTCAGCCACTAACATGCTCCTTTTCCCTTTCGCATCTGGGCCGACTGTTTACTACCACCAGGGCAGGGTTTCTTCTGGCTGGTTTTTGGAGCAGCTTTTTTGAGTGCAGACCATGCGGCCATAAGCGACTCACCGCACCCCATATGCAAATGTCGTAAACTGGATTGGCTCATAGAGAATCTCCTGTCAGACTTATCTCAGCTGCCAATTTGGCAGCAATGCCACCGATATCCCCCGCTCCAAGAGTGAGTACGATATCCCCATCCTGCAACACACCCGGTAAAACCGTGGACAGCTCCGCGATAGGATCAACAAATACTGGATCAACCTGACCTCGCGCGCGCAACGCCCGGATCAATGACCGCGTGTCTGCACCAGGGATTGGCTCCTCTCCTGCTGCATAAACCTCTGTCAGCAGTAACACATCGGCCTTGGATAACACCTGCACAAAATCTTCAAACTGCTCTTGGGTGCGGGTATAGCGATGAGGCTGAAATGCCACCACCAACCGCCGCTCTGGCCAACCCTCCCGCACTGCCTCTATGGTGGCATCCACTTCCCGTGGATGATGCGCATAATCATCAACCAGCATCACCTCTCCGGCAGCAGTCTGACACTCACCCATTACCTGAAAACGGCGGCCAATACCCTGGAATTCCAACAACCCCTTTTGAATGGCAGCATCAGCAACTTTCAGTTCACGTGCTACGGTTATCGCTGCCAGCGCATTCAACATATTGTGTCTGCCCGGCATATTCAGGGTGACATCCAATTGCGGATAGCCCGCCTGATGCACTCTGAAAAAGGTCTGCAACCCCTCCTGACGGATGCCACTGGCACGTACATCTGCCTCTGCAGCCGTACCATAGGTGCGCATGGGGCGGGCTATCTCTGGCAACAGTCCACGCACCTCATTATCATCAATACAGAGCACCGCCAGTCCATAAAAAGGAAGGTGGTGCAGAAACTCCATGAAGGTACTACGTAGACGATTGAAATCGCCGTCATAGGTGGTCATGTGGTCAGCATCCACATTGGTTACAACTGCCAGCATCGGTTGCAGGTAGAGGAAAGACGCATCACTCTCATCTGCCTCTGCCACCAAATAATCACTGTCACCCAGACGGGCATTACTGCCTGCACTGTTCAGCCTGCCACCGATCACAAAGGTTGGATCCAAATCGCCTTCTGCCAAAAGACTTGAGACCAGGCTGGTGGTTGTGGTCTTGCCATGTGTTCCCGCCACCGCAATGCCAAAGCGGAAGCGCATCAGCTCCGCCAGCATCTCTGCCCGTGGCACAACAGGGATACGCTGCACCCGCGCTGCCGCCACTTCAGGATTGTCCTCTTTTACAGCACTGGAGATCACCACCGCATCACAACCAACGACATTTCTTGAGCGATGCCCGATCATGATCTTGGCACCCAACTCTGCCAGCCTTTGGGTTGTTGGCCCTTCACGTACATCAGAGCCCGTTACCTGAAAATCAAGATTCAGCAGAACCTCAGCAATGCCACTCATACCCACACCGCCAATACCGACAAAATGGATACACTTTACCCGGCTCATTATCTCGGCAGGTCGCCTGCATAAATTATTCGTTGGCATATTCATGGGTTACAGGCCTCCTGACAGAGATCAGCTACACGCCGCGTCGATTCGGGCTGCGCCAGAGCACGCGCCTTTTCAGCCATTCGCTGTAGCTGGGCACGATCACTTAACAACTCATTTAGGCAGACTGCCAAGCTCTCTGCATTCAGTTCGGACTGAGGCAACAATCTTGCTGCCCCTTGATCACACAAATAGCCTGCATTGCGGGTTTGGTGATCATCCACTGCATGGGGAAAAGGAACCAACACCGCTGCGACTCCCGCTGCCGCCAGTTCCGAAACAGTCAATGCCCCAGAACGACAGATCACCAGATCAGCCCAACCGTAGGCCTCTGCCATATCTGTAACAAAGGGCTGCACATGCGCCTCTACACCGACCGCCGTGTAAGCTGCCAACGTTGCTTCATCCTTATCCCGACCGGCCTGATGCCGCACTATCGGACGCAAGCCCTGCTCCATTTTTGCCAACGCACGTGACACTGTGTCATTCAATGCCTGAGCACCCTGAGAGCCACCCAACACCAGCAATCTCAACGACCCTTTGCGCCCAGCCATACGCTCAGTTGGGGTTGGCAATGCTGTAATTTCAGCTCGCACCGGGTTGCCCACAACCTCTGCTTGTCGCTCTGCCCCAAAACTCTTCGGAAACGCTTCCAATACATGATTGGCAATACGTGATAACAATTGGTTGGTCATACCAGGGATTGCATTCTGCTCATGGATAATCAGTGGAATGCCCATCAAACGCGCCATCACACCACCTGGCCCCGTCACAAAACCACCCATGCCCACCACCACACCGGGCCGCTTGCGTATCAGCACAGTCAGCGCCTGCAACATGGCCAACCCCAGTTTAAAAGGTGCTACCAACCAGCGAGCCAGTCCCGTACCACGCAACCCCTGTACATCAATCCACTCCATGGAAAAGCCAGACTCCGGCACCACACGCGCTTCAAAACTGTTGCGGGTTCCAAGCCAGAACACGTCCATGCCACGGGCACGCAGATCTTCAGCCACTGCCAGCGCAGGGAAGACATGACCACCTGTTCCACCTGCCATAATCATCACGCGTTCGCCCATTCCACCTGCTCCAATTTGTGTGCAGGGGCATCCCGCCGCGTTTCATAATCGATACGCACCAGCATGCCAATAACAGTGCAAGCCACAATAATGCTGTTACCGCCATAGCTCATCAGTGGCAGCGTCAACCCCTTGGTGGGTAACAGACCAATATTGACGCCGATATTGATGAAGGCCTGCATGCCAATCCAAAGCCCAAAGCCATATGCCACATAAGCTGAGAAACGATGATCTATCGCTTCAGCAGCTGCACCAATACAAAAGGCGCGCCAGACAATCAGACTAAACAGCGCTACCACTGTCAGCGTCCCCAACAAACCAAACTCTTCACCAATGACAGCCATAAGAAAATCGGTGTGCGCCTCTGGCAGATAGAACTGCTTCTGAATGCCATTACCCAACCCAACACCCATCCACTCACCACGACCAAAAGCAATCAGGGCCTGAGCCAGCTGATAACCACTATCATTGACATCAGCCCAGGGATTAAGAAAGCCGGTAACACGCTGCAAACGATAGGGCGACCAGATCACCAGCCCCACCAATGTGGTTCCTGCCAACGTTAACAACACCGCAAACTGCGAGATAGCGACACCACCCAGAAAAAGCATGCCCATCGCCGTGGCCAATAGCACGGCTGTTGTACCAAAGTCCGGTTGCAACATGATGAGTGCAGCTGCCACAACCAGTAGAATCATCGGTTTGGCAAAGCCCCAAATGCTGTGAGCCACTTCAAGCTGCCGACGAACCAGATAGCCTGCGATATAGACCACCAAAAACAGTTTCATAAACTCAGAGCTTTGGAGATTAAATGGCCCTATAGGGATCCATCGGATAGCACCATTGGCTTCGCGCCCAACGCCAGGGATCAGCACTGCCACCAATAACAACAGGCCGACAAAATAGAGTGCTGTCCCAGCCCGTTCCCACTGTGTCGTGGAAATCTGCGAAATAATCAGTGCACCCGCCAGACCCAAACCCACCGCAATGCCATGACGAGTAAGGTGATAAAAAGGATTTCCCACCAGACGGTCACCAACATGCAGAGAAGCCGAAGCCACCATAATCACCCCAAACCCCAACAGCGCCACTGCAGCACAGATCAACCAGTAATCAAGCTCTGGCAGTTCTGACCGTGCACAGCCTGTCATGGCTTGTGGGTGGGTCACTTCATTCATTTCATTAGCCTCTGCACGGCTTCAATAAAGCAATCACCTCTGTGCTCAAAACTACGGAACATGTCAAAGCTGGCACAGGCAGGCGATAACAAGACACAGTCACCGGGCTTAGCCAGCTCATCAGCACACTTAACAGCCGCATCCATATCCGCAGCTCTGGTCACTGGTACAACACCGCCCAGTGCATCTTCTATCAATGCAGCATCCCGGCCTATCAGCACAACAGCTCGCACGGTATCTTCAGCAGCTGACACCAAATCTGAAAAATCGGCATCCTTACTCTCGCCACCTGCGATCAGCACGATGCAATCAACACTAGTTGCCATCCCTTCCAGTGCAGCTATGCAGGCCCCCACATTGGTGGCCTTGGAGTCGTTGTACCAGCGCACCCCTGCACGTTCCGCAACAAATTGAGTTCGATGAGGCAGTCCACGAAAAGAACAGAGAGTCTCAAGCATGGCAGGCATGGGCAGCTCCAGAGCTGTTCCCATCGCCAGCGCTGCCAGGGCATTAGCCAAATTATGCTGACCAGGGATCTGTAACTCCGTAGCTGGCAGCAGCGCCTGCTCGCCTCGGCAAAGCCATGCTTCACCCTCCCGCAAACGAATACCAAACACATTGCTACTATTTGGTTTCTGTAACGTGAAAAAAAGATCCTCTGCCTGTGGCTGACCACACATCGCCATTACCCTGGGATCATCCTGATTAAAGACGCGAATTTCTGCCCCTTTGTAGATAGCGTTCTTGGTCTCTGCATAGCCCTCAATGTCGTCATAGCGATCAAGATGATCTGCTGATATATTCAGCACTGCTGCAACCTTGGGTTTTAGTGAATAGGTGGTTTCAAGTTGAAAACTGGAGAGCTCAAGGATATACATCTCATTCTTGCCTGAGAGCAAATCCAAAACAGGCATACCAATGTTGCCACCCACTGCCGTCTCTTTTCCTGCATGACGCGCCATCTCTCCCAGCAGGGTAGTCACCGTGCTTTTACCATTTGAGCCGGTAATTGCAGCCACAGGTGCTGTTACTTCACGTGCAAACAACTCAACATCGCCCAGTATCTCAACACCCCGTTCACGCGCCGCTTTGATCTGCGGCTCATCAATCGATACACCTGGGCTTACCACCAGCCGCTCAGCCGATGCAAAAACCTGCGGATCAAAGCCCCCGGTAACCACCGACACCCCAAACATCTGCTCCCGCAATATGGAGAGACCAGGCGGCTGCGATCGGCTGTCAACAATCACAACGGGGACATTGCGCTCTTGCAGATATCGAGCACAGGAGACACCCGTCAGCCCCAACCCCACAATCAAGGTTCGAGCGCTCTCTGCTCCTATTTGTGATCTCTGCTTTGCCATCTCTATCGCTGCTCTATTCATGTCAATTAAGGTTCTCAACAAATCAACGTATCTTCAGGCTGGCAAGCCCAATCAAAACAAGAATTACAGTGATGATCCAAAACCGCACAATAATGCGTGGCTCAGGCCATCCCTTCAGCTCATAGTGGTGATGCAGTGGCGCCATGCGAAATATGCGCCGTCCTGTCAACTTGAAGGAGGCCACCTGCAAAATGACTGATACGGTCTCCACTACAAACACACCACCCATAATCAACAACACCAACTCCTGACGCACAATCACCGCCAGCAATCCCAAAGCGGCGCCTAGCGCAAGCGCTCCCACATCACCCATAAACACCTGAGCCGGGTAGGCGTTAAACCATAGAAAACCCAATCCGGCTCCTACCAGGGCACCACAGAAGACAACCGCCTCGCCCACTCCTGGTAGAAAAGGCACCATAAGATAGTTGGAAAAAGAGGCGTGACCGGAGATATAAACAAAAACACCCAAGGCACCCGACACCAGTACCGTAGGCATAATGGCCAGGCCATCCAGACCATCCGTCAAGTTGACTGCATTACTGCTACCTACGATGACGAAGTAACTCAGTACTACAAATCCAAAGAACCCAAGATCCACCACAATATCTTTAAAGAAGGGGATAATGAGTTGAGTTTCAGCTGGAAGTGAAGCCGTCACATAGAGGAAGCAGGCTGCACCAAATCCTGCAACAGATTGCCACAGATATTTTTGCCTGGCTGGCAACCCAACTGAATCTTTCAGTGCTATTTTTTTATAATCATCAATGAAACCAATGGCACCAAACAACAGCGTCACCAGCACCAGCAGCCAGACATAACGATTGCCCAAATCTGACCAGAGCAACGTGCTCACCGCTACCGCCACCAGCAGCAACGCACCACCCATGGTTGGTGTGCCTGCCTTGGAGAGGTGACTCTCTGGTCCATCATCCCGAACCGTCTGCCCAATTTGATGAAAACTGAGGCGTCGTATCATTATCGGCCCGACAACAAACGAGATAACCAATGCCGTCAGCACACCAAATATGGCACGCAGGGTCAGATACTGAACGACATTAAAGCCGGTGTGGAACTGGCTCAGATAGTCAGCTAGATAGAGCAGCATTTCAGTCTTTAGCCCCCTCTACCAATGCATTTACCACCAACTCCATGCGCGCACTACGGGAACCTTTTATCAATACAGTGTCACCTTCAGTTAACTGTTTTTTCAAAGCACAAATCAGCGAATCATGATCCTGAAACAGCTCTGCACCTGCACCAAAACCACGGGCTGCGGCACCAGACAGCTCACCCAAACAGTAGAGGTTTTCAATTCCAGCCTGGCATGCCTGCTGACCCAATACTTCATGCAACTGTTCTGATTCCGAGCCAAGCTCTGCCAGATCACCCAGGATTAAAAAACGACGACCAGGAGCAGTAGCCAATACCGCAATAGCCGCTACCACTGAGTCTGGGTTGGCGTTGTAGCTATCATCAATAATGCGAACCCCACCCACACCAATACGCGATTGCAAACGCCCCTGTACAGGCTGAAGATTCATCAGGCCAGCACGAATCTGTTGCAAACTGACACCCATTAACTGGGTTGCTGCAATGGCAGCCAATGCATTCATACGGTTGTGGCGACCTGCCAGCGGCAAATCAATCTCTATCTCGCCCACTGGGGTCTTTACAGGAAAACGACTAATGAAACCCGATTCATCCCAGTGGGTTTCAATAACAGCTTCAGGGCTGCTGACATCTGCTTCGGCCTGTAGCCCAAAGGTACAGACGGCTCTCTCGGCGGCAAGTTCACGCCAAAGCTCAGCCCACGGATCATCTGCGTTAAATACAAAGACCCCATCCTCAGCTAAGCCGGAGATAATCTCCGCTTTGGCTCGAGCCACCCCTTCAAGGGAGCCAAAACCTTCCAGGTGGGCACTACCTGCATTATTCAGGAGCGCAATATTTGGCTGGGCAATGTCACTCAGGTATTTGATTTCACCCGGATGATTGGCACCCAGTTCAACCACGGCATAAGCCTCATCCTGCAGTCGCAACAGCGTCAATGGCAGCCCGATGTCATTATTCAAATTACCGAGAGTGGCCAGTGTCCGCCCCTGCTGAGAGAGGATGGCTGCAATCATCTCCTTCACGGTAGTCTTACCATTGCTACCCGTCACTGCCACCACTTCAGCACTGCTGGCTTGTCGCCAGTGTGCAGCCAACTCACCCAGGCCAAGCCGGGTATCGGCTACCTGTAGTTGTGGCAAATCACTCTCCACTTGACGGCTAACCATGGCAGCCATTGCGCCTTGGGTTTGCACTTGATTTAGATACTCATGACCATCAAAATTTGGCCCCTGCAGCGCAATAAACAAATCGCCTTCCGAGAGGGTACGACTGTCTGTGCTGACAGATGTGAAACTGGCATCTGCTCCCACAACATGGCCATTTAGCAGTTTTGCAGTTTCAGTAAGTGAGAAAGCGATCACCGGCTCACCTTTCTGGCAAGCGCCTTCTGCACCTGCTCCCGGTCACTGAAATAGAGGCACAGATCACCGCACTGCTGGGTCGTCTCATGCCCTTTGCCACTGACCAACACCAGATCCCCTGCCCCAGCCTCAGCTATCGCACTGCTGATCGCTTCTGCACGGTTGCGCTGTATCTGCATGACATCCGGGTGACTTACACCTGAAAGAATGTCAGCAATAATCTGGTCACCGTCCTCACTGCGAGGGTTGTCATCCGTTAGCATCACACCATCACAAAGGCGTTCTGCAATAGCCCCCATCAGTGGGCGTTTGCCTTGATCACGATCCCCACCACAACCAAACAGGCATAAAAGACGATTAGAGACATGCGGGCGAAGCGCGGTAATAGCCTGCTCCAGTGCATCCGGCGTATGGGCATAATCCACAACAACCAGCGGCTGATCACCGCCACCAAAGCACTCCATACGGCCTGGCACTGTGTGTAATTTGGAAAGCTGCTGAAGTGCCGATGCCATCGGCACTTCCTGCTCCAGCAATACGGCCAACACCGCAAGGAGGTTGCTGACGTTGAATCGCCCTAACAGCCTGCTATCAAAAGAACCTGTGCCCCAGCTGCTCTCCAGCTGGATATGCATGCCTTTTTCTGTTGGTTGAATCTCCTTGCCCCACACCCACTCTTTAATGCGACTGGGTAGAGGACGACCTGGACGTGACAGACCATAGGCCACCACTTGCACGCTATCAGGCAGGGCTTCCAATAAAGACCAGCCAAAAGGATCATCCAGATTCAACACTGCACACTTTAACCCGGGGTGTTCAAACAGGCGCTGCTTGGCTGCTGCATAGGCAGCCATATCACCATGAAAATCAAGATGATCCCGACTGAGGTTGGTCAGTACAGCACAATCAAAATAGACAGCGGCTGCACGCCCCTGATCCAGCGCATGAGAGGAGACCTCCATCGCAACCGCCTGCGCGCCCTGCTCCCTTAAATCTGCCAGGGTGGACTGCAGCTCTACCGGCTCAGGCGTGGTATGACTGCCTGTCTGCAGTTTTCCTGGAAAACCACTGCCCAGCGTGCCAATAATGCCGCAGGGCATGCTGCTCTGCAGGGCTTCAGCCAGAAACTGGCTGCAACTGGTTTTCCCATTGGTGCCTGTCACACCAATCATTTTCATATCCCGGCTGGGTTCATCGTAAAAGCGGGCAGCAATCTGACTGACCTGCTGACTCAGACCTTCCATAGAGAAGAGCGGAACTGCAATTTCAGTAGCCAGGGCATCAATCTGAGCCTGCGGCCAATATCCACCCGGCTCACACAAAATAGCTACAGCACCTTTCTCCAGTGCTTGCAGTACAAAATCCAGCCCATGATGCGTATCACCTGCACAGGCGATAAAAAGGCTGCCGGGTGATACGCTGCGACTATCCAGAGTAATGCCAGAGATGGCACGATCCTGGATAGGCGTCACCTTAACCTTGTGAAAGAGTAGTGTTGAAAGGTACCACTGACGATTAATCAATTGAGCTGCCATCATGGTTGCACCATCCCACCCGCAAGCCGCACTCCGGGGGTCTCTAAAGCATCAGGTGCAATGTTCAGCAAACGCAAAGCACCTGCCATAATTTTTGAAAATACGGGGGCGGCCACCTGCCCACCATAAAATTTACCTGCTGAGGGTTCATTCAGCATGACTACCATCGCTAATCGCGGATCACTTACAGGTGCCAATCCTGCAAATACAGCCAGGTACCGGTCATCCGCATACCCACCTGCAATTGATTTTTTTACCGTGCCTGTTTTGCCGCCTACCCGATAGCCAACCACTGCAGCTGCGGGGGCGGTTCCTTCTGACGATACAACTGACTCCAGCATCTTGCGCATGGCAACAGCAGTCGCCTTGCTCATAATCTGCTTCCCTTCTGGCGCCTGCTTTTGGCGTAACAGTGAGACTGGACGCAACACACCATCTGCAGCCATGATGCCATAGGCCTGTGCCAACTGAAGCGGTGTAACAGAGATGCCGTATCCAAAAGAGAGCGTAGCCTGATCAATTTGCGCCCAGTGCCGGTAAGGGGTTAACTGCCCAGCTGATTCACCCGGGAAACTGGCTGCGCTCACCTGACCAAAGCCAAGCTCCGAATAGGCTTTCCAAAGCTCCTCCTGGGGCAGATCCAACGCAATCTTACTCACCCCTACATTGCTGGACTTGCGAATGATCCCAGCCACATCCAGCACACCATAATTATGGTGATCTTTAACCAATGAACGCCCTACGCGCAGAGTACCTGGCCCCGTATCAATAAGCGTAGATGGCGTTACTTTGCCCAGTTCCATAGCGGTAGTGACGGCAAAGGGTTTCATGGTTGAACCCGGTTCAAAGACATCTGTTAATGCACGATTTCTTAGCACCCCACCACGCCCACTACGAGAGCTATTGGGGTTATATGAAGGCTGGTTCACCATCGCCAGCACTTCGCCAGTACGAACATCCAGAATGACAGCAGACCCTGAACGGGCCTTATGCTGTTGAACCGCGCCTTTCAATTCTCGATAAGCCAAATACTGTAGCCGCCGATCCAAACTGAGTTGCAGTATTTTTCCCGGGCTTGGCGCACGAATGTTTTCAATATCCTTCACAACTCGGTCACGCCCATCCCGTAGCACTCTTTTGGCTCCAGGCTTACCATTCAGCCAGTCATCATAAGCCAGCTCTATGCCTTCCTGGCCATGATCATCCACATCAGTAAAACCGATGACATGCGCAAAAACCTCACCATCTGGATAGAAACGGCGATACTCTCGCTGCAAACCTATGCCACTGAGATCACGCTCTTGGGCCAGTTCCATTACCTGTGCAGCCACATCAGGATTTGCCCGTCTCTGTAAATAGACAAAGGCCCGGTCACTATGACGAGCCAATAGGCGGCGCAGCTCATCCTGATTTTTACCCAGTATCTTTTCCAACTGCGCCAATGTTTGTCTATCCGGGGTAAGTAGCTTTGGATTGGCCCAGATGGAATCCACTGGCGTGCTAATGGCTAATGGCTCGCCATTACGATCAGTGATCATGCCCCTGTGCGCTGGCATCTCTACCACCCGCAGATGACGGCGCTCACCTTCATGTTGAAGAAAATCTGTCTCCAACACATGCTGATCCACTGCTCTTGCAACCAGCACCAGCAGCGCAACAGAGAGCAGACCAAGCAGGGCGCGTCGCCGGCCAATGTAGCTCGGTAATTCAAGCTTGGGCTGTTTTTGCGCCTGAGCTGCGCGTTTTTTTCGTTTCATGGTAGTCATTGTCAGGGTGTGATAACCACAACCTCACCAGCGGTCGGCAAACGCATATCCAACTTCTTTCGAGCAAGACGCTCCACCCGCCCATGTGTACCCCAAGTGCTCTGCTCCAACTGCAACCTACCCCACTCAGTATCCACAGCATCACGTGCTGCCAGTAACGCCTGCAGCTCTACAAAATGCTTCCGACTAATATATTTGGCATAAACCACACCTATGCCTGAGGCCAATACGGCTAACAGCAGAAAACCCATCAAAATAGGTTGGCCGTACTTCATAATGGGCATTCCGCCACACGCAATACCGCGCTTCTTGACCGAGGATTTAGATCCACCTCAGCCGCAGATGGGCGAGCAGCTTTACCTATTAATTTCAATCGTGGTTGCAGCTGATCCTGCGTTACCGGCACACCCACCGGAAAATTATCTCCACGCGCATGATCACGCATAAAGCGTTTTACAATTCTGTCTTCCAAAGAGTGGAAACTGATCACAACCAAACGCCCACCCGGTGCCAACACATCCAACACCTGTTCCAGGCAATCATGCAGATCATCCAACTCTCTATTGATAAAAATTCGGATTGCCTGAAAGCTTCGGGTCGCCGGATTACGGCCTGGCTCTTTTACAGGATTGGCTTGTGCAATGATGGCCGCAAGTTGGCCGGTAGATTCAATCTGAGTTTCCAGGCGAGCCGCCACAATGGCGCGAGCAATACGCTTGGCAAAGCGCTCTTCACCATAGGTTTTTAGCACCTGGGTGATTTCACGCTCTTCAGCCTGAGCCAGCCACTCTGCTGCACTCATGCCACTTGTCGTATCCATGCGCATATCCAAAGGACCATCTTGCATGAAGCTAAAACCCCGTTCTGCTGTATCCAGCTGAGGTGATGACACACCCAAATCAAGCAATATGCCATCCACCTTGCCGGTCAGATTATGCTGATCAGTCAACTGCCTCAGCATGGCAAAGGAACCTTGTTCAATAGTAAAACGATTATCATTTGCAAAAAGAGAACAGCCTGACGCAATTGCAGCCAGATCTTTATCAATCGCCAGCAGATGCCCTTTTGACCCAAGTGCTTGCATGATCAACTGACTATGGCCTCCTCGCCCAAAGGTGCCATCTATATAGCACCCAGAATCCTTTATATTCAGTGCCGCTACCGCCTCATTCAGCAGCACCGTCTGATGTGCCTGAGTCTCCACCATGACTCAGATCGAAAGAGTTTCCAGATCAGTCGGAAGATCCAACTGCTCTAAATCCGTCTCCTGCCACTCTTCCAACTGGCCGCTCCAGCACTCTTCATCCCACAACTCAAACTTATGCCCCTGGCCAATCATCACTGCCCGTTTTTCCAGACCCGCATAGCTGCGCAGTGGTGTTGGTATCAAAATACGCCCCTGCCCATCCATCTCAACTTCAGTAGCATTACCCAACAACATACGCTGCAGACGACGAGCTGCTTTATTAAAAGAGGGTAGCTTTACCAATTTACGTTCAATCTCCTGCCATTCCGGTAGTGGGTAGATAAGCAGGCAACGATCTGTATCCACAGTGATCACCAACTGTGACGCACAGCAAGACTGCAGGCATTCCCGAAAACGAGTCGGAATAGCCATGCGGCCTTTCGCATCTAGGCTGATATTGTTAACACCACGGAACAAACGAGTATCTCCCCAAAAGCTGGTTATCCATTTTTAACCACTTATCCCCACTTTCCACCAACTTTAGACACCATTCACCACACTGTCAAGGTGAAATAAGAAAAAGATCCTTTAAAGACAGGGACTTAGAAAAGAATACCCAACAAAAAAAGCAGGGAAATAAGGCGACAGAAAACAGTCTGATATGAGGCTTACTTAATGTGAATTATTAAGATAGGGGATTTTAGTTCCCAGTGCAAAGCTGAAGAGAAAGGGCATTACACCAAAATTAAAGTGAGAGTCGGCCTGTAAGCCGGGTTCTGTCAAAGAATGGTCATTCATCTAGGATGCACGTCGCCATGCACCTCAAGCAACCTACCCGAGAACCGTGCGGACCACACGTTTACAGCCAAAGCTGCTTGCTCCCCTATTTGGTCTTGCTCCAGGTGGGGTTTACCCTGCCACTGATGTTGCCATCAGCGCGGTGCGCTCTTACCGCACCATTTCACCCTTACCAGCCGAAGCTGGCGGTATATTTTCTGTGGCACTTTCCGTAGGCTTGCGCCTCCCAGGCGTTACCTGGCACCTCGCCCTATGGAGCCCGGACTTTCCTCCGTTCGCGAAAACGGCGACCATCCGGCCGACTCTCACGACGTACGATAATGCCACTTCTCAATCAGCGCAAGCTATTTCCCCTAATAGTACGCTTTAAATGTAATAGCTTACCGCACTGGCTATATATTCAGCCCAATCAAGCTTGGCCTCAAAGTGAACCTGTCTGCACTCAAACCACACTACTGAGACAGATGGCAGAAAAGATCCAATCTGCATCAGCATATCTACAGTTACATTCTATTTGCATCTTTAACCTAAATTAATCAACTTCGCTCAAATGATGCTGAATAAGCAGGATCAAGTCATCCGCCATAATAGGTTTAGTTGCAACCTCATCCATACCTGCCATCAGACATTTCTTCTTCATCTCATCTGACAAAGTAACCGACAAGGCAATCACAGGCATATGACAATCAACCTCACGGGCTCGATAGTCTCGAATAAAACCCAAGCCATCAAGGCGCGGCATATGCAGATCAACAAATGCAACCTGGTAGTGATTATGCTCAGTCAACTCCAGCGCCTCTTGCCCGTCCTTTGCCACTGTTACCTGATAGCCATTATTAACTAAAATGGTCTCCAGTACCTTGGCATTAATCTCGTTATCTTCTGCAACCAAAACATGAATGCCTCTCTCTCCAACCACTGTAGATACATCCTGTTGCTCAGACACATCCGACACTGCATGCTTACTTGAAGATAACAGTTGATCCATCTTAGACCAGAGCTGATCAGAGACAAAGGGCTTCATCAACACATGCTCATATGGCATATCATAGATCGACTGGCGGAGGCTGTAACCCAGATAAATAATCGGCAGATCCTGCCGGGAAAGCCCATGCACGATAGTTCCTATTCCTGAAAGATCCTGCTCTTGCGGCGAGTCCGCAATAATCACCAAGTCCAGGGCACCCTGTTTATTCACAGCTGAAACCGCATCCTGCAAGCCACCAATAGTTCTGGCAGTCCGGCAATGCATACCCACCATTTTGCAGGCATCAACCACTACCGTAAGATTGGTGGCATTGGATTCAAATATCACAACATTCAATCCATCAAGAGTTGGGTGCTGTAGTTTCCGGACTTCTGCACCATATCTTAATAGAGGCAACTTAATCCAAAAGCAGCTACCTTTATTCAGGGTACTCTGCACCCCAATTCTTCCCCCCATCAGGTAGGTCAAATGCTGTGCAATAGAAGTTCCAAGCCCTGTACCTCCAAAACGGCGTGTGGTTGATGCATCCACCTGGGCAAATCGATCAAACAACGTAGCAAGCGCATGCTCTGGAATACCAATCCCCGTATCAATAACCTCAATATATAGATATGGGTCAGCCATATCATCATCCGCTGCTCTTAGTTCGGCATGCAGCAGAATTTCGCCCTTGTGAGTAAACTTAATGGCATTGCCCATGAGGTTAAATAATATCTGCCTCAAACGTAGCGCATCACCACGAATCATCTGTGGCACTTGCTCATCGATCTGACAAATCAATTCCAATTTTTTGCTCAGTGCCTGACTCATCAGACTAGCGCAGGCACCCTGCAAAAGGCTGCGAATCTCAATAGGAGACGACTCCAGATCTATCATGCCTGATTCGATCTTGGCCATATCAAGCACATCATCAACCAGCGCACCCAGATGACTAGAGGCTTTCGAGATTGATTCAATATAATCCTTTTGATCGGGCATCAGTTGCGTCTCTTGTAGCAGGCTGACCATACCTGCAATACCACTCAAGGGAGTGCGCAACTCATGTGTCATGGTTGAGAGAAATTCACTTTTGACCTGATTTAAACGCTCAGCCTCAGCCCTAGCCTCCCGTAATCGTTGCAATAACGAATGTTGATAAAGTGGTAGCAACAACAAAGACAAGACTAAAAAGAAGGCCTCAAACGTGTACTCACTCCAACCATCCATCAAGGTCAGCAGCAGGCTATATGACGCAAGACTAAGAAGTGAAGCAACCGTAAGATGGGCTTTACCATAACGGGTACCTTGAGAGATAAAGATCCAGATATAGAGCAGGAAAAAAGGGCTAATGACCTCATTGGTCAAAAAGATTGAAAAAGTGGTAGCAGTAATATCAACAACTACTGAAAAATAACGTCGGGCCTCCCAAACAGCACGGTAAACAATGCTAACCAGTAGCCCGCAAAAGATAATGAAATAACTGCCAAACAACCAATAGTAGTGGGCTTCAACAACCTGATAGTAGTGAGAGAAACCACCAAGACCAATAAAAGTAGCTGCAAACAGCCAGATTAAAAGACGAATCAGCGAAGCCTGAAACTCTTGGTTAGACCGCAGTTCAGGTTTTATTATTTGATCCAACATAGACAATTTTTCTTATATAGACCCAACTTTAACCTGGAGAGATAAGCTGGGTGTGCGGACAGGATGTACCATGTGAATTCAGATAGCGTAACAAAAAAGCCTGTGGCCATCTAATTTGTATTGGTTGAAATAACCCTCTATATCAGTGTGGTTTGAGCGGCCCCAGCTTATACAATTCACTTAACAGGCCTATTCTTAGTTTTAAGCCAAACTGTTATCAACATACTTTTTGCATCTGTTAAAGCGACCTACTGGCGCATTGCATTGGCCTACCCAATAATTTCTATCTGATAGAACTAGCTTTGATATTTCAAGACAAAATGCGGCCGTGCAATCACTGACCCATGATTGCCCGCCAACCCCCTCTACCAGTGATACAGATCCAACTGGGACAATCTGTACTATCAACAGGATTCAGATCATTGGCAATCTCATAACCATCCTCCAGCCCATCTCCATCTGTATCTGCTTTTTGTGGATCACTGGTTAGCTGAAGCTCCTGTAGGTTAGTCAGGCCATCTCCATCCAGATCACCTGTTGCATCAGCAACCACCGGATTGAGTCCATTGTTTTCTTCATACAGATCCGGCATGCCGTCGCCATCATCATCTGTATCTGCATTATTGCCAATAGTATCCCCATCAGTATCGAGAGACTCCGCCGGATCATATGGGAAGGCATCACTTGCATCCGGCGTTCCATCAACATCGCTATCGAGCAGATCAAGGAGCACACTGTCATTACCAACCACAACTATTTGAGATGCGGAGGTAGCAAATCCACCGCCAGAAAAACTTACCGTGTAGGCTCTCGAGGAGGTGATAGGAATCGAATACCCCCCAGCACGACCAGTGATGGCATAGTAAGTCCCAGAATCTGGCATCACCGTCACACCACTCATGCCCTCTCCGGAGTCATACTCCTGGTTAGCATTCAGGTCGCGCCAGACGGTACCCACGATAAAACGGTTATGTTCCCCCATGCCGCCCTGGCAATATGCACCACTAAACACCAGTGAACCCACATCGGTAGCAGGATCATTTTCAGGAACAAGCGCCAGCCCTACATTACTGAGTTTAACCCCCTCAAGAGGGGCCACATCAACATCCATAATAGCGTAGCGATGCCCTGGTGGATCCTGCATGCCATAGGAGTCATACCCCCAATCAATGTTGAGCGCAGCATGTGAATTCAGCGCAGACCTGGCATAGGAAAAGACACTAATACGCCCACCATTACACGCAAAACCTGAAGCAGCTACCTTTTCATTCTGCCCAGTGTGGTCCTGGGCATTACGCGCAATCAAGTCCAGAGAATGATCTCTTGATGCGTTATACAAGCGCACATCGAACGCTGCAGGGGGCTTGGCTGCAATCGCAGTAAAAGCACTTTTAAGCTGATTTATATCGACACCAAAATAGGTTCGACCTCTTTCGATGTCTGCGTGGGTTGATTCAGCCAACCATACGCCTTCAGCGGTTGGGTTCTGCCGGGCTCTGTTCATAAGCCACATCATTTTTTGTTCATCACCATCCGGATGCAGCCCATCAGCGCTCTTGTGGTTGGTCCACTCTAGAGTTGGAGTAATGCTCTGTATAAAAACCTCACCCACTGGGGGCTGAAGCACCTCAGTGGGCTGTAATACAGGTGGATTGGGTTCAGGCAGATACTGCGCAGACGCCGAGTTGATGAATCCCAAAGTGAGTCCCATGGCAACGGCTATTTTGACTACAACGGATTCACCAAAAACAAGTTTCAACATCCAAACACCTCAAAGCACACCTGACAGCTAGCGAGGGCCAACAGGCCATTATCTTTTTCCTGTTTTACCCTAAACTCTTCTCAATATATTTTTTACGTCTATTAAAGCGGTCACCTGGCACATTGCGCTGGTCTACCCAATAATCCTTATCCGATAACACCGCTTTCAATAACACCGGATCATTATCAACCAACACCCGCTGTACTTGTTCACGGGTTGCACCCGTATAGTCACCCCGATAACGTAGATCTACAGCAATATCCTTGATAACAGGATGCAGGTTATCCCATTCAGTGACTCCATATTTTGTAACCACATCATTCTTAGAACAGATGCGGATCACATCACCTTCCAACTCCTGATAGGCCAGAATGAAAAGCGCCTTCTGTTCTGCGGCGCTGATCTCAATATCAGCCAAATTATTTTCCTCTATAAATGTTCGGGCGCTGCTGCCTCTTAATCCACGGCAGGTAGCCAGCTTTTGCGCTCTTACCAGATCAACACCGACACTGGCTAAATCACTGGCAATTTCGCTCTCTGAGCGCTCACGCATATCATAGCCACGACCAATTGTTGCGCCCGACCAAGCACCAGGGACATGCAGTTTGCGGCTGAAATATTTACCTGGCTTCTCCATCCCTTCCGCATCAAATGTGAGCTGCCCTTGTTCTACAACAAACTCATTTTCATCTTGGCTTGCAGGCTCTGTTTCATGCGCAGCAGTGGGACTGACTTCATTGTCTGCTTCACCCTTTGGGATGACCAACACATCACCCACACTCAACTTATTTGGATCAGCCTTGTATCTGGGATTTGCTGCCAATAACGCAGCCAATTGAACATCATATTTCTGTGCAATCTTTGAGAGAGACTCTCCCTGCTTTACGATATGTTCCATTCGATATCTCCTTGGTGTGGTTCAACTGTCAGTGCAGCTGCTGATTATCTTTTGGCCTTGGCAATATTACAACGAAAGTGGCGAAGCCTGTTTGAACTACTGATCAGGTCAAAATCACGGTCACTGATGAGGTTATTGTAGTTCCCGTGGGAGGCTTGCCACCAGCCGTACTGGCTACAGACTACATCACTGGCCAGACTGGTATTAAATTTAGCTCTCGCCTCAATTGCCCCTTCACTTGTCTCAATCACCACCCACTCGCTTTCTTCGATCCCACGCGCCTTCGCCGTTTGTGGATGGAGCTCCATCAGCGGCTCTGGCATGCGCTTGCGCAACGATGGAAGTTGACGCTGTTGGCTGTGACAGTACCCAACCCATTTTGCTGAAATCAGCCGTAGAGGGTAGCGACTGTCAACCGGCTCTTCATCCTCAAAATGTGGGATCGGTGAATAGCCACTGTTTTGGAAACATTCTGAAAATATCTCCAACTTTTTGCTGGGTGTAGCAAAGCCCTGTTTCAGATATTTCTGATAGTGGGTAGATAGTGACAGGCTGATTCCTTCAGGGTGGGCTTTCAGCTCGTCTACTGTTTTTCCCATTGGCTCAATGAGATGCTGCAGAGCCGCTTCCATATCGCCTGCAAAAAAATGTTCGCCAAGCCCCAACCGCTTGGCTAGTTCAAAAACAATCCAGCTATCGCTACGTGATTCACCCAGAGGGGCAATGACCGCAGGCCGCAGCTGAACCAATGACTCTGCCTGTTGCGAGATCTGAAACCCAGGATAAAATCCGGGCCGCTCCCACGGCGAGGCAACCGGAAGAATGATATCCGCGTAGACAGCAGTGGGGTTGAGGAACATATCCGCATGCAGATAGAAATCCAACTGCTGTAGCGCCTTTCCAGCATCATCGGCATTGGGTTTGGTCAGCAGCGGATTGCCGCCAAAGCTAACCATCGCCCTTGTGCGATAAGGTTTCCCATCAACCACACTTTTATAAAGATCATAGGATGTAATCCAACCCATCATGCCTGGGCCGAGTGGACGCTCCTGCAAGCCTAGTGTTTTGGCGCGTTGGGCTTCTGTCAGCAAATCCAAACCCAGCAAATTGGCAACCGGCGGCTTGGTGAAATAACAGTTGCCACCCGGTGTATCAATATAGCCGGTTAAGGCATAGAGCAGCGCAATGGCGCGCCCGGTTTGAGTCGCCTGCTGCTGTTGCGCAGTGCCTGTCCAGGTAAAGCAACTAACCGGCCCCGACTCATGCAGCAGGCGAGCAGCATCAATAATCTGCTGCGCCGGGATATCAGTCAGCTTCTCTGCTTTGCTGGGAGTGTAGCGGCTGCACTCATCAGCGTAGATTTGAAATGCTGTTTTGCAGACAATCTTCTCTGTCGCCGTCTCTATCTCCAATTGTCCGAATAGCGCCAGATCACACTGTTCTGTCTGATATTGGCCCGTCTGGGAATCATAGATAACAGGCTTTTGCCGTGCAGCATCCCACGCCAAATAGCCTTGCCCCAAATGATCCAAGCCAACATCACGTGCAGTTAAAAGTGTTTCAGTATCTTCACGCACCAGCAGCGGGCCATTACTCCAGTTACGAATAAATGATTCATCAAACCACCCATTACTGATCAACTGATGCGCAAGCGCCATCGCCAACGAACCATCAGCAGCCGGCCGCACGCGCAACCACTCATCAGCACGCTTAGCTAAACCCGCCTGACGCGGATCAATCACAATAAGCTTTGCACCACGTTTTAATGCACGGGTTATAGATTCAGCCTGTGCCAACCAACTGGTGGCCGGGTTAAATCCCCACAACAGAATACAGCCACTCTTCTCGTAGTCTGGCATTCCAATCGAATTGCCAAAGGTATACTTTGGTGCAAAATCCTTATGCCAGTTGCAGTTCTCAGTAGCAAAAACAGTGTTGGGGCTACCAAATGCGTGGGCCAGCCTGTTGACCCAGGTAAAGCTATCAGAGATACCCGTGCCACTGGGTGTTGTCACCCCGAAAGCAACTCTTTCTGGCCCAAATAGATCAGCTGTCTGCTGTAGTTTTTCAACAATAGTATCAAGTGCATCATCCCAAGAGATGGCCTTCCAACCTGGGTCAATACTATCTTTGGGATTGGTGCGTTTTAGAGGGGTAAGTATACGCTCTGAACTGTATACAAGTTCAGGGGCTGCTCTGCCTTTTATACAGAGTGATTTCCCTGTCGGATGTTCAGAAAATGGTTCGACGGAATCAAGAACCCCATCTTTAACAACTGAGATACATCCACAGCGTGAAATGCACAAAGCACAATAACCTGGGATTCTCTCTTCCATTATTTAGCTCTAAGAGGTAACAGAATATTCAGAATAAGTACTCATACTTAATAATCTACTACTTTATTTTTGACCACTCCCGCCTTATCTCTTCCAGTTTTTTTCGATAGGCATCGGCATCACCATAGTCAACAAACTGCTCTGTTAAATAATGTGGATCAGGTGTGCGCTGAGCATGCTTTATTGGGCACCAATATTTTTCTGTTCTCGCGCTAACCTCACGCAAGTATTCAATCAACCCATTAACATAGCCACAATAGACGCAGTGTATCTTTTCAATGGCATTTAGATAGACAAGGTGCTGGCGATCAACAACAAAATAGTCTGCCCGTTTGACACAGGGAATCTTATAAATGCGGAAACATATTTGTTGGTAAAGCGTTACGGCAATATCTAATACAACAAACAATATCAGTAGACTATAGATAAATGGCGTTGTTATTACATGACGCATGCGCGCATGGCGCAGATAAGTCCAAACACCTGTTCGATGCTGCAATTGCAAGGTTTTTATACCCTGCTCAAAACGCACCTTGCCCTGCTCTAAGGTATATTGAAAAAGCTTTCGCTTCTCATCAAGCAGGCGGTCAACCTCCTCTTCTACCTCTGCTTGCAGCGCATGCAAACGTTCAAGAACATCATCCAACGTGGATCTCGGCATATGGACACCTCTATTAATTCTGGGTGAGACAGGTTGAGATTCAGGAGTTTCAAGGGCAAGGTGCTAAGTGCTTGTAATAGTTGTTCTATTGCAAACACTTAGTAACGCAGCTATTGGAGATCATGGACTCAATATGCTCATCCATGAATTAATAGAGGTGCCCATATATTATCCCCTCACATAGAGATAGCCTACGCCATCACACAAGGCAATGCCTAGGTTTTAAATTGGGGTATCACGCTTTGTGACAACACTGAAAAACGCTTATTCTCAAGCACGGGCAATCGCATTGGCCAGCAGAGCAAACTCATCCAATGCCAGACGCTCAGCTCGCATGACGGGATCTATGCCAAGCGCCTGCATTGCATCAGCATCAATCAACTCACGCAGACTGTTGCGAAGCGTTTTACGGCGCTGGGCAAAAGCCTGGGTTACAACCTGGCCAAACAGCGCATAATCATCAATCTGCACGATAGGTTTGGAATGCGGCTGCAACCGCACAAAGGCAGACTCCACCTTAGGCGCAGGTTTAAACGCCCCAGGGCCAATATCAAACAACGGTAAAACAGAACAGTGCACCTGCAACATCACAGACAACCGTCCGTAAGACTTGCTGCCAGGTTCTGCTGCCATTCGATTAACCACCTCTTTTTGCAGCATGAAATGCATATCTTTAATACAGTCGAGCTGATCAATAAGATGAAACAGGATGGGCGTAGATATGTTGTAGGGCAGATTGCCAATAACTCGCAAACGCTGGTCATCTTCGGCTAGTTGGTGGAAATCAAAATTTAGCGCGTCGGCACAATGGATCTGCAACTCACCCAGATCACCACACATCTGCGCCAACGGCTCAATCAAATCACGATCAAGCTCAACCGCATCCAGATGACCCGCAACCTTCAGCAGCTCTTTAGTGATGGCTCCCTGACCAGGGCCAATCTCCACCAACCGCTGCCCAGGCACAGGTGCAATTGCGCTAACAATACGACGAATGACACTGGGATCATGCAGAAAGTTTTGGCCAAACCTTTTCCTAGCCTTATGAGTCAATGAGTTATCCTGTAATTAATTAAATATATCAATACGTTATAACGCGCTAGGTGGGAAATGTCCACGGAAACCGCTCAGTTAGGGATTGCTGGAGAGTGATTACAAGTCGCATCAATTTTCGCATCGGTACAAAATGATAAAAAAAGCATGAATATAGCAAGATCAGATGAAAGCTATTATTCTGATAAGCTTAGCAATAGACTGCAACCCGAAGCAGTCATTTGCTAGATGCTAGAAAATATTAAATTATTACTAATAGGATCAATCAACACCGATAAATTTAAACCGCAGTATTCTGTTAAGGTTTCTATATATAGGTTCCTACATATAGGTACAAGTCTCTATATATAGAAACTTTTTTATATATGTAGAAACCTTTGGTAGGGGCGGCCTGCCGAATATTAACTGTTAGAGCTAATAATTATGTACATGCTATTGATAATTGCACCTATTCCAG
>Ga0316187_10001081_pt1 | contig 23011 bp, 15 predicted proteins | sample CroRivburrow1_MG_FD_204927 | JGI IMG/M metagenome (GOLD analysis project Ga0316187, IMG submission 204927) | Coastal sediment microbial communities from Maine, United States - Cross River worm burrow 1 | ecosystem: Environmental > Aquatic > Marine > Coastal > Sediment | place: USA: Maine...
TGTACAAGCAGGTCATCGAGTTGGCCGACTACGTGGTCGACATGCATGGTGGCGATGGGAACGAAGCGCTGAGGCCCTATCTCTACTTGACCGTAACAGGGGAATCCGAACTGGACGAGCGCTCGAAGGCCCTGGGATTGGCCTTCGGACTCGACACAATCGTCGTCCAGGGAGGTTGGTCCGACGAGCCTGCAGCGCACGTCTACACGGAGTGGGCGGCACTGGGCCTGGGAAAGCCGGCGATCACCACCGAAACCGGATCGATGGGTTCCACGGACGAGACGCTCGTCAGCCTCGCCGAGCAAGGCGTCTGGAACCTCCTGCAACACCTCGGCATGCTCGAAGGCGAGCCGCAGCGCTCACCGGCTGTCGTCTGGCTCGAAGAGGGGCAGGTGGTTCGCAGCCCGGCTGCAGGTATGTTCCAACCAGCGGTCAAAGAGGGCTACTTTGTCGAGCGCGACGGCCTGTTGGGAACGCTGGTCGACTTCTTCGGCGATCCCATCCAGCCCATCACTGCGCCCTTCGCCGGCGTCGTGAATTATGTCGTTTCGACTCCACCGGTCGATGAGGGCGAGCCATTGGCCATGGTTAGCAAGGTGCGTCCGTCCGAATAGCCGCTCGCCCGGGATTTCCCATTCCACCGTCGCCCGGGTTGTCAGTGATCCGCGGCTCGGTGGCCGACGTGCCACTCATCGCGTCAGGCCGGGACTGTCTCGCCATCGTCGAGGAAGGCGACCATGGGTTGGCCCGTGACGCCGGCATCGGCCATGGCTTCTGCCAGGTTCTGGGAAGCGATGAAAGCCCGAGCGTTGTCGTCGCCGTCCCACTCGAGGACGATGACGACCTCCTGTGAGCTGCCAGTGCTGCGGTAGACAGTGCCGCCCTTGCTGCCAGCCTCACCGCGAGTCGCTCCGTGCTCATCGAACTTGCTTTTCCATTGATCGAAGTTCTCGACCTGATGCCAGATAACGATGTGCGCCATTGGTATTCCTCCTTCTCGAGCGATACCCGGTGCGATCCACCTCGCCTCGAAACAGGCTCGAATCGTCTCGGTATCGGGTGCGATCGCACGGATCCCTTCGACCCGGTCAATCGAGCTTCCTGTTGGAATCGTTAAAGCTGCGCCTGATTGTATGCCAACCAGCACCAGTCCACCGGCCCACCCCCTATGCCTCTATGCCCCTATGCCCCTATGCCCCTAGGTCCCTACGCCCCTAAGCCCTTAAGCCCTTAAGCCCTGGACACAGTCCTAGCTGTTATCCCCAATTAGTTCCTGGAATCGGGGGTCGTCCCGCAGCGGATCCCACCAGAACTCGTATCGGAGTCGGTGAACCGTAAGGGAATTGCTGTAGTCCGTGGTGAGCAACCGCTCGACCTGTTGGAGGGCGTCTTCGGTGCGCCCCACCCAAGCGTAAATCACCGCAAGATTCTCGACCGCACTCGGACCCGCGAAGGCATCCTTGGAGATGAGATCCACCGCCAAGCGGCTTTCCCGCAGAGCCGCCTCGCTGTCTCCGAGCAGGGCGTGGTTCAAGCTGAGAACCTGGCGAATATCGGCATTCGAAGGAGCTTCCTGGAGAAGCGCTTCGAAGAGGCGTATCGCCGACTCGAGATCACCGCGCGCCGCGTCGAGGCCGTATTCCATCCGCTTACCCCAACCGAGGATCGTGAACCTGTATGCCTGGATGAGCGGGCTGTCCGACTCGACGGGCTCGAGGCGGTCGATCATGCCGACGAAATCCCGCTCGTTCAGAAGTTGAGTCGCCCAATTGAAAACAGAGAACTCACTCGAACCTGAAGCCTGGTCCAGAATCTTGTGCGCCTCTGCCATGTCCCCCGTCAACGCAGCCACGTGCCCTGCTTGGTTGAAATAGGAATTGTCATCCGGGCTCAAGGCAAGCATTCGGTCATCGATTGCCAATGTCTCTTCGGTTCGTCTCATGGCACGAAACGTCGACGACAGATTACCCAGGACATTTCCATTCTGAGGATCGAGCTCCTCTGCCGCCTCGAGCTCGGACAGGGCCTCCTCGAGCTTGCCTTGTCGTCGATAGATGAGGCCGATGGCGGCCCGCAACTCGGAGTCGTTGGGCACAACCGCAGAAGCCTCCTGGAACTCCTCCAAGGCCTGGTCGTACTCCCGGAAGCCGTAGTAGTGATAGAAGCCCCGGGCCAATTTCACTTTGGGCAGATCGTGACCCAGCGCTTCGGCTCTCTCCAACGCTGCCTTGGCCTTCGACAACCTCTCTTCGGTACGCTCGAAGCCGGTGTACATGTTGGAATGATGGATCGACAGTCGACTCCAGGCCTCGACGAAACCAGGGTCGAGCTCGACCGCTCGCTCGTACTGAGCCTCGGCCCCTGTCGTCAGCTCTTCGAGAGTGGCGCCGTGGAGCTCCAGATCTCGCGCCCTGAGAAAAGCCTGGTAGGCCTCCACATTGTCCGTAGGTGCGGCGTCCAGATCCTCCTGCTCTCCACCCAGTAGTGTCACGCCGAGCGCGTCGATGACTTCGTTGGCAATGTCGCTTTGCACCTCGAAAATGTCCTCGATCTCCCGGTCGTAGGTCTCGGTCCAGATCTGCCGATCGTCGGAGACCCGGATGAGCTCGGGCGAGATTCGAACGCGACTCGTACCGTCACCTTGCCGGGCCCAGCGGACGGTGCCACCCAGCACGTAGTCCACCTCCAGTTCGTCTCCGATCTCTTGGATCGACTTCTCGGTGTCGGCGTAGCGGGCTGCAGTCTGACGTGAAATGACACCCAGACTGTTCACCGAGGCCAGACGACCGCTGATCTCGTCGGTGATCCCGGCGGCAAAATACTCGTCTTCGGCTGGCCCCAGATTCTCGAAGGGCAGGACCACGGCCATCATTCGATCATCGAGTGCCGTGGCGCCGGCATCCACGGTCGTCTGACTGACGGCCGGCGTTTCGGAGTCTTTCGAGCGCATGAAGAACATCGCAAGCGCCAGTGCGATGACCGCCGCTGCTGCCAACCCGATCCACAAGCTCTTGCGAGCACCGGGCCCCGAGGTCTCCGGTGGAGCCGCCGGGATCGAAGCGCTGCTCAATCGCGCCACCCCGGACGAGACCTCGAGCTTCAGGCCCTCGAGCTCGTTCTTGACATCCTTGGCGGTCTGGAAGCGCTTCTCAGGATCCTTCTCCATACAACGCTGCAATACCCGACCCAGGTGATGGGGTAACTCGGCCCTGATTTCGGTGACCGACGGTGGACGATCGCGCAGAATCGCCGAGACCAGATCGGCCGAGCTCTTGCCCCCGAAGGGCCGCTGGCCGCTGGCCATCTCATATAGCAGCACACCGAGCGAGAAGATGTCGGTCCGGTGATCGACGCCCTCGCCCCGCACCTGCTCGGGGGACATGTAGGGCACTGTGCCGACCGCCAGCCCCTCTTGCGTCAGGGCCTGGGTCGGCTGCTCGTCCGAGCCTTCCTCCCCACCCTCCAGAGCCAGCTTGGCGAGGCCGAAGTCGAGAACTTTCACCCTTCCCTTATCGTTGACCATGACATTGGCCGGCTTCAAATCCCGGTGTGTAATCCCCTCCTCGTGGGCCGACGCGAGCGCGTCGGCGATAGGGACCCCGAGCTCGAACACCTTTTCCAGCGGCATGGCCCCGCGCGACATAAGCTGACCCAGAGTCTGGCCATCCACCCACTCCATGGTCAGGAAGTGGGTGCCGTCCACCTCCTCGACCGAGTGAATCGTGACGATGTTGGGGTGGTTGAGGGCGGCCACCGATTCGGCTTCCCGCTTGAAGCGCGCCAGCCGCTCGGGATCTGCGGCCATCTCGGCAGGCAGCACCTTGAGCGCCACCTTGCGCTTCAAGGAGGTGTCCTCGGCGAGATAGACCTCGCCCATTCCGCCTTCGCCAAGCTTTTCCAGGATTCGATATTGCGACAGTGTGGTGCCGATCAAGGGACTACCGCCTTTCTGGTTCCAACCGGTCTTGCGTCGCGGATGGGCACCCGATTATAGCTGCCGAAGCTGTTACCCTGCCTCGAACTTTGGCTCGACCCCACACTGCCGGATCGACCAGAATGGGTTCAGCCGAGTAGGCTCGACTCCATGCCCGCCGATCGTCAGCCCCGACTGAGTCTCGAGGCCTCGACCCTTCTCGCCTACGCCACGGTCAGTCTCTTGTGGGGCTCGACGTATCTCGCGATTCGGGTCGGTGTGCAGCACATGCCGCCTGCTCTGTTCGCTGCGAGCCGCTTCCTTCTGGCCGGCCTGATTCTGCTGGTCTACGCTCGTCTCACCAGCCGACCGCTCCCGAGCCGCGCCGTGGACTGGCGCACCAATATCATCGTCGGCCTGCTTCTTCTGACGGTCGGCAACGGCCTGGTGGTCTGGGGCGAGCAGTTTGTCGAGTCGGGTCTGGCAGCCATCTTCATCGTCACCTCACCGCTGTGGATGGTGCTGTTTGCCGCCACCTTGCCCGGCCTCCGATATCGCCCGACTGCAATGCAGCTCGTCGGCCTGGTGGTCGGCTTCCTGGCTGCTGCCAGCCTGATCGGTATCGACCTCGAAGAGCTCCGCAGCGCCGACTGGCGAGGACCGCTAGCCATTCTGGGTGCAGCCGCCTCCTGGTCCTTGGGCTCGGTCTACTCCCAGCGGAATCCGATCTCGAGCGGCCCGGTCGTCAACTCGGCGCTGCAAATGCTGGCCGGAGGCATCGCCCTGACCGTCATCGGGTTGGTGCGGGGCGAGTGGCAGAGGCTCGAACCGACTTGGCAAGGTGTCGCGGCCGTCCTCTACCTAGCGATCTTCGGCTCGATCGTCGCCTTTACCGCCTATGTGTACCTTCTCGACCACTGGCCCGCACCGATCGTCAGCAGCAGCACCTACCTGAACGTCGTCGTGGCTGTCTTTCTGGGGTGGCTGATTCTGGGCGAGACCGTTACGGTCCGCATGGTCGTCACCACGGGCGTGATCTTCGCCGCCGTCGCCATGGTCCGAGCCTCCAAGCAGGTCGATCTGGCTCGAATTCCCGACGATACGGCTGACAGAAGCTGACAGTCGATGGTCCTAACCTCCTGGAAAACGAGGAGGCTGGACCCATGCGACGATTCTTGACCTACTGGACGCTCACCTTTCTTCTCTTCCTGCCCTCTTGGGGACTCACGGCGATGCGAGGCATGGCAAGCCCTGTCGATCTGCTGTGGACCGCGGCACTGGCTGGCTCATTGGCGGGACTCGCGGCCTTCGGCCGACCCACCGAGACAGACGGCTACGTGAGCCGCGGCCCTGGCGGGAGCGGACAAGAAGCGTAGAAGGACGGAAGCGCCCTTCACTCGAACCAGTTACGGGTTTTGCGAGATTGGAGCACCAGCCGGGAGCCCTGACTCCCGTGCTGCTCAGGACCCTGCCCGTTTGGACGGTGCTCGATCGCTCCGCTGGGTCTACAATGAAGGTGGAGGTGGGGCATGGCTGCCACCTGCTGGACCCGAAGGAAATTCCTGCGCTCGACCGCGGCCGGAGTCGCCTGGGCGACCGGTGGTGCGAGAGCGACTGCAGGTCTCTTTACCTTCGCCAGACAGGGAACATCTGCCGCTCCCGAGATCGGGTCCCTGGAGGAGTTGATCGCCTCGGCGCCGACCGCTCGATACTGGACCTCCACGACCTCCGCCACTCGCGAGGCCGACTGCCTCGCCTGCCACGAGGCCGCCGCTCTGCCGGAGAATCTCGAGCACAAGCACGAAAACAAGGTGGTCCGCTGCCAGCTCTGCGCCCAGAGCTGTCTCATCGACGACGGGGAGCGGGGGCGCTGCAAGGCCCGAATGAACCGGGGCGGAGAGCTCAAGACCCTGGTCTACGGCCGCCCGATCAGCGTTCACGTCGACCCGATCGAAAAGAAGCCTTTCTTCCACTTCTTGCCAGGCAGGGCGGCTTTCTCGATGGCCACCTCGGGCTGCCCGTTGTCGTGCAAGTTCTGCCAGAACTGGGAGATCTCTCAGGCCAGACCCGAGGACTTCAAGCCGACCTATCTCTCACCCGACCGAATCGTTCGTGAGTCCACGCGACGCAGAGCTCCCATTGTGGCGTTCACCTACAACGAGCCGACGGTCTTCACGGAGTATCTCTGCGATATCGCGCGGATCGCGAGGCGAGAGGGTCGCCGCTCCGCGTTGGTCAGCTGCGGCTTCATGCAAGAGGCACCGCTCGCCGAGATGTGCCGGGTCCTCGACGCCATCAAGATCGATCTCAAGGGCTTCAGCGAAGACTTCTACAGCCGGGTCTGTAGTGCGCAGCTCGCCCCGGTGCTCCGCAGCATCAAGCAGGTGGCTGCTTCCGGGATTCACCTCGAGATCGTCAATCTGGTCGTGCCGACGCTCAACGACTCCACCTCGATGCTGACCGAGCTGGCCAAGTGGGTGGTCGGTGAGGTGGGGCCAGAGGTGCCCGTGCACTTCACCCGGTTCCATCCCGACTATCAGCTGCGGAATCTGCCACCCACACCCGTAGCCACACTGGAGAAGGCCCGCGAGATCGCTCTACGCGCAGGGATGCACTATGCCTTCGTCGGCAACGTCCCCGGCCACGAAGGCAACAGCACCTATTGCCCAAAGTGCGGCGAGGTCGTGATTCGGCGTCACGGGTTCTTGCTTCAGGAGATCAAGATCGACCAGGGTCGCTGTGCCCAATGCCAGCACCCCATCGCTGGCGTTTGGATCTAGATACCTTCTCCGGAGGAACCTGATGAGGCAAGGCAAAGGTCGTACGCTCCTGATGCTTCCTCTGCTGAGCTTGCTTTGTATTCTTCCGAGCACGAGTGCTGCGCTTGCGAAGGGTCGCCCAGCCGCCGTTGCCGGGGCCTTCTACTCGGCCGATCCGGCGAAGCTCCGCGCCGGCATCGAAGCGTACCTCGAGGATGCCCTGCCGGCGCGATCGGAACGTCCGCTGGCTCTCATCGCACCCCACGCCGGCTACATCTACTCCGGCCAGATCGCCGCCGACGCTTACGGCCAGGCCATCGGACGCGACTACGACCTGATCGTCATTCTCGGCACCAATCACACGGCGGCCGGCTTCAAAGGGGTGTCCGTCTACGATGGCTCGGGCTACAACACCCCTCTCGGGCTCGCACCGATCGATCGGCAAATCACCCAGCGACTACTGACAGCCGAAGAGGTCTCGTTCAACCCCATCGTTCATGCGAGGGAGCACTCTATCGAGGTGCAGGTGCCGTTCGTTCAGGTGGCCTTCCCGGGCGTACCCATCGTCGCTGCAGTCATCGGCGCCCCTGATCTCGACCTGTGCCAGAGATTTGCCCGAACGTTGATCCGAGCCATCGATGGGCGCCGACCCCTGATCGTCGCCAGCTCCGATCTCTCCCACTACCCCACGTATGGCGATGCCGTGAAGGTCGACCTCGAGACTCTTGCCGGTGTCCGTACATTGGACCCCGCCTCGCTGCAAAGGACGATCGCCCAGCAGTCGAAACTCGGGGCGCCCGGCCTCGCGACTCGTGCCTGCGGTGATGCACCCATGCTCACAGCGATGGTGGCGGCCAGGGCACTCGGCGCGAAGAGTGCGCGGATTCTCAGCTATGCCAACAGCGGCGACGCCCTGATCGGGGACCGCTCCCGAGTCGTCGGCTATGGGAGCGTGATCTTCATTTCCGATCCTCCGGATACCGATGGTTCGTCTCCTTGGCAGACACCGAATCCCGCCGCACCGGGTAAGTTGACCAACGAGGAGCGGCGCGAGCTGCTGCGCTTCGCCCGCGACAGCATCGAGCGCTATCTCGAAACGGAGACGACCCCGCTACCCCGCCAGACAGCCGGACCTCTCTGGCAAAGGCAGGGCCTCTTCGTCACCCTGGAGAAGGGCGGCGAGCTACGCGGCTGCCAGGGATTCGTTCAGACCGATCTCCCCATGGCGACTCTCGTGGGGCGGTCAGCCCTGCAAGCCGCCTTCAAAGACCCGCGATTCGAGCCCGTCACGCCTGCCGAGCTCGGCGAGATCGACATCAGCATTTCGCTCCTGGGTCGTCTGGGAAAGGTGGCGAGCACTTCTCAGATTCAGATGGGTGTAGATGGTGTCTTGCTGGTGAAGAACGGTCGCCGGGCTCTCTTCCTGCCCGAGGTGGCCGAGCAGTTCGGACTTTCGCGACCGGAGTTTCTGGATCAACTCTGCCTCAAGGCCGGGCTTCTCGGTGGGTGTTGGGAGAAAGGAGCCGACCTCCAGACCTTTCGAACGGAGTCTTTCTCTGAATCCGAGCTGAAGGCTGCCGGCCCGTGACGCTCTGGCTCTTCGCCATCGGCCTCGTCTCGCTGCTGGGCCAGGTGGTCTTGCTACGTGAGCTCGGCGTGGCGCTCTACGGCAGCGAGCTCATCTACATTTTGGCCCTGGGTTTCTGGCTTCTGGGCTCCGCGATCGGCGCTGCTCTGGGTCGAGGCAGGGTCCTGCCTTCGATCGGAGCGATTCGCGGCGCGCTCCTCTCGTATGGCTGGGCTCTTGCAGCGGCTCTTGTCCTGACTCGAGGCCTGCGCATCGTGCTGGGCACGGTGCCAGGTGCCTTTCCGCCATTTCCGCGCCAGCTCCTGGGCATGATCGGCATCGTGGCACCCGTCGCGCTTCTTGCGGGTCTTCTCTTCCAGTGGGCTGCCAAGCGATCGATCGATGGCCGGCGGACTCTTGCCCGCGCCTACGCCATCGAGAGCGCAGGCGCCCTCGTCGGTGGCGTGCTGGCCACGCTGGCAACTCGCTGGGGGGTGCAGAACTTCTCACAGGCTCTGCTCTGCTGCAGCGTTGCTGTGGTGGCCGCCTGGCTGCCGCGCAAGAATCCACGCTCGCGGTTTCTCATCGGAGCGATATCAGCCACGGCTCTCTTGCTCGTCGTCTCCTTCCTCTCTGCCCGACCCCTCGACCAGGCCATGACTGCCTGGAACCACCCGGACCTCTTGGTCAGTCGCGACTCGCCGTATGGACGCCTCACCCTCACCTCACGCGAACAGCAGCTCTCGGTGTTCGAGAATGACGCCCTGGCCTACGAGAGCGAAAGCACGGAGGCCGAGGAGTTCGTGCACATCGCAGCGGTGCAGCGCCCCCGAGTCGGGCGAGCCCTGGTTTTGGGTGGCGGCATTGAAGGCCTCGTCGCGGAGCTCCTGATGCATGATCCCGAGCGAGTGGACTACGTCGAGCTCAACGCGACCCTGCTGGAGCTGGTCTCGGCTCACTACCCACCCAGAGTCCGCGAATCGCTGGAATCCGAGCGTGTCGAGATCCACGTCACCGATCCCCGGCGCTTCCTCGAGCAACCCGGCGACTACGACCTCATCCTCGTCGGCATGCCCGAGCCTGAATCAGGCCAGACCAACCGTTTCTATACCCAAGAATTCTTCGAGGCCTGCGCTGCCCGACTCAACGACAGCGGCGTCCTGGCGCTTCGTCTGCGAGGTGCCGAGAACCTGTGGACTCCCCAGCTGCAGCGACGGATGGCCAGTATCCACCGGACTCTCGGAACGGTCTTCGACGACGTCGTCGTTCTACCCGGCACGACCAATACAGTTCTCGCTTCGCTCGATACCCTCTCCCGCGATCCGGCACCTCTGGAGCGACGACTCATCGAACGCGAGGTGGAGGCCAGCCTCGTCGTGCCCGGTTATCTCGACTACCTTTATTCCAACGATCGCTTCTTCACGATCGCCGAGACCCTGGACCGATCTTCCGCTCCGCTCAACACGGACTCGCGCCCGATCTGCTACCAATACACACTGCTGCTCTGGCTGTCCCGGTTCTATCTGGACCTGGCACTCGTCGACCTTGCCGAGCTCGAATCCGGCTGGGTGGGGACAAGCCCATGGATCTGGCTGACACTGCTGGCCCTCGGAGCGGCCCTGCTGATTGCCCGCCGAATCGACCTGCTTCGGCGCTCGCTTCTGGCGGCCACCGCAGGCTTCACCGGCATGGTTCTCGAGACGCTTCTGATCCTCCACTACCAGACAGCCAGAGGCGTGCTCTTTCAGGATCTCGGCTTTCTGCTGACGATGTTCATGGCCGGCCTCGCTATCGGCGCCTGGGCGGTCGATCGTCGAGCCTCGACCCGGAATCGTCTGGCAGGACCAGGCTCGGGATTTGGTGCCTCGATTCTGATCGTCTTCGCTGTTGCCAGCCTCGTCATTGGCTGGTTTGTTGCCAAGGGTATGGCGAGCTCGCTGGCCGCGGTCTCGCTGCTCCTACTCCTCTGCGGCTGCCTGGTAGCAGCTGTCTTCGCCTTCGCCTCCCTGCAGCGCCGCCACGACCAACAACCCCCCGATCAACGAGCCATCATCTCCCCCCTCTACGCGGCCGACCTCATCGGCGGCTTCGCGGGCACCCTGGCTGCCGCCCTGGTCTTGATCCCGCTTCTCGGGATGCCGGCTTCGGCTCTGATCGTGGCCCTGGTCGCTCTGCTGGCGCTACTGCTGGTTTGAGACCCTGGCCTGCAGTACTGCAGGATCAACTTTCAGTCTCCTGAAACCCTGATCGGTCTGACCTCGATCGGCGCTCCTGCCTCGACACTCAGCTCGGAAAGGGAATTCGCCCCCTGGCGGCCCAGAACCAATCGACCGGGCTCTCTCGGGATCATGGCCCAGTCGCCGGCCTGAACTTCGGCGAAGTCTTCCACGACCTTCGCTCGCAGCTGTTGGCCGCCGACACGCACCTCGAAGACGTCGCCGCGCTCAATGCCCAGAAACTTCAGATCGTCCTCGGAGAGGTTGGTCTCGAGATTGCAGAAGGGGCCGACGAACTTGCGCACGACCCCTCGCGCCACACCAGCGTCGACTCTCGCTCGATTCGGGAGATCGGCCGGCATCCGCCGGGCCCAGGCCTGGTTGATGCCGTGCTCACCGTAGCGAAAGGTTCGGGTCTCGCCGTCGGAATCGACCAGGAACTCGACCACGTCTCCAAGCTGATGCACCGCAAAGGTCCGCTCACCAACCGGGACCATCTCGGCTCGGCCGCGGAAGTACTTGCCGCCAGCGCTCGAGATCTCCATCTCCGTACCCCCACTGCGGTCGAAGACATATCGGCCTTTGAACCGGGCGAAGCGCTTCGCCGACATCTCCTGGATCTCGAATTTCGGCAGATAGCCGGGCCAGTCGTATTCGGCAGCCACGGCTCGGAGTATCTCGCCCAACAATGGGTAGGCCCCGCCGTTGATAGCGACAACCGCCCCCTGTCCAGTCTCGGGAAAAGCAACGAAGAGCGCCACGAAGCCCGGCATCCCACCACCGTGCAGGAAGTACCGGCCCCTTGCCTCTCCGCGCAGCCGCACACCGAGACCCTGGCCCTGGATTTGCGGCGACAGCATCTCGCGCGCCAGCTTGGTCGGGAACCACCGGTCCTCGTCCCCACGGTACGCGAGCATGAGCTCTTGTAGAAGCCGACCGAGATCCGTGGGCGTCGACCAGAGCCCTCCCACCGCAGCCGGAGGGTAGAGACCCTTGCCGTCAATCGGAGCCTGGTCTTCGCCCGTGTGTCCCCAGGCGGCCTGCTCGTAGAGAGCCACAGGGAGTTTCCGGGCGAAGGAGGTGCTCTTCATCTCCAGGGGATCGAACAGAGTCTTCTGCGCCAGCTTGACGAAATCTTCCCCGCTGACATCCTCCAAGAGTTGCTCCATCACCGCGTAGCCCGCATTCGCGTACTCGAATCGTTCGCCTGGGGGCCTGACACGAACCACCGGTGGAATCGGACTCTCCGCCTTGTTCTTCAGGAGCGCCAATACACCTGGGTATTCCTCACCAGGCTCATACATGTGTAGGGTGAAAGGTGCGATCCCAGCCCCATGACTGAGGATCTGACGCAGGAGCACGGGCTCGGAACCACCGGCCGCGGAGTCGGGCAGCTTCCATGACGTCAGGAGCTCGTTGACTGGGTCATTCAGTCCGAGTCGCTCCTCGGAGACCATTCGCAGCGTGAGGAGCGCGGCCACAGGCTTGCTGATTGAGCCGAATTGAAAGAGAGTCTCCGGCGTTGCTCGGGCGGCGCTACCCAGCTTCGTTACACCCCAGGCCCTGGCCCACACGATCTCGAAGTCATCCAACACCGCCAGGCTGACCGCTGGCGCCTGGTAGTGCTGCATCCGCTCCTCGAGCTTCCAGGTCGGGGGCGCCAGGTCCATCCGGATCAATTTCGGCAGCAACCTCGATTCAACCCGGGCGATTCGCGCTTCGGTGTCCCGCACCTCATCCGCACCCGCTGTTGAAACGGACACTGTAAACGCGACAATAAATAGACTTATAGCAATTGCCGAATGAGTCACCGGACCCTCCGGTCCATGCCTACGGCTCCATCGGCCACTCGTAGGCGACAGCGACGCCCAGTGGCACGAACGCCAGGCTCGGGCTCCTGCCCGGCTCTGGTTCAGGGGCCTTCACCGCATCCATCATGGGCTTCCTGCCTTTCTTGTCAGAAGGTGCCGACTACAGACCGCCACCCCACACGTACGAGTAGCCCACAGCAATGGCGTCGAATGCTGCGCCGATGGTCGTCCGCGCGCCCCGACTGTAGGCGAATCTCAGCGAGCTTCGCCGGTTCAGAGGTAGCATGAATGTCAGACCAGCGCGCGAGTTCTGCTGTAGATCCAGGTTCTTCACGCCATCGACCTTGGTCGTGCCGCCGTTGTAGTAGTTGAGGTCAAGGGCGAGCCACATTCCGGGTTTGAAGGTGTAGAGGGTGTGGAATTGGAATGAGCCGATGGGATCTTGCTCGCGGGTCATACCCCCAATGAAATTTGTGTTGTCCGTGAAGATCCAGACTCCGGCGTAGAACTCGAGGCTCCACTTACCCAGGGCCCTGGTCACGCCGATCTCCGGCTTGAAAGACCAGCGGTTGGTGCCCAAGTTGATGATCTTGCTGGAGTCGTATTGCCCCAGCGGTGCCAGGATTCGAAGGCTAGCTCCAACATTGGTCTTCGGCTTGTAGGAGGCGAACTCCTTCAATTCCATGGCTGGACCGCCATAGAGATTCACCGCCAAGCGGAACATGGGGTCGCGCAGTCCCGAACGATCCACTTCCGTGAACTCGCCGATGTAGAGCCCCTCGAGATGGCCGACCGTGACAGGAAGCACGAATCCGAGATTCGCCGACCGGCCGAAGATCCCGAGGGTCCGACCCAACATCACGGTCATTGAGTTGATGGTGGCCTCGACATCCTCGGCTGGTAGCGCCGGAGTGAAGCTCACATCGCCGACCGCCAGGATGTAGCCCACCTGAAACAGGTTCACATTGATCGGCACCACCTTGTAGGCAGCCGGCTCGAGCTCCTGGCCAACCAATGGGACCGAAAGAAAGAGGAGCAGAATCGCAGCCCCTCCCAACCGTAATCGCATGCTCGGCATTGTATGCCGATCGAAGAGCGCTCGGAAGTGTGGAGGGCGAGAGCCTTTCACCTACTGCGAGGCCAACTCCGCTTCGAGCTCCTCGATGGACTTCTTGGCGAAGCCGCTGTCGGGGTTGTGGGCAAGGGCCTGGCGGAAATAGCCGAGGGCCTTCTCCGGGTCGCCTTCGAGTCGCCAGGCCTGGCCATAATTGTTGAAGAGGATCGAGCTCTCGCCCAGCTCCTCCCGGGCCAGCTCGAGGATGGCGAGCTTGGTTTCGAACGGGCTCACCGAGACGGAGTCCTGAAACTGCGTCCAGTCGAGTAGCTCGATCTCGGGATCGTTCTTCTCCACACTAGCGAGAACCAAGCGAGCCTCTTCGACATCGGAGCGGAGCAGGGTCGCAAATTCCGCTGGACTCGGAGGTGGCGGCAGCGCGGCCCGGGCCGTTCGGTTCTCGATCACGATGGCCGAATTCATCGCCCGCATATTGCCTTCGAGCAGCACCTCTCTGTTGACCTCGTTCCCCTTCAGGTAGGCATCGAACAGCAGACGTGCCTGATGGGCAATGATCCCGTAGGCGTCATCGACAAGGACACGGCGCTCCGGATCGGGCTCGCCGGTGCTGTGCACTTGGATACGGATGAGGTCGGAGGCAAAATCCCAGTGCATCAGAGCCGGATAACGCAGCTCGAACACATCCGCATACAGCGCATCGCCACCTAACGACCGGACCGGCTCACGGTCGCCAACGATGGCGAGGTACCCGCCGCGTAGCCGCCGCGGTACGAAGTCGTACCTCTCCTCGACTGTAGGGATCTCAGCGTGCTCCAGGGTGCCATCGAGAGCCAGCACTGCCTGCACGTTGAAGTTGCGCATGCCCAGAATGGCGGCACTCAAAGCTCCCCAACTGAACCCAGCGGCACCGACTCGCTCGAGATTGGCTTGCCCCGTATCGTGGAGCGCATCGAGGATGAGCTCCATGTCGCGCACGCTGGCCTCGACGCCCGCCAGATCCATGGACATCTCCCTCGTCTCGGGGCCAGAAGAGCGGCTCGCTCCGACGATGTAGCCGTGGCTGGCCAGGTACTCGAAGAGAGCCGAGTTCTCGAATGGCTCGTAACTGAAACTCGGAGCGTAGACAATGACTGGGTAGGAGCCCTCGAGCGGTGCCGCATCACGATAGGCGGTCGTCGTCTCTTCGACCATTCTCCGGAGCTTCTCCTTGTCGGCCCCACCGAACGTCGAGTGGGCAAGATAAGCATCGATACCGACGAGTAGCTCGCCTTCCATGGGGGTTTCGAATCCGGCAGCCTCGATGTAGTCGCGGTACACCATCGGCTCGCACTTGGTCTCGACGGCAGCCGGGTACCAGACCGAGATCCGGACCTGGCGGAAGTTGTTGCCGGGATGCTCGACACCTCGCCAATCGACTCGCGGCGCGACTGTGCGCCCGTAGTCGGTTACATCCAGGGTTCGGAACCCGACACCGTGCGGGCCCGCCTTCAAAGTCGGCCAGGGCATCTCATCGGCGTTGGCTGGGCTCCCGAGAAGCGGTGCAAGCAGCAGTGCAACAAACAGGAGTATCATTGAGTGTCGCATCAAAGTTCGAGTCTCCATGGATCTTTCGACCCTTCGGTCGGAGTCTTGAGTGGCATCAGAACATTAGACGCGGGAGCGGACGATTTGTTTTCCCTCAGTCTCGAGCGGCCCTCCAATATAACCACCCGCGCAGGTAGGCAATACCCACCCGGGTGGGTATTGCCTACAACAAACCACTGGCAGGAAACTCTATTCCTAAGGTTTCTTTTATCTCGCGGGGGAGGCCTGACAGGTGGTTTCTGTTCAGGATATTTGGGTTGGACTCGAGGTCACGCAGTAGGCCAGAGGCCGCCCGGCCATTTTCGTCTACCTTCACCGAAGGGAAGATTGGAAGGAGACAACCATGAGAGGAGTGGGCAGATGAGCAGAAGACCACTGACTCGGCTCTGTACGCTTGGTGGGAGCGTCGGTTTGATCGTCCTCGCTGTCGTACTGAGCGCACTGGCTGTAGCACCGGCTGAAGCCATCGATCTCTCGATCGGACAGTTGGAGTTCTTTGTCGACACCACACTGTCGTACGGCATCCGCTCTCGGCTCGACGATCCAGACCAGCGGATCATCGGCTTGCCCGCGGGCGGCACCGCCTACTCGGTCAACGGCGACGACGGGAATCAGAACTTCGATACGGGCATCGCCAGCAACGCCGTCAAGGCGACCGTCGACATTCAACTCGCCTACAAGAACGTCGGCGCTTTCATTCGTGGCTCCGGTTTCTACGACTTCGAGCTCAAAGGGGGAAAGCGAGCCCGAACACCTTTGTCGGGTCCGGCCCTCGACTGGGTCGGCAGCCGTGCCGAGCTCCTCGACGCTTACGCCTGGTGGAAGTTCGATCTCGGCAGCCGGCGGGGCCAGCTCCGCGGCGGCCAACAGGTGTTGAACTGGGGCGAGAGCACCTTCATCCCGGGTGGCATCAGCAGCATCAACCCCGTGGATGTAGCGGCGCTGCGTGTGCCGGGTGCCGAGCTCCGCGAAGCTTTTCGGCCGGTGGGCATGGCCTGGGGCTCGATCGACCTCTCGGAGACCCTCTCCATGGAGGCCTTTTACCAGTACGACTGGGACGAGACCGTCATCGATCCGCCAGGTACCTATTTCTCGACCAACGACTTCGCGGGACGAGGTGGGACCCACGTGTTTCTGGCGTTCGGCAGCTTTGCGGACACGGGTGAATCTCCGTTCTACGTTCAGCCGCCGGTGGACCGACCCTTCATGGGGGTACCCAGGGGAACGGATATCGAACCCTCGGACAGCGGCCAGTGGGGCGCCGCCCTGCGCTGGCTCGCGGGATTCGGCAACACCGAGTTCGGGTTCTATTTCATGAACTACCACAGCCGGCTGCCTACAGTGAACGGCATAACCGGTACGATTCAGGGGGCCGGAGCCGCAGCCGTGGCAGGACCGAGAGCCGCAGGGGTCATCTATCAGACGTTTGGAGTACCGCCGGGTGCCAGCCCCGCGGTGGATGCCCTGGCAGCGCAGGCGGGACAGGCTGCCGCCACCGACGCCTATGCCGCGACAGCGAGATACTTCGTCGCCTACCCGGAAGACATCAAGCTCTGGGGTGTGAGCTTCAATTCCCAGATCGCCACAACTGGAATCGCGTTGCAGGGCGAAGTCTCCTACAAACAGGACTCTCCGTACCTCATCGATGACGTCGAGTTGCTATTCGCAGCCCTGTCGCCGATCTCGCCTGGACTTGCCGCTACCAATCAGGCGGTACCGGGTGGGGCTACCTTCAATGAGGTGATTCCCGGCTACCGGCTCCACGACGCCGTCCAGGCCCAAATCACGCTGACCAAAGCCTGGGGATCGATTCGTTTCCTTCGCGCCGATCAGGGGCTCCTTCTGTTCGAGCCGGCCATCGTCCACGTCTCCGGCATGCCTAGCAAGGATGAGTTGCGCTACGAAGGACCGGGCACCTACACCAGCGGCAACCCGATCCAATCGATGCCAGGCGGTGCTCACGCGGGCAAAGAATATGAGCCGGCAGAGGCCTTCGCGGATCCCACGTCCTGGGGATATCGCCTGGTGGGTCGTCTCGTCTACAACAACGCCATCGGAGCCTTCAACCTGATCCCACGCTTCGGCTGGGGACACGACGTCGACGGCAACACGCCTGGGCCCGGTGGCGCCTTCATCGACGGCCGGACGGCCTTTACATTGGGCCTCGGCTTCGAATACCTCTCCAAGCTACAGCTCGACCTGAGCTGGACGACCTACAGTGGCGCCGGTCGATATAACCTCATCAACGACCGCGATTTCATCGCGGCCAATGTCAAGTACTCGTTCTAGGGGGTAGGAAAGCATGACTATGCATAGAACCAAGCTGATCCTCTTGTGTTGCGCGCTGACGATCGTCGTCGGTTCGGCAACCGTGCTCCAGGCACAGCTGTCCTCGGAGGAGATCGCTCGACTCGGTGCCGACCTGACTCCTCTGGGAGCCGAAAAGGCCGGCAACGCGGATGGCACCATTCCGGCCTGGGACGGTGGCATTACCACGCCACCTGCAAGCTACAAACCCGGAATGCACCATCCCGATCCATTTGCTAGCGATGCGATCTCGTTCACCATTACCAAGGACAACATGGCGGAGTACGCGGACAAACTGACGCCGGGTTACAAGGCGGTGCTCGAGGCCTACCCGAGCTTCAAGATGAACGTCTATCCGACGCACCGTAGCGCCTCGTATCCGCAGCGGATCTACGACAAGACCAAGGAGATCGCCGGTACCGCGAGAACGGTTGAGAATGGCTATGGGGTGGAGGGTGCTATCAACGGCATCCCCTTCCCAATCCCGAAGGAAGGTGTAGAGGTCATCTGGAACCATCTGCTGCGTTTCCGTGGCGGCATCGCGTCCCGAACGATCGCCCAGGCGGCTCCGACCCGGGGTGGCAAGTACACGCTTGTGCAGTTTTCCGATGAGTTCTTCCTGCTCTACAGCATGGACGGCATGACCGAGGCGGATCTCAATAACAAGATCCTCTTCTTCAAGCAGGAGGTCACAGCACCGGCGCGGCTGGCCGGCGGCATCCTCATGGTCCACGAGACCATGAATCAGGTCAAGGAGCACCGCAGCGCCTGGCTCTACAACCCGGGCCAGCGCCGTGTCCGTCGTGCTCCCAACGTGGCGTACGACAATCCTGGGACGGCCGCCGACGGCATGCGAACGTCGGATCAGTTCGACATGTTCAACGGCGCCGTCGACAGGTACAACTGGGAGCTCGTCGGCAAGAAGGAGATGTACGTGCCGTACAACTCCTACAAACTGCACAGCGACAAAGTCCTCGTCAAGGACATCCTCACGCCGCTTCATACAAACCCCGACTACAACCGGTACGAACTCCATCGAGTCTGGGTCGTGGATGCGACGCTGAGGGAGGGCGCCCGCCATATCTACAAACGGCGCACCTTCTATATCGACGAGGACAGCTGGCAGATCGTGGCGATGGACCAGTATGACAATCGGGATCAGCTCTGGCGGGTCTCCGAGGGTCACGCCATCAACTACTACGACCTGCCGACTTACTGGACGACACTCGAGGTACACATCGACCTGCAGGCAGGCCGATATCTTGCCATCGGTCTCGACAATCAGCTGCCGATGTACAAATTCGGCATTAATCGAACAATGGAGGATTTCACCCCGGCGGCGCTGCGCCGTTCGGGTGTCCGTTAGCGCCATAACTCTGCGTGCGACGGAGTGGGCCAACACGGCCTGCTCCGTCGCACTGGCTTCTCAAGTGGGGGAACTGGCCCCGGAGCACGTCCTGGGGAGGACGGAAGATGGTTTGGATTCGAAAAGCTCGCCTGCCGGCGCAGTCAGATTTGTCTTTCTCCAACGGCCTCTGGCGGTACCTCGCCATCGCTCTCCTAGTGTCGGGGTACAACGCCGTTCCTGCAACCGCCCAGGACGAGATCGAGCCCGAACCGGCAGCCAAAGCCGGTCTAGCAGCAAAGTCCCTGTTGCTCGATGCGTCTGCCGCCAACGGTAGCCTCGTCGTGGTCGGAGAAAGGGGTCACATCCTGACCTCCACCGACAAGGGAAGCTCTTGGCAACAGGCCTCGGTCCCGACACGGGCGGCGCTCACCGGGGTCCACTTCAACGATTCCGACCTGGGCTGGGTGGTTGGCCACGACTCGGTGATTTTGCGTACTTCGGACGGCGGTTCCTCCTGGGAGATCGTCAACTGGGCACCCGAAGAGGAAAGCCCACTGCTCGATGTCTGGTTCTCTGATGCTGACAACGGCTTCGCAGTCGGCGCCTACGGGAGCTTCTACCGCACTTCCGATGGCGGCACGACATGGAGCTTCGAGCCCATCAGCGAGTGGGATTTTCATCTGCATCACATTGCGAGGTCGGCTGAAGGTCGGCTGTATCTGGCAGCCGAGGCGGGCATGATCTACCGCTCCGACGACGGCGGCGCGACCTGGGCGGAATTGCCCTCACCCTATGAAGGATCTTTCTTTGGCACCGTTCCCCTGGACGGCGACACGGTGCTGGTTTTTGGCCTTCAAGGGCATCTGTTTCGGTCTGAAGATGCTGGCGAGAACTGGGCGCCGGTCGAGACCGGTACCACGGCGATGCTCACCGCCGGTATCCGGCTGGCGGATGGCAGGATCGCTGTCAGTGGGCTCGGCGGAACGATGCTCATTTCATCCGACGGTGGATCCACCTTCGAACTGCTACCGCAATCCGATCGGCGTGGTATCTCATCAATCGTAGAGACAGGCGAAGGACAGCTACTGATGGTAGGCGAATTCGGAGTCAAGACGACGCCGACTGACAGCCTGGCGAACTAGGCGGAAAGGAAACCCGGCGCGATGTTTCAGCGGCTCGAGAACCTGATCTTCGGCAACCGCCGCCTGGTGGTGGCTATTTTCGGATTGGTGACGGTCTTCATGGCCTACCAGGCCACCAACCTCCGCATCGACGCCGGCTTCGCGAAGTTGCTGCCACTCGAACACGAATACATGAAGACCTACGTCGAGTATCGCGACGCGTTCGGCGGCGCGAATCGGGTGGTCATCGCCATCAAGGCGCGCGAAGGGGACATCTTCACACCGAAGTTCTTCGAGGTGCTGCAACAGGTCACCGACGACGTCTTCTTCATCCCCGGCGTCGACCGGACTCGGGTGATGTCGCTCTTCACGCCCAATGTCCGCTTCACGGAAGTAGTGGAGGATGGCATCTCGGGTGGCAACGTCATTCCTGACGACTTCGCAATGACCGATGAAGGGCTCGCCAAGGTCCGCGCAAATCTCCTCAAATCGGCCTACGTCGGCCGCCTCGTGGCCAACGATTTCAGCTCCGCTCTTGTCGTCGCGTCGCTCCTCGAGATCGATCCCACCACCGGCGAGCGCCTCGACTACCTGTACGTGGCCGACCAGTTGGAGGAGGTCCGCCAGAAATACAGCAACCACGATGTGGGGGTCGAGTTCGACTATCACATCATCGGTTTCGCCAAGGTCATCGGTGACATCGCCGCCGGAGTAGCACGAGTCGTGCTGTTCTTCCTGGTGGCTTTCTTCATTACGGTTGTTTTCGTCTACCTCTACTCCCAGAGCGCCAAGCTCACCCTGATCGTCGTCGGCTGCTCGCTGATCGCGGTGATCTGGCAGTTGGGTCTGCTGCCGCTGCTCGGATTCGGCATCGACCCGATGTCGATCCTCGTGCCGTTCCTGATCTTCGCCATCAGTGTGAGCCATGCCGTTCAGATGGTGAGCGCCTTCCGAGCCGAGGTCTTCGAGGGTGCCGACAGTCTCGAGGCGGCCCAACCCGGCCTGCGCAGGTTGATCATTCCGGGCACCATCGCTCTGTTGAGCGACACCATCGGCTTCATCACCATCATGCTGATCAACATCCGCATGATCCAAGAGATGGCCATCACCGCCAGCCTCGGAGTGGCCGTGATCATTCTCACGGATCTGGTGCTGGTGCCAGTGCTCTTGTCCTATGTCGAGCTCGACGAGAAATATGCAGCCCGGCTGCGGAAGCGGGCCGACAAGTTGGATCACCTCTGGACAGCCCTGGCCCGGGTGACCGTTCCCCGCAACGCCGCGATCATCGTCTTCGTGGCGGCGATACTCTTCGCCGTCGGCGGCTGGAAGGCGACCCAGATCAAGATCGGTGATCTGCATCCCGGCGTTCCGGAGCTGCGAGCCGACTCCCAATACAACATCGACACCGAGGTGATCACCAAACACTTCTCCATCGGCGTCGACGTCATTACTGTCATCGTGGAGTCCGAGCCCGAGGCCTGTACTCGACACGACATCATGACCACGATCGACCGCTTCGAATGGCACATGCGCAACGTGCCTGGCGTGCAGTCGGTGCTTGGCATAGGTACTGTGGCCAAGATCATCAACGCCGGCTGGAACGAGGGCAGCCTCAAGTGGCGAGTCCTGCCCCGCAACCCGTCGACCATGGCCCAGGCGGTGACCTATATCGACACCAGCACGGGGCTGCTGAACTCCGACTGCAGTGTGATGCCGGTCTATATCTACTCACAGGACCACAAGGCCGAGACCATCGAAGGGATCGTCTCAGCGGTCAAGGCATACCGCGAGCTGCACGGCTCCGATGAGATCCGGTTCCGGCTCGCGACGGGCAACGTTGGCGTCATGGCGGCCACCAATGAGACCGTCTCCGCGGCTCAATTTCCGATGCTGATGTGGATCTTCGCGGCCATCATTGTCCTCTGCCTGATCACTTTCCGGTCGCTCCGCGCCACCCTCTGCATCGTTATCCCGCTCGCTCTGGTATCGATCCTCGCCTATGCCCTGATGTCGATACTCGAGATCGGACTCAAGATCTCCACCTTGCCGGTAGTCGCTCTCGGCGTTGGAATCGGTGTCGACTACGGGATCTACATCTACGCTCGTCTGCGCAGCATCTTGGCCCAGGGCACGCCTCTGCAAGAGGCCTACCGTGAAACGCTGAAGCTGACCGGCAGCGGGGTGATCTTCACTGGCTTCACGCTGGCGGTTGGAGTGGCCACCTGGATCTTCTCGCCGTTGAAGTTCCAGGCTGATATGGGCATCCTGTTGACGTTCATGTTCCTGCTCAACATGCTTGGCGCAATCGTTCTCCTACCTGCCCTGGCCTACTGGTTGCACCCGAAGGCATAGGGGGAGGGTAGACTCGACCTGATCAGGAGAGGGGCAAGCCCCTTCCCCACATCAACTGCCAGCTGTGGGAGAGGTCCTGACCCACCAGTTCACTAGCGAGGGAAATCATGCATCGATTCACGTCGATCGTACTGCTGGTTCTGATTGCTGTCACACCTGCCATCGCTTCCGATGACGAACCCGCCTCCCGGGCGCTGGGTGACGATCCGCGCGTTGCCGATGCGGTCGCTGCCTGGGAAGCCTGGGTCGAATACCAGCTGGGCATCAGCCGCGTGCCGGCCGCGTCGATCGGCGTCGTCCTCGATCAAGAACTGTTGACAGCACGCGGCTTCGGACTGGCGAACCCCGACACCGGCACGCCAGCCACTGCAGAGACCATCTACAGCATCTGCTCGATCTCGAAGCTCTTCACCTCGGTCGCCTTCATGCAGCTGCGCGACCAGGATCGAGTTCGCCTCGATGCTCCGGTCTCCGAGTATCTGAGTTGGTTCACGCTGCAGGACGCTCATCCCAACGACGAGGCCATTACGGTTCGTCGACTGCTGAGTCACTCCTCGGGCCTGCCGCGAGAATCGGACTTCCCCTACTGGTCGGATCCCGATTTCGTCTTTCCAACCCACGACCAGATCGTCCAGCAGCTGGCCAACCAATCGACGCTCTACCCATCCTCGCGCTACTTCCAGTATTCGAACCTGGGGCTTACCCTGGTGGGCGAAATCGTGGCGGAGGTGTCCGGCCAGGCCTACCACGACCGGATTCAGTCCCAGATTCTCGATCCCCTGGAGATGGAAGACACCTTCACCGACATCCCCGAGGCTGAATGGGGTGAACGTATGGCGGTGGGGCACAGCTATCTGCAACGGGACGGCTCGCGCCGCCGCCTACCCATGTTCCAGACCCACGGTATCGCGCCAGCGGCCGGCTTCGCCTCGACCGTCCCGGACCTCGCCAGCTTCGC
>Ga0316187_10001082_pt1 | contig 22994 bp, 18 predicted proteins | sample CroRivburrow1_MG_FD_204927 | JGI IMG/M metagenome (GOLD analysis project Ga0316187, IMG submission 204927) | Coastal sediment microbial communities from Maine, United States - Cross River worm burrow 1 | ecosystem: Environmental > Aquatic > Marine > Coastal > Sediment | place: USA: Maine...
CAAGTATTACCGTGAAAGGGGCGCACCGATAGACACCGATGCTCTTTTTTTGACGGCCGGGACCAGCGACGCCTATTCGATTCTGTTCAAGCTGTTGGGGAATCCGGGTGACGAGGTCCTGATTCCCCGGCCCGGATATCCGCTGCTTTCCTACCTGGCGCGCCTCGACAGCCTGCGCGCCTGTTTCTACCCCCTGCGCTACGACACAGCCGAAGGATGGTCAATCGACCTTGACGTGTTGCAGGCGCTGATCACGCCCCAAACGCGGGCGATCGTTCTGATCGATCCCAACAACCCGACCGGCTCGTACGTAAAACAGACGGAATGGAAGGCCATAGATGCCATGTGCCATCGTCACGATCTGGCCCTGATCGTGGACGAGGTTTTCTATGATTATGGTGCCGGCGGCGCAGCGGGTTCCATGCCGGCGCACCAGAACCGTTTTGAGTCACTCACCTTCGTGTTGAACGGTTTTTCCAAATTGATGGGACTGCCCCAGTTAAAATTGGCCTGGATTGTCGTCGGTGGGGAATTCGGACTGTCGTCGGCCGCGCGATCGCACCTGGAAACTTTGCTTGATTTTTATCTCTCGGTGGCCACCCCAATTCAGCATGCGGCCGAAAGACTGCTGGATCGGCGGCACGCCATTCAGCGGCAGATTCTGTCCCGCATCGAGGCCAACAGCCGGTTTCTGGAAGAGCGGATCACATCAACCGTTAACTGCCGCGTTCTGCAGCGCGAAGGCGGCTGGTATGCGGTCGTCGATATTCTCGATATGGTTTCGGATGAAGTCCGGGTCATGCACCTGCTCAAGCATGACAACACCCTGGTTCATCCGGGATTTTTTTACGATTTCAACCGCGAGGGATTTGTGGTCGTCAGCCTGCTGCCCGGCGAGGACATATTTCGCAGTGGGGTTTCAAGGTTGATCAGGCGTTACGGCCATAAATGAGGACAAAGGGATGTTCACAGCCGGTAAAAAAAGAAAAAGATCACCGCTGCAAGGACGATGCGGTACCAGCCGAAGATGGAAAAAGTGTGCGTCTGGATATAGTGCAGCAGCCACTTTACGGCGATGAAGGAAACCGCTGCGGAAACAGTGAATCCGAGCAGGACCATGCCCCAGTTCTCGGGAACCGCAGCGGCCGGCGGGTGGTGGAGTGCCCGGAAAATCTTGAGTCCGCCGGCGGCGAGCATTGTGGGAATTCCGACCAGAAATGAAAACTCGGTGGCGGCCGGTCGGCCCAAACCGAACATCAGCATCAGCAGGATGGTCGCACCCGAACGCGATGTGCCGGGAAACACCGCTGCAATCAGTTGACCCGCCCCGACGACCGCCGCCACGGTCCATGTCACCGATCCGTGTAGGTCACGCCGACGGAACCACATCTCGATAAGCAAAAACCAGATCCCGCCTAAAAGAAGCGCCCACGCTATCGGCCCCAACGCCTCCGGCAGTTCGAAACCGGCTTTGTCCAGCAGCAGTCCGCCGATTCCGGTGATGACGAGGGCGAGCAGAATTTTCAGGGCATAGTCCTGCGTGACTCTATCGCGCCAGCCAAAGATGAACTGGCGCATCCGGTCGGGAAACAGCGGCAGCACGGCAATCACGGCGCCGCTCTGGATGACGATGTTGAACAGATCGCTTTGTCGCGGCAGCCAGTGCTGTGCGATGAGCAGGTGTGCGGTGGAGGAGACGGGCAAAAACTCGGTGATTCCCTCGATGATTCCGAGAATGATGATCGCAATCCAGTCAGGCATCGGCTGTTTAGAGACGAAAAATCAGATGTTGTCAAGATCCAAAATGGCTGATTAAAAACCCAACCGTCACATTTTTTAAACGGCACCGGAAGATTACCGTTTATTTTGTGATCGAAACGGCCTTGCCGTTGACGGGAAGTATCTTTCCGTCGGAGGTTACCCTCCAGCGGTATTTCAGTTCTTTTGTTCCGAGAAGGAGCATCAGTCTTTCGACCTCGAAACCGCCTTCAAATGGTGTCGTCGACCAACCGTGGTCTTCGACGCTGGGATTCGAAACCTGTTTGTCGAGATATTCCTGAACGGTACCGCCTTGGCTGCAGGGCAATTCTTTGACTCTCGATTCTGCTTCAACTCTATCCTTATCCATCTTTTCCATTGCCAGTGAGATAAAGGATAAATTGTCGGGTTTCATTTTCTGTCTCCCCTGACCATCCACGGTTTCAATAAGGGCACTGATTGGTTTCCGATCCAGAAATCGCCATTTTCTACAAGTTCAAGGATTCAGCGGCATTGCACGCAGGCTTACTCGTGTACACCGCAAAAGCGATTCCAGACCTGTCACGCCCCAGGTGTGATTAACGCCGACCTGTCCCGAAGCAGGCGGGGGATTGCGAAAAAGGGCCATTTATGGACGGAAACTAATTCGTACTGCGACTACCATAATAATCGAGGTTTTGAACCAAAAAGGAGCGTCCATCATCTTTAAGATTCATAAAAATCTTTCCTGAGTTCTCCTGCCATTTTTTATCCGGAGGCAGCCATCTCAGCGAAAAATTGCCTTCGACGTCGACGGTTCCTTTTTGATTGTCATACGTATATTGCTGCAATTCTATACGGTACTGAATGGCTTCGGCCACATTAAAACTTTTTTGATATTTAGGTAAAAGGCTTTCAAATGGTTTGCCGTTTTCCAGTGCGCCAGGACCGAAAAAATTGGTGAATTTGTCCAAGTCTTTGGCTGCATACGTCGTGCAATAACTTTGTAAAAACGAGCGCAGGCGGCCTTCCAGCCGAACCTTAACCGTCTGCTCTTCGGAAGGTTGCTCCGTTATGACACGTATTTCTTCTGGCACATTATGTGACGGTTTTTCCTCCGTTCCCCGAACTTTATCATCCGTCGTCTTTTTGCTCGCTGCGATTCCTTCTTCTCGTTTTGGAGGTGAAGCCGTCGATTGGCCAGCCGCCATTTCGGTGGCAACACGTTTTGTTTGGTCTGAGCTCGATTCTTTGGTTTCAATCTGATCGCTCTCGCCTCTACTCGGGGCCGCCGTTTTAAGTGACGGTTTCGGTTCGAGTTCAGGCGTTTTATCTAACTTGACCGCTTTGCGTTTTTCCTTCAGCAACCAATCAATGACATTGGTTGGATCCACATAACCGGATGAGGGCCTTCTCAGCGCGGACTTTTCACTTTCAGTATCAGTTGCCGGCGGCACGGCATCGTTTTTTCGGCGGTCTGCGGGCGGATTGTCGGCCGCGACGGTTGGATCTTTTCCCGTGTCTTGCGGGGCCAGCGGCGGAGTATCGGATGGTTTTGCGAGGTCCGGTGATTTTTCAACCGGATGGCTGTCCTCATTTCGATCGGCGTCTTCCATTATGTCGACCGGTGTTTCCACTTTTTGATCCGGTTCCCGCTGCGGGGGTCTTAATCTTGGTTTATCTTTTTGAGGTTCACCAGATAATGGCGGCGGTAGAGGGACGATGCTGACCCTGGCTCGATTATCTGAAGCGGGAACTGGTAATATCGTCTGGTTGGCGGCCGTTTTCTTTGCGGTATCGATAGCGGGTTGAGGTGTAAAAGGTGGATGAGGCGTGGCAACGGCCGGGGAGAGGTCTCTTTCCGGCAAAAAAGCAGGTGTGCCATCGGTTCCGGGTGGGGCGCGACCGTCGTTAAGATCTTGCGGCGGAGATGTTGTCGTTGAGCCGGGCGCGCGGCCATGAGCGGTCTGCAAGTGACTCGGTAGGGTCTTGTCTATCGCCGGCGCGACCTTTTCCATCAGATCACTGTTCCATAGCGCAAAGAAGATAAAAAAGCCCGGCAGCAGGATCACCAGGGCCAGAATGCCGTAACGCTTGACGCCTCTCGTCGGTTTGGGCCATGGCTGGACATCATTCTGAGCATCAACCTTAAAGACTTCCGGGCGTGATATGTCTTCAGGTGGTTTAATCGCGGCCCGGAAATGACCGCCCGAAGCGTCATGGACGAGAATCCTTTCCTCACATTCCTTGATCATCCGGTTGTCGAGGATCTTGGCGTTCTCGGCGTACCCGCGCACGAGGGCGAGGTCGCAGAGAATATTGATCTGGCGAGGTGCCCCGTTGGAGAAGGAATGAACTTCGTGCACGGCGTCATCCGTGAAGATTATTTTTTTGGCCCCCGCCACCTGGAGACGATGAGCAATATAGGCGGCGGTTTCGGGTTCGGCCAATGGCTTGAGGTTGTAATTAACGGCTATGCGTTCCTTTAGCGCCCGGTTTGTCGGCTTCAACAGCGTTTGATTGAACTCGTTTTGTCCGACCAGAAAAATATTCAGAGGCTTGGTATGCCGGCATTCCATATTTGACAGAAGGCGAACCTCTTCCAGAACCCGGTCCTTCATGATCTGAGACTCATCGATGATCAGCAGGGCTTTTTTATCGCGGGTACAGACTTTATCCAGAAAGTCACCGAACATGTCGGTGAAGGTCTCCTTGTCACGCACCGGTCTGTCGATGCCAAATTTGCGTGAAACCAGATAAAAAAATTCCCTTCGCGTCAGGCCGGGGTCGGGCAGCCGGGCAACGACAACTCTTTCCTCACCCAGTTGATCGACAAGGGCGCTGACCAGTGTCGTCTTACCGGTTCCGATATCCCCGGTCAAAAGCAGCAGGCCCTTGTTCTCCAGCACCCCGTATCTCAATGTGGCGAGCGCTTCCTTGTGGTCTTGACCGAGCCACAGAAACCGGGGGTCGGTATTGAGTTGAAATGGCTTCTCGTGCAATTTAAAATGGGCGAGATACATGATCGGCCATTCTCCTGTTAATGTGTTTCAGGGACAATTATTGATCATCCTCTGCCGGCTCCAGCATCTCACCGGCTTCCATCCACATGACATTGATGATGCCGAAGGCGCAGGCGAGCAGTACGCCGAGAATCCAGGAAAAATACCACATGATGATTTTCCTCTTTAGTGTTATTCTGTCAATGCTCAATAGGCCGTGTGGGTTTCCTTCCGTATCTTATCCTCGGACAACTTGCCCCGCAGGACGCTGTAGACCCAACTGGTATAGAGCAGTACGATCGGTAGAAAAACCACGACCGCAATGAACATCAGATTCAAGGTGAGATGACTGGAGACGGCATCGTAGGCCGTCAGGCTGACATTCGGCTGGGTGCTGGAGGGCATGATGAACGGGAACATGGCCAGCGCCGCCGTCATGATGACCCCGGCCACGGCCGCGCCGCTGCAGACGAATGCCAGACCGCTGCGTTTTGCGGCCGAAAAGAGCAGGGCCAGCAGGCCCCCGGCAAAGGCGACGATCGGTGCCGACATCGTCCAGGGGCGGGTGGTGTAGTTCTGCATCCATGCCCCTTCGACCATCTCCACGGTTTTGCTCAGCGGGCTGACGACTCCGCCGGGATCGGGCATGGCGACGATCCGGAAGCCTTCGATGCCGGCAGCCTGCCATACACCTGCCAGCGCAAATGCGGCCATGAAAAGGGCACCGAACCAACGCGCCGCCTTTGCTGCCCGGGCGTTCAACTCACCCTCGGTGCGCAGCTGCAGGTAAAGCGCCCCGTGCATGACCAGCATCGACAGGCTCACCACACCGGCCAGCAGGCCGAAGGGGTTGAGGAGCCCCCAGAAGCTGCCGGTGTAGGTCGATCGCATGAAACCGTCGAGCTCAAAAGGAACCCCCTGGAGCAGGTTGCCGAAGGCGACCCCGAAGACCAGCGCCGGCACGGCCCCGCCGACGAACAACCCCCAGTCCCAGGCATTTCGCCAGCGGGGGTCGGCGACTTTGCTGCGGTATTCGAAGCCCACGGGGCGGAAGAAGAGCGCAAAGAGCACCAGCAGCATGGCCCAGTAAAAGCCGGAGAAAGCCGTGGCGTAGACAAAGGGCCAGGCCGCGAACATGGCGCCGCCGGCGGTGATGAACCAGACCTGGTTGCCTTCCCACGTAGGACCGATGGCGTTGAGCAGAACCCGGCGCTGCTCATCGGTTCGAGCGAGAAAGGGGAGCAGGGTGCCGACACCCAGGTCGAATCCGCCCAGCAGAGCGAATCCGACTATCAGCACGCAGACGAAGAGCCACCAGATAATTTTCAAGGTCAAATAATCAAACAGTAACGGCATTGTTCAATCTCCTTGGGCGGTCCGCTTTCAACCGGCCGTTTCCGTTGCAGTCTTCTGCTCAAAGTGGTAGTGGCCGGTGTGCAGGCTGCTGGGGCCGATGCGCACGAATTTGACCATCAGGTAAAGTTCGGCGGCCAGCAGTACGGTGTAGAGCACGGTCAGTCCGATCAGACTGCCGATCAGGTCGGCCGTGGTCAGACTCGAGGCCGAGAGAAAGGTGGGCAGCACGTTGCCGATACTCCACGGCTGCCGGCCGTATTCGGCGACGATCCAACCGGCCCATATCGCTATCCAGGGCAGCGGCAGACTGACCAGCAGGAACTTCAGCAGCCAGCGTTTCTGCTCGAATACGCGTCTGGCACAGTAGTAAAAGGCCAGGGCGATCAGAAACAGGAAGTAAAATCCCAGCCCGACCATCAAACGGAAACTCCAGAACATCACGGACACGTTCGGGATGGTGTCGCGGGCCGCCTGCTGGATCTGGGCCTCACTGGCGTCCACGACCCTGGGCGTGTAGCGTTTCAGGAGCAGCCCGTACCCCAGGTTTTCCTGCACCGCCCGGAACTGCCGGGCGGTTTCCGCCGAGCTGTCGCCGCTGCGCATTTTCTCCAGCAGACCGTAAGCCGTGATCCCCTTGCGGATCCGGCCATCGTGTTCGGCGATCAGCTCCTTGATACCCGGGACCGGTTCGTTCAGCGAACGGGTGACCAGAATGCTGCCCAGCCAGGGAATCTTGATGGCCGCTCGGGTTTTCTGGGATTCCTGATCCGGAAAGCCGAACAGAGTGAAGGGGCTGGGGGTCGGATCCGACTCCCAGTGGGCTTCCATAGCGGCCAGTTTGACCTTCTGGACCTGGCCGGTGACGAAACCGCTCTGGTCGCCCAGGACGATGACCGACAGGATCGAGGCCAACCCGAAACCGGTCGCCACGGCAAACGAGCGCCGGGCAAAGGCCAGGTCGCGACCTTTCAGCAAGTACAGGGCACTGATACCCAGGACGAACAGCGAGGCGGTCACGTAACCGGCGCCCACGGTGTGGACGAACTTAACCTGGGCCACCGGGTTGAAAAACAGCTCGCTAAAGCTGGTCAGTTCCATGCGCATCGTGTCAGGGTTGAAAACGGCGCCGGCAGGGTGATTCATCCAGCCGTTGGCCACCAGGATCCACAGTGCCGACAGGTTGGAACCGAGGGCCACCATGAAGGTCGTCGCCAGGTGGGCGCGCCGGCTGAGCCGATCCCAGCCGAAGAAGAACAGCCCGACGAAGGTGGATTCGAGGAAGAAGGCCATCAGACCTTCGATGGCGAGCGGAGCGCCGAAGATGTCGCCCACGTAATGCGAGTAGTAGGCCCAGTTCGTGCCGAACTGAAATTCCATTGTCAAGCCGGTGGTTACGCCCAGGGCGAAGTTGATGCCGAAGAGTTTGCCCCAGAAACGGGTCATGTCCTTGTAGACCTGTTTGCCGGTCATCACGTAGACCGACTCCATGATGAACAGAATCCAGGACAACCCCAAGGTCAGCGGGACAAAGATGAAATGATACATGGCCGTGAGGGTGAACTGTAAACGGGACAGATCGACGAATATTTCAGAGGGCGGCATGGTGAAGGCTCCTTTGGAACGGCTTCAATCCGTTTTTCATTGTTGACCGGCGCTTAATGGTTTAAATGATAAAAGAAACGATGTTCTTTTTTGCTAAAACTCCCCGAGGGCTCTATAACCTGTAACATCACGTAATATAAGCCCTCGGTCATTGTCAACGGTTTTGCAATGGAACCGCTTCGCACGGCGAGCGATAAAAACAGTCTGCGCTGGCTCATCAAGAACGCCCGTCCGGCGCATCTCTGGGTGCTGCTGTCGGTCGGCCTCGGTATGACCGGTGGTTTGCTGCTGGTGGCTCAGGCGGGTTTGCTGGCCAACATCATCCAGGGTGTCTTCATCGATCGCTTGCCACGCAACCTGCTGACACCTCTGTTTATTGGTTCGGCCGGGGTGGTCGTCATGCGGGCGGTTCTGGCCTGGGGGCGCGAGGCGGCCGGTTTCCAGGCCGGCGCCCGCGTGCGGGAAGAGACGCGCAGGGCTCTCATCCAACACATTTTCGACAGAGGTCCGGCCTACACCGAGCTCCAGAGAACCGGCGGTTTGGCCAGCACCCTCCTGGAGCAGGTGGAAGCCCTGCAGGACTTTTTTGCATTTTACCTGCCGCAGCTGGCTCTGGCCGTTATGATTCCGGTTGCCATTCTTGCTTTCGTTCTGCCCCTCAGCTGGGCGGCCGGTTTGCTGCTGGCCCTTTCCGCGCCCCTGATCCCGTTGTTCATGATCCTGGTGGGCATGGGCGCCGAGAGTATCAGTCAGCGCAACTTTCAGGCCCTGTCGCGTTTGAGTGCCCATTTTTTGGACGTCCTCCAGGGACTCGCCACTCTGAAGCTCTTCGACCGCAGCCGGGCGGAGCGCACCAGGGTGGCCAAGTTCTCGGCCGACTACCGCCGGCAGACCATGCGGGTGTTGAGAGTGGCGTTTCTTTCCTCCGCGGTGCTGGAGTTTTTCAGTTCCATGGGCATCGCACTGGTGGCGGTATACCTCGGTATGCATTATCTGGGATACCTTTCGTTCGGTGATTATGGTCGCCCCCTTACCCTGGCCGGTGGATTTTTCATTCTGCTTCTGGCGCCGGATTTTTACCTTCCATTGCGGGAACTCGGTACCCATTATCATGCGCGTGCGGCAGCGATTGGTGCTTCCGGGGAAATTTTGAAAGTTCTGTCGGACACGGCGCTCCGGTCTTCGGCCGGGACCGTCCGGCTGCCGCCGACAAACGCTGTCGGCGTATCATACCGGTCGGTGCACTTTGCCTATGACGCCGGGCGGCAGCCGGTTCTAAAAGGCGTTGATTTCGAATTGGCGGCCGGTGCTCACGTAGCACTGGTCGGCGCCAGCGGTGCCGGCAAGACCACTCTCCTAAACCTCTTGATGGGTTTCGTCGTTCCGACCGCCGGAAGTATTCGGATCAACGGGATTGTTCTGGAAACCCTTGCCCCCGAGCACTGGCGACGCCATCTGGCCTGGATCGGTCAGAATCCGGTACTGTTTCACGGGACCATACGGGAGAACATTCTGCTCGGCCGGCCGGCCGCAGTCGCAGCCGAGCTGGAATCCGCCGCCCGTGCGGCCAGGGTGCTTGAATTCTGCCACCATCTGCCCGCCGGTCTGGACACGCCGGTGGGTGAGAAGGGGTTCGGATTGTCCAGAGGGCAGGCTCAGCGGGTTGCGCTGGCCCGCGCCTTCCTCAAAGACGCACCGCTGCTGCTGTTAGACGAGCCGACCGCCGGCCTGGACACCGAAAACGAACAGTTGGTGCTGACCGCCCTCGATGACCTTTCCAGGGGCCGCACCGTTTTCACCATCACCCATCGCCTGGAAAACTTGCGGCGCGCCGATCATATTGTGGTTCTGGAGAGCGGCCGCATCGTCGAAAAGGGGATCTACAAGGAATTGTTGGCCTCCGGCGGGGCTTTTTACCGACTGGCGACACAGGGTGCAGGAGAGATGGCCGATGACTGACCGTAACCGTTCTTACCAAGCTTTCGTCCAACTGCTGAGCCGGCACTGGAAGTGGATGGTTGCGGGGTCACTTTTCGGTCTGATTGCCACGACGGCGACTGTCGGCCTTCTGGCACTTTCCGGTTGGTTTTTGTCGGCAGCCGCCTTTGCCGGTCTGTCGACTACGGCGGCCCAGACATTCAACTATTTCTTCCCCAGCATCGGTGTCAGAATATTTGCCATCTCCCGAACCCTGGCACGCTATGCCGAACGTGTTTTCTCCCACGATGCGACTTTCCGGATATTGGAAAGCCTGAGGATCTGGTTTTACGAGCGGATCGAACCGCTCGCACCGGCGCGACTGATGCGATACCGCAGCGGTGATATCCTCAATCGCGTCTTGGCCGATATCGACGCTCTGGACAACCTTTACGTGCGGGTTTTATCACCGAGCCTGGTGGCCGGGCTCCTTGTTGCCGGGTTGACGGTTTTTCTCTCGCTTTTCGACCCGTTGATTGCCTTAACAACGTTGGGGTGGCTGGTTGTTGCCGGTTTTGGACTTCCCGTGGCGGCCGGCATCGCCGGTGCGGCCGCCGGTCGACGATTGTCCCATCTGATGACGCAGATGCGCATCCAAATCGTCGAAGGCATCCAGGGATTGCCGGAATTGCTGGTTTTCAATCACCGCCGGGATTACCTGGGCCAGATGGATCGAAACAACCGCAATCTGCTGGACGTACAGCGGCGCATGAGCCATATCCGGGGTGTTTCATTCGCCGGGATCACACTCACCTCCGGTTTAGCCGTTCTTTCGGCCATGTATCAAGGCGCGGCGCTGGTAAGCAGCGGCGTGCTTCACGGTGCCAACCTGGCCATGATTGCATTGACCGTCCTGGCTGCCTTCGACGCTCTGATGCCGCTGCCTTCAGCCTATCAATACCTCGGTCGCACACGGGAAGCCGCCCGGGAGTTGCTGGAAGTGGTCGGTTCCGAGCCGCCGGTGACATTTCTGGAGAACTCCCTTGCCGCCTTGCGTCACTTCGACGTGAGCTTTGACCGGGTAAGCTTTTGTTACACTGAAAACGCCGCTGACGCCGTTCACGACATTCATTTCCATTTACCGGCCGGCCAGCGCTTTGCCGTTTTGGGGCCGACCGGTGCCGGCAAATCGACCCTGGCGCACCTGATGGTCCGCTTTTGGGATGCGCAGAGCGGCAGTGTTCGAATTGGCGGAAAAGACATTCGCGGTTTGAATGAGCGCGACCTGCGGCAGAGCGTTTCTCTCGTCTCCCAGCAAGCGCATATGTTCAATGCCAGTGTGCGCGACAACTTGCTGATCGCCCGCCCCGGTGCCACGGAACCCGAGTTGTGGCAGGCGCTCGAGGCCGTGCGGCTGGCGGATTTTGTCAAATCCCTGCCGCAAGGCATCGACACCTGGATCGGCGAATCCGGACGCCTGGTCTCCGGCGGTCAGGCGCGGCGTTTGGCGCTGGCGCGGGCCATCTTGCGCGATTCCCCGATCTGGGTATTGGACGAACCGACTGAAGGGCTCGATCGTGCGACAGAGCGCCACATCATGGAGGCTCTCTTCGACGTCACCAGCGGTAGAACAGTCCTGTACATTACCCACCGGCTTGTGGGTCTCGATCGCTTGGAACGGATATTACTCATGGAAGACGGCCGCATTGTCGAGCAGGGGACCCACGCCGAGCTGCTGCAGGGCCGCACGCGCTATGCGGTCCTGCAGGCCGGGATAAAAACATGATGGAGAGGGCATTTCATGCCGAACTTCACAGAATTTCATTCCGCAATGGGTTTTGATTGGACCGGGTAACAGATAGAAATTCTCTGTGAAAATAAGGATCCTATAGATTACGCCGAGTAACCGGCTTTTAAAGCGCTCAAAACTCGCGCAAAAGCGAGCCTAAAACCGAACAAGGCTGGAGCTGTGAAAATAAATGAGCATTAAACTCCATAATCCCGAGTACGACCAAAGCCTTCTTATTGTTCGGTTCAATGCTCGCTAATGCGCTCAAACAGCTGATCACTTTAAAACCCGGTCACTCGGCTCCATAGTTTTACCGAGAACCAATGGGTAATTGTGAATATCGAGGATGACCGGGGGAGAATGCGATGAAGGAAAAGTTGAAGCATATTAAAATGATCTTAATGGATGTGGACGGGGTGATGACCGGCGGGGAAATTATTTACTCCTCGACCGGTGAGGAGCTCAAGGTTTTCAACATCCACGATGGAATGGGGATGGCGCTGGCGCGCATGGCCGGTCTCAAAACCGGCATCATTACGGGCCGAATGTCGGAAATGGTCCGGCGGCGGGCCGAGGAATTGAAGGCCGATGCGGTTGTCCAGGGCCAGATTAACAAGCTGGCGGCCTATAACGACATCAAGGCCCGTTTCAATCTGACCGACGCGGACATCGCCTTTATCGGCGACGACCTGGTGGATCTCTGCATCCTGAAACGGGCGGGTTTCAGCGCGGCCGTGGCCGATGCCAGCCAAGCAGTCAAGAGCGCCAGCGATTACGTGACCGCCGCCGCCGGCGGCCGGGGGGCCGTGCGTGAGGTGGTGGACTTGATCCTCGAGAGTCAGGACAAGCTTTCCCGCCTGGTGGCGCAGTTCTCACGATGACCGGCCGGGGTTCAGTCCTCGAACAGCTCCGTGCTGATGTATCGCTCACCGGTGCTGGCCAGGATGGCGACGATCGTCTTGCCGCGCGCTTCCGGTCGCGCGGCAACTTTCAGGGCGGCCCAAACGGCGGCACCCGACGAGATCCCGCCAAGAATACCTTCGGTTTTGGCCAAGAGTCGGGCGGTTTCGAAGGCGTCCTCGTTTGTCACCTGCACGACATCGTCAAGCAGCGACCGGTCCAGCACTTCCGGTATGAAGCCGGCTCCGATACCCTGGATCTTGTGGGGACCTTTCTGCCCGCCGGAGAGCACCGGTGAACCTGTCGGTTCCACCGCCACCGCTTTGAACGACGGTTTGCGCGGTTTAATGACCTGCGAGATGCCGGTAATTGTGCCGCCGGTTCCCACCCCGGCCACCAGAAAGTCCACCCGGCCTTCGGTGTCGCGCCAGATTTCCTCGGCCGTCGTCTCCCGATGGATGCGCGGGTTGGCCGGGTTGGCAAACTGGTTCGGCATGTAGCTGTCCTTTTCCGATGCCAAGATTTTCTCGGCCTTTGCAATCGCTCCTTTCATGCCTTCGGCTCCCGGTGTGAGCACAAACTGCGCGCCATGGTGCTTGAGCAGTTTCCGTCGCTCGATGCTCATGGTGTCGGGCATGGTGAGACACAGCCGGTAGTTACGGGCCGCACAGACGAAAGCCAGCGCGACACCGGTATTGCCGCTGGTCGGTTCGACGATGAGAGTGCGGGGCGTTATCAGGCCCTGCCGTTCGGCGGCCGTAATCATCGAAACGGCAATCCGGTCTTTAACGGTGCCAAGGGGATTGAAAAATTCCAGTTTGGCGAAGATTTTCGCTTCCAGGCCTTCGGCCATCCGGTTCAGGCGCACCAGCGGAGTGGAACCGATGGTGCTGCCGATGTTTGAAAAGTAATGCATCAGGTTCTCCTTACAGGTTCGGTCTATGGGCAACCGTCCGGCGACGGGCGTCCGGTATTAGGGTCCCAGCAAAAAATAATTCCACATCTTGCTGGTCTTTTGGTCCGTCTACTGCGTTACAGCCACCGACACGTATCTCGATATGCGCCGCTGGCTGTGCCTTGTAGACGAACCCAAATCCGGCGCAATCTTGTGGAATTATTTCTTACCGTGACCCTTACTTGAATTTCTGGCGCTGCGGCTCCATGATGACCTTCGTGTCGGGCGGCACGCTGTGGGTGATCCAGACATTGCCGCCGATTACAGAGCGGGCACCGATGACCGTGTCGCCGCCCAGGATCGTCGCCCCGGAGTAGATAATGACCTCGTCTTCGATAGTCGGGTGGCGTTTCTTGCCCCTGAGCATTTCACCGGCATCCTTGGGAAGCGAGAGCGCCCCCAGGGTGACGCCCTGGTAGATCCTGACGTCGCGGCCGATTTCGGTTGTTTCACCAATGACGATTCCGGTCCCGTGGTCGATGCAGAATCTTTCGCCGATCCGGGCGCCGGGATGAATGTCGATACCGGTGAGATTGTGAGCGTGCTCGGTCATGATCCGCGGCAGCAACGGCACGCCGAGTTCATGCAGTTTGTGGGCAACCCGGTAGATGGTGATCGCAAAGATGCCAGGGTAGCTGAAGATGATTTCGTCGGTGCTCCGTGCAGCCGGGTCGCCGTCGTAAGCTGCCTGGATGTCGGTGGCGAGAATTTTACGGATCCCCGGGATTTCTTCGAGCAGCGCCAGTGCCACCTCGTGACCGCGGTCGCGGCACTCGTTGCAGGGTTTGTCGTAGCGAAAACAGTCGTGGCGGATGCTGAGAGTCACCTGTTCGGAGATCAGGTCGAAGAGAACCGAGACGGTTTGGCCCATGTAATATTTGAGATTTACGGGATCAAGCTTTTCACGGTTGAAGTATCCCGGAAAAATCACTTCGCGGAGTTTTTCGATGATTTCGATGACCGACTGCTTGGACGGTATCGGTTCGAAGTCGACATGGGTGAAACAGCCTGAATCGGTGCAGTTTTCAATAATTTTCTCGGCGATAGTCGGAAGTCGGTCCCGCAGGCGGGAGTCCGTAGCCGCATCCATTTTACAGGTCGCTTCGCGGTGCTCTTTCGGAAGACCCATTTAGCTGCTCCATTGATGGCGTGTCGATGGGAAAAACCGAGCGGACCATTTTTGTTCGTAGTTAATCTATATCAGCCCTTGCTGGATGTCAAAAACAGGACTACCGATGCTGTACGTCAAAATAGGGTGTTTATTTTTCAAAATTAATGTCTTGTAAGTATTTATTTCCCCGACCCGGCTTTGTATGGTAGGCTACCAACCGGTCTCAGTAAGACGAAGGGATTCTGGCAACCGGCAGGCGCTCCGGAATAAGTTTCCACCCCGTTGCGTCTCATTCACTTAGGATTCCTGCTGATGAAAAAAAAATATATTATCGGTGCATTCCTCGTTCTCCTGGGAATTATCATTTCTTTCCCCTTGTTCAGCATGACGTACTATACGATGGTACGGACCTCCACGCCGGAGTTCTGCGCTTCCTGCCACGAGATCAAACCGGCGGTGAGGGCATGGCGCGCTTCGACCCACGCCAACAACGCCGCCGGCGTGGTGGTGGACTGCATGGATTGCCATCTCCCGGCACCTCAAAACACCTTCGAATTTCTTTTCGCCAAAACGTATCACGGTGTCAAGGACGTAGCGGTTCACTTTATTGCCAGGGAGTACGACCGCAAAAAAGCCCGCACGGCCGCTTATGCCGCCTTCGAGAATTCCGAGTGCCAAAAGTGTCACCGCAACCTTCTTTACATGCCTCAGAGCCGGGGGGCCATGCGGGCTCACCGGACGGTGCTTTACGCCCGACCGGGGTATGAGTTGAAGTGCGTGGATTGCCACTACGACCTGGTTCATAACGACAAGGCTTCGGTCATGTTCCGCCAGTATCGCGAGGTACCGTACCAGGCCAAGGGCCTTAAGCCGGAAAAACTCGGTTCCTAATAATTGGGTTAGCCCCTATTTCGAAAGGAGTTGTGCCAATGAGGAGACCATCATTTTTACCAGCATTCGGACTGCTGCTTGTTGGGTTGCTTCTTTACGGCGGATTTTCGGCAGTCAATGCTCAGCAGCCGAATTTCCCCGTGGTGAAGGAGTATCGCATCGAGCGCAGTGTTCCCCCCCAAGCAGTGGCTTGTATTGAATGCCACCGGGCAACCACACCGGGCGTGTTTGCGGACTGGGCCAAGAGCCGGCATGCCAGTGCCAACATCACCTGTTTGGATTGCCACCTGGTCCAGTCCGGAGAAGAAGACATCGCCCAAGGGCACGAGAAATACTACGGCCGCTCCGACCTTCCGTACGGAGAGAGTCAATACAAAGTGCCCATCGCCTCTATTGTCACCCCCAAGGATTGCTCGCGCTGCCATCCCGATGAGGTGACCCAATACAGCCGCTCCAAGCACGCCAATACCCTCGAGATCATATGGAAAATCGATCCCTGGCTTAACAAAGGCATGAACTCCGCAAACGAGCGTAAAACCGGTTGTTTCAACTGCCACGGCACGGTGATCAAGATCGACGCAAAAGGGGGCATTGATCCGGCGACCTGGCCAAATGCCGGTGTGGGACGGCTCAACGCGGACGGCAGCAAGGGATCGTGCACATCTTGCCACACCCGACATCGCTTTTCCATCGCCGAAGCTCGTATGCCTGAAGCCTGTGATCAGTGCCACCTCGGCCCGGATCACCCGCAGATAGAGATCTATAATGAATCTAAGCACGGCACTATGTACCATGCCTACAAGGAAGAATACAATTTCAAAGCCGCTCCCGGAACCTGGACCGCCGGCGTTGACTACCGTGCACCGACCTGTGCGGTTTGCCACATGTCCGGGTCGGGCAAGGTCATGGGTACCCACGATGTGACCGAACGGCTGTCCTGGGAGACCCAGGCGCCCCTGACCGTGCGGCCGCAGGATTTCAAACCCTTCCCGGCCAAAACCGACTGGCAGGTCGAGCGGGAAAAGATGAAAAACGTTTGCCGGCAGTGCCACTCGGACGCCTGGATCAACGATTTCTATAACGGCTTCGACAATGCGGTGACAGAGTACAACGATGTTTACTTCAAACCGGCCAAGGCTACCCTGGATGAGCTTTATGAAAAGGGGTTGCTGAGCAAGGAGAAATTCTTCGACGAGCACCTGGAAGTGGAATACTACGAGCTGTGGCATCACGAGGGGCGCCGGGCACGGATGGGTGCTATGATGATGGCTCCCGACTATGCCTGGTGGCACGGTTTCTACGAATGCAAACTCCGTTTCAATAAGTTCATGGAAGGTGCGGGCCACCTGGTTAAGACCGGCGAAAAAGCGTACATCTATCCGAATTTTCCCAATGCGACGGGTTCGACCCAGCGTCCCGAAAAGATCTTTGGGCCGCAACAGTAATCCCTATCTCCTCATTTCGGCAAACCGTAAAAATCCCGCTGCGTGCCGGCACGCAGCGGGATTTTTACTTGGATGCTTTGCGTGCTCCAAGTCCTGAAACGATTTCATGACATTATCGGGCTACGGTTCCAACCAGACCGTGTGAATTTCGTTGGTCGTTTCTTTTACCGACAGCAATGCATGCCGCAGGCGGGTGTACATCAAGGCCAAGCCGATGATTTCGGAGAGCAGCATCAACGAATCCAGGTCGCGTTCTGAAACCTCCCAGACATCGTAATGATACAGCCTTAACGCGCCGATCACGCGGCTATGCAGGGTGATGGGAAGCGAGACAACGGCGCGGACGCCCTCGACTATCGCTTCCTGCGGGTACTGCAAGAGATCGGAGTTGGAAGTGTCGGCCACGACGATCGGATCGCCTTTGACGGTGCGGGCGATGCTCTTGGCCGAAAGCACCGGTCCTTTGTTGACATACCCGACGCTGAGTCCAAAGCTGCCCAGGATTTCCAGCTCTTCGGATTCATGGTTCAACGCAAAAATGCTGCACCCTTTGATCCCCAGTGCGGCGACCAGAAGCTGAGAAAGGTGGCCGGTCATCAATTCCAGGTTTTCGGCCTCCGCGATCGCACGGGTGACCACTTTGAACACATCGATATCGATTTTTTCTTCAATACCCATGAGATGCCTCCTTCGCTTAAACGAGCCCAAAAAGTATGATACCGGATTCCCGGATGACGGTTTTCAGCAGACGATGCAAACGGTTGCATTCCGCAGGGCTGCCGCCACTTTGGCGTGAACGCTGCCCGTAAAAAAGCGTCCGATCCTTCCGGCTTTTCGGTTCAAGACCAGCAGGTTGAACTTTTCGCTGGCGTGAAAGTCGATAATTTCTGCGGCGATTTCTTTCTTGCGGGGTTTGAACTTCAATTTAACCCTGTCATTTGAAAATCCGTGCCGGACGAGTTCCACTCTGACTTCCTGCAGCGATGTTTCCACTTCGGACACTTTTTGGCTCAGATAATTAATATTCTGGCTCAGTCTTCCGGTGACGTTCTCACTGCTGACATCTATGGACGGAAGAGGGGTATGGGCATGGAAGATGGTCACCTCGATATCGTCGCGATGACCGAAGGTGCTGATGACAAAGTCAAGGGCTTTGCGGTCCGAATCCGAAAAATTGTACGGCAGTAGTAATTTTTGTGCGGCCATGCTTCCCTCCTTTCGGTGGCTTGGTTTCGGGAGCGGTTGACGGTCGTTTATCCGGCAAAAGCAGGGAAAACGGTGCAAGGGCGCCCCGGCGGCAATAATCGAAGCCATTCGATGGTTGCGACGATTTGCGACCGGCAACGGGAGGAAAGAGTCGAAAAGGGACCTATCAAATAGGAGGAGGAGAAGGCACAGGAGCTGTTGTAAAAGTGCAGAGGCCAATATGGAACAATGTAGTCTCGCGCCGTCACATCGGTCATCCGCCCATTTGAAGAATGTCACGGCGTGGCGACTGCTGTCAAGGAATTATTTGGCGGGCCGGTTTGGGGTCCTGTTTTAGAAAGTTTCTCTAATCTCGACGGTCTTGATGCCGTATTTTTTGATCCGCTTCCAGATGGTCACACGGCTGACCCCCAGTATGCGGGCCGCCTCGGACTGGTTGCCGGCCGCCTGGCGGAGCACGCGCACCAGATCTTCACGTTCCCGCAGCTTCGTCCGGTTGCCTCGAGTAGTCCGATGCTCCGATGGGTGATGCGGTTGAAGGATTTTAGGCGGTAGGTGCCCGCTTTCGATCGTTGCGTCCTTGCAGAGGACGAATGCATATTCGATGGCACTGCGCAGCTCACGGACGTTCCCGGGCCAGGCATAATTTGTGAGCGCTGCCATGGCAGCGGCCGATACCCCCACGATATTCTTGCCGCTGTTCAACACGTTGTGGCGGATAAAGTGCTGCACGAGCAGCGGGATGTCCTCGAGACGCCCGGAAAGCGACGGGATTTGGAGCGGGAATACGCTGATGCGAAAAAAGAGGTCTTCCCTGAAACTTCCCTGAGCGGTCAGGGCTTCCAGGTCCCGGTTCGTGGCGGTTACGATTCGCACGTTCACTCCGATCGGCTGGTGGTCGCCCACGCGTTCGATCTCTTTTTCTTCGAGCACGCGCAAGAGCTTGATCTGAATCGGCGGCGGGATGTCGCCGACTTCGTCCAGAAAGATCGTCCCCTCGTGAGCGGCTTCGAACCGTCCCACGCGATGGCGGTCCGCGCCGGTGTAGGCGCCTTTGACGTGCCCGAAGAGTTCGCTTTCCAACAGATTTTCGTTCAGGGCGGCGCAGTTGACCTTGATAAACGGCTTATCACGGCGGGGCCCGGCTTCGTGGATGGCCCGGGCGACCAGTTCCTTGCCGGTCCCGCTCTGTCCCTGGATCAGCACCGGCGCTTCCGTCTGGGCGACATTGTCGATCAGCTCGTAAACCTGTTGCATGGCGGGAGACTCTCCGACCAGTCCGTGGAAACCGTCACTCAGCTGACAGGATTTCCTGAGGGATTCGATTTCCTGCTGCTGCCGGACGATTTCCGACATGTCGGTCAAGGTTTCGACCGCCCCGATGATATGACCAGATTCATTCCGCAGTACCGAACCGTTCTTGACGACATGGACGGCGCGACCGTCTTTGTTGGTGATCAGGCACCGCTTGGCTTTGACGTCGCCGGTGGCATACAGCGCGCACCATTTTTCGGCGACACCCCGTCCGATGATGCGGCAACCGGTGCAGTTCAGGGTCCGGCAGGAGTTGCCCACCAGGTCTGCGGCCGAATACCCGGTCAGTTTTTCAGCAGCTGGATTCAAAAACAGGATGCGGCCGCCCGGGTCGACAACGATCAAGCCGTCCTGGAGTGTATTGACAATGGTCTCCCAGTATCGTGCGATTTGCATGAGCATGTTCCTTGTGTTGCAAGAATCGTGCTTCTTCGGTGCTGTGTCCCAAGTGTCCGAAAAACCGCGGTAACAGACGGCGGGTTTATTTTGAAATGCATGGGCAGGTTGGGTCACGTGTTAAACGCTCATGGCCCTTCGGGCCGCCACGGTGCATGAAAATGATGCGCCGGAGCCCGGATGAGCGGTTGAGAACAGCGGCTGACTGTCTGAGTCGCCGGGGTCTTAGACCGGACCCAATGCCGATACCTCATGAAAGGCACAACATTGGGGAAAACCCGAACCCCTTATTTGAAGACGGGCTTGGTCCGGGCTTAGAACCCGTTGGCGGCGAGTTTCAGCCGTCTTTCGAAATCGGTTATGCGGGCGGAGACGCCCACCTTATTTTCGTACTAAAAATTAGATTCATCCATTAACTGATCGGTTCCAGGTTCAGAGTTCAAAGGTTATAAAATGCTAATTTCCGGAACTTTATACACCTTTGTTTGGATTGGCCGCTTTCACCCATTGGGTGAAACATGGAATTCGACCCAATAGACGCGTCATACGATTGTTAGAGACCAGTTATGGCATTTTAACTCGGAACCATGAATCCTGCCTGGGCGGGAAACCGCTCAACCTGGTTGTTAATTTAAGTGTTAACTGTTAATCTGTTAACAGCTAACATAGCATTAACAGGTCGCTCCGGCAAGAGCCGGTTTCAATTTTTTTTATCAATATTTTTCAATAGGTTGGAGATAATCAAGAAGGTCACAGGCTTGGCATGAGGCTTGCTAATCAACATACGCAGCAGAAGGTACCCGTGTTAATTCAATCGGCACACGACCCAGAGGTTTTACTATACCCGATGGTTTGATGGGCCCATACACCCGCAAAGGAAATGTCAATGTCAATCGGAGGACCCAATGGAAGGTTGTAATCGTATTTGGAGATGGGCGGCGGCGGTTTTTATCGGCGCGCTGGTGCTGCCATCCTGGTGTTTGGCCCAGACGCAGGTGCTGGACGAAAACCAGGCCCCGGGCCGCACCATGGCCCAACAGGCGACCAAAGGACCCCAAATCTGGATCACCGCAGATCACTCGCTGCATCCGGTTCTGCAAAAGACCTTTACCAGCGGACCCGAGGTCACGGAGGCTTGTCTCAGCTGCCACGAACTTGCCGCCGGACAATTCCAGAAGACCATTCACTGGAGCTGGCTCGACCCGAATGTCGACTCGAAGATGAAGGTCGGCAAGGGCGGCTTGACCATGAACAACTTCTGCATCAACCTTCAATCCAACGAGCCGCGCTGCACATCCTGTCACGCCGGTTATGGCTGGAAAGACAAGAATTTTGATTTCAGCAACCCGCATGCGGTGGACTGTCTGGTCTGTCACGAGCAAACCGGGACTTACAAAAAGTTTCCCACGGGGGCCGGCTTCACGGTGGACCAACCGACTGTTTTCAAGGGCAACGGCAAGACTTACAAACCGCCGGAATGGAACGCGGTGGCCCAGAGCGTCAGTCGGCCGACCCGCAAGAACTGCGGTACCTGCCACTTTTTCGGCGGCGGCGGTGACGGCGTCAAGCACGGGGACTTGGATTCGTCTCTCATGAAACCGAACAAGGAACTGGATGTCCACATGGGCGTCGACGGTCAGAATTTCGACTGTGTGCGCTGCCACACGACCGAGGTTCACAGCATTGCCGGCCGCATATACTCGACGCCGGCCGCCATGGAACGCAAGAGTCTGATCGAGGACGACCTGGCGCCCAAGATCATGTGCGAATCCTGCCATTCCCGCACCCCCCACAAGCCGGGGGTCAAGGCCAACGATCATACCGACAAGGTGGCCTGTCAGAGCTGTCACATTCCGACCTTTGCGCGGGTGAACCCCACCAAGATGTGGTGGGACTGGTCCAAGGCCGGCCAGAAAAAAAACGGGAAACCTTACCAGGAAAAAGACGAATTCGGCAAACCCAAATACGACAGCAAGAAGGGCGAGTTCCGGTGGGCTAAAAACGTGGCGCCGGAATACTTCTGGTTCAACGGTTCCCTAAAGGGTCTGACCGCCAAAGACACGATCGATCCGAGCAACACCGTGGCGGTCAGCTGGCCGGTGGGCGGCAAGGACGATGCCAATTCGCGGATATTCCCCTTCAAGGTCCATCGCGGCAAAACACCCTACGACAAGGTCAACAAAACCATGGTCATACCGCACCTGTTCGGCAAACCCGGCACCGGGGCCTACTGGGGGGATTTTGACTGGAAGAAGTCCGCCGCGTCCGGGATGGCCTATGCGGGTCTGCCCTTCAGCGGCGAGATGGATTTTGTGGAAACCAGCTATGTTTTTCCGATCACCCACATGGTGGCACCCAAAAACAAGGCCCTGGCGTGCTCGGAATGCCATGCCAAAAACGGTCGCCTGACCAATTTGACCGGCTTCTACATGCCGGGACGGGATGCCAGCAAGGTCATCCAATACCTTGGGTGGGCGGTGGTTTTCGGTTCCCTGGCAGGAGTGTTTATCCACGGTCTGGGGAGATACATTGCCAGGGGCAGAAAGGAGCGCTAATCGATGACATCGAACAACATGGTCAACATATATCTTTACACCCGTTACGAGCGGTTTTGGCACTGGATGCAGACGGCCCTGATTCTTCTGCTGTTGGTGACCGGCTTTGAACTCAATGGCCTGTTTACTCTCTTCGGTTTCAAGGCCGCCGCCGAGATCCACAACTATTCCGGCCTCACCTGGCTGATCCTGTTCGCGTTTTTCGTGTTCTGGCTCTTCACGACCGGTGAGTGGCAACAGTATGTCCCGACCACACGGAAGATGCTCTCGGTGATCCGCTATTATACCTACGGCATTTTTCGAGGAGAACCGCACCCGGTGCCAAAGCGCAAGGACGCCAAGCACAACCCCCTGCAACGGTTGGTCTACCTCTCCCTGGCGGCCGCTTTGCTTCCGGTGCAGATGGTAACCGGCTTCCTCTACTGGGGTTACAACTCATGGAAAGACTGGGGACTCGGCTGGTTGTCTCTCGAGGTGGTCGCGGCCATACACCTGGCCGGGGCTTTTGCGATTCTGTCATTTCTCATCGTCCACATCTACATGATCACAACCGGTCACACGGTGTTCGCGCACACCCGTGCCATGATCTCCGGCTGGGAACTGGTTCAAGAGGGGACGAAAATCGAGGACTGGGAACAAAAGAAAAGGAAGGCACCCCAACCGGTCACCTGAACTCAGGCCGCGTAAGCGTTCACAGGGCACCGCATCTGCTTTGTTGTCGGGCACTTGAAGTACAAAAGTACGTCTGCGCGCCCGACGCCTTGCATCTGCGGCACCCTGTAAACGCTTACAATTAGGTGGTTTGAAGCGCATCGGAC
>Ga0316187_10001084_pt1 | contig 22960 bp, 22 predicted proteins | sample CroRivburrow1_MG_FD_204927 | JGI IMG/M metagenome (GOLD analysis project Ga0316187, IMG submission 204927) | Coastal sediment microbial communities from Maine, United States - Cross River worm burrow 1 | ecosystem: Environmental > Aquatic > Marine > Coastal > Sediment | place: USA: Maine...
GGTGCAAACGTCTGCATGACCCGTGCTGATCACAACAGCGGTACCGAACGCCTTGCCGAGGCGATGCGGACGGTTGATTGCGATGTAGTGATTAATGTTCAGGGCGATGAGCCGCTGATTGATCCCGAGGCAATTCGGGCAGTGGCTGAACCTTTCCGCCACGATCACTCGCTATCAATGGCAACGCTGGCCCACCCGATTCAGAACAGTAATGATTTCAATGATCCGAACGTGGTAAAGGTGGTCTGTGATGTGAAGGGTCATGCCCTCTACTTCAGCCGTGCACCGATCCCGTTTCCGAGAAATCCCGGCGGCATCGCTGATAGCGGTCCCCTGCAACATGTCGGGCTTTATGCTTACAGAAAAGAGTTCCTGCTGATCTACCCGAGCTTAACACCATGCGAATCGGAAGCTGTTGAACAGCTTGAACAGCTTCGCGTGCTGCATCACGGCTACTCCATCGCCGTAAACAGCGGGGGCTTCGTCTGTATCGGTGTTGACACACCGGAAGACCTTGCCCGCGCCGAGAAGATCATCTCTGAATCTTAACAGTTAAAGGCCCCTTTTTTTTCAGTCCAGTGTTTATTGACATATCATGATATTATAATACGATGACCCCCTTGGAATCGAAAAACGTTGAAATGAGGAGTGGCAATCTATGAGCAGTGAATCACTGGAACAGGCGATTGAAAACGCAGAGAAAGAGCTTGGCGGCCGTGAAGGCAAGAAGAATATCGCCTGGTTCATTATTACAACGATCCTTTTTGGCGTCCCTCTATATCTATTGATGAACGCGCCGGGCAGCGTCTATCAATCATCATATGCGCCTATGGCGGTTGGTTGGTTCATGATTGCCATGGTGACCGGTCATTACATTTCCGCTTCAATGTTCGCCAGCAGAACCCTAGAGCTGCATCTGCAGCTGGAAATCGCAAAAGAGATTCAAAACGCCTCTAAAACGTCAGACAAATAAGCCGACACTTTCCCGAAAACCTCCTCAGCACCGGTGTCGAAAAGTGGCGGAGCTAGCTCGCACCGAGATGATTATCCCAGGCCGATAAGCAGCGCCACGTATCAATCCAATCCTGCCTCAATTATCCGCCCCACTTCCCATAAAGCATTAAAAAACCTAACATCTCATGTCGTTTTAGTTAGAAGCAAGGCTTTACGCGGGGAGAACGTCCACATTCATGCCACTGGTTGCACATTCATCACTACCTGCATTTGAGAAGCTGCGTCAGCGTGGAGAAAAGGTGTTGTCACTCAAGCAGGCGGTTCATCAGGATATTCGCGAGCTGCATGTCGGCCTGCTTAATATGATGCCGGATGCAGCGCTCAGTGCCACTGAAATGCAGTTCATGCGTCTTGTTGGCAGCAGCAATCAAATCGCGCAGTTTTTTATTCACCCATTCACCATTGACGGCCTGCCCAGAAGTGAAGAGACCATGGCCTACATTGATCGTTACTACCATAGCTTTGAGGAGATCAGGAACTCCGGCCTTGATGCGCTTATTATTACCGGGGCCAATGTGACCACCCCATCTCTGGATCGGGAGCCTTTCTGGGAGCCCCTTAAACAGGTCATCGCATGGGCGCAGGAGCACGCTGTTCCGGTACTCTGTTCATGCCTGGCCACCCATGCACTTGTTCAGCACCTTTATCATATCAAACGTGAGCCGATGCCTGCAGGCAAATTATGGGGCGTTTACCCCCACCACATTGTTCACACAGAGCACCCGTTGCTGCGCGATATCAACACCCGTTTTGATGTCCCGCACTCCCGTTTTAATGCCATATATCGGGAGCAACTCGAACGTGCCGGTCTCACTATCCTGATCGAAAGCGAGGAGGCTGGCGTGCACATGGCAGTCAGCCCCGATCAGTTTGGCATCCTCTATTTCCAGGGGCATCCCGAATACGATACCAACAGCCTGCTCAAAGAGTACAAACGTGAAGTTGCCCGTTTTGCAGCAGGTGAACGTCAGGATTACCCGCCTCACCCTGAAAACTATTTTGGTGATGAAGCGGCATCCATTGCAGAACGGCATATGCAGGCTGTTGTTACAGCGCTTAAAAAAGAGCGGGATGTTCCCGCTTTTCCAGAGGGTAAACTTGAACCACTGCTCGATAACACATGGCGTGATACAGCCAAGAGTATTGTGAACAACTGGTTGGGGCTTGTTTATGAAACCACCGATTTTGACCGGACCCGTCCCAATGATCACGCCGGCAGATCCAGTTGAAACCATTGAAGTAATATTTAAGAGAGGAGAGATTGATGAAACCAGAAACTATTGCCATCCACGCAGGCTATGAGACCGACCCGACGACCAAGTCCGTGGCTGTGCCCATTTACCAGACTGTGGCCTATGAATTTGATAATGCCCAGCACGGTGCCGACCTGTTCAACCTTGCTGTACCCGGCAATATCTATACCCGCATCATGAACCCGACAGCCGATGTACTGGAGAAACGGGTAGCGGAACTTGATGGAGGTATTGCAGGCCTTGCAGTAAGTGCCGGTAGTGCAGCGATCACCTATGCCATCCAGACGATTGCGCAGAAAGGTAACAATATTGTAACTGTCCCGATGCTCTATGGCGGCACCTACACACTGTTTGCACATATGTTGCCAAGCCAGGGCATTGATGTCCGTTTTGCCAAGGATGATAGCCCCGAGAGTCTGGAAGCACTGATTGATGACAAAACCTCGGCCATCTTCTGCGAATCCATCGGCAATCCGGCCGGCAACATTGTTGATCTGGAAGCCATCTGCACCATGGCTGATCGTAATGGCATCCCTGTCATCGTTGATAACACCGTGGCTCCGATCCTGATTCGCCCGATAGATTACGGTGCATCCATTGTGGTCTACTCGATGACCAAATATATGGGCGGACATGGCACCTCTCTGGGCGGCATGATTGTCGATTCCGGCAAGTTCCCCTGGGCTGAACACGCGGACCGCTTTCCGATGCTGAATCAGCCTGAGGCGGCCTATCACGGAGTGGTCTATACCGAAGCGCTGGGTGAAGCGGCCTTTATCGGCCGTGCCCGCACCGTGCCTCTGCGCAATACCGGTTCGGCGATCAGTCCGTTTAACTCCTTCCTGATTCTGCAAGGCCTCGAAACTCTGGCACTGCGAATGGAACGCCACTGTGACAACGCCATGGTTGTTGCCAGGCATCTGCAGAATCACCCCGCAGTGGAGTGGGTTCAGTATGCAGGCCTTGAGGACTCTCCCTATTATGAGTTGGCCAAGAAATACACCAATGGCCGTCCATCCGGACTTCTGACCTTTGGTGTGAAGGGTGGCTTTGAAGTGGCTGAGAAGTTCTACGATGCACTGGGCATGTTTAAACGTCTGGTCAACATCGGCGACTGCAAATCACTGGCTGCACACCCGGCCTCTACCACACACCGTCAGTTGACAGAAGAGGAGCTTGTCACTGCCGGGGTAACACCGGATATGATCCGTCTCTGCATCGGCATTGAACATATTGATGACATTCTTGCAGATATAGATCAGGCACTGGCTACAGCCACTGCATAATCCGAAAGTATTGCAAAAACAGAGGGCGCGGTATTCACCGCGCCCTTTTCTTTATCCATCCCGAATGTCTGCTTTCGGCCGAAAGCAGTCATTCGCCTCGCTTCAACCCGGTGAGGTCCCACAGCTGGGCGACCTCTCTCTTCAGTTCATCTATCTCCTGCTCCAGTTTGGCGATTCGACCGGATTGATCCGATTCGGCGGAGGCCTTGCTGCCACCACTTGTACCACCAACACCTTTGGCAAGCGCCTCAATATCCGGCTCACCACAGAGCAGATGCAGATAACGCTCTTCCCGTTGACCGGAAGCCTTCGGCAGCTTCGCCATCAACGGCTCATCCCGCTCCATCAGCCCCTGAATCAACCCTTGCAGTTCATGACCCTCATCAAAACTCACCATGCGGCCCGTATTGATGCGGATTTCATTCAGGGTCAGTGCACCACGCAGCAGCAGCACGCAAATGATGGCCCGCTCTTTACTGGAAAGACCGAGCTTTCTTGAGAGATGCTGCTCAAACTTGTCTGCCCGGGCATCCATTCGCGCGGTCACCAGCCCCCGGCTCCGCAGCGTACTCACAACACCACCTACCTGACTCGGGCTCAGGCTCATCACTGGCTGGCGGCTGCTCTTCTGGTTACAGGCCGTAACCAATGAGTTCAGTGTTAGCGGATAATAGTCCGGAGTCGTCATCTGCTTCTCCATCAGACATCCCAGCACCCGCGCTTCGTAATCAGTTAACATCGCATTGCTGTCATCGGTTGCAGTCATAACATCACCTGTTTCTATTTTTTTACTCTTCTTTTAAACCGTATCTGTAGAGCCATGCATTATGCTCTGCACTCTTCATTAGCACATCATTTCTGTTTTAAAGTTTCACACTAAAACTTCGCCATTCTAACTGCTTGAATCTATAGTCACGCAAGAGGCATTGGACAATGAATAAAATTATACTCGGTTGGCGGGAATGGGTTACGCTGCCCGAACTGGGCATCGAGAATATCAAAGCCAAGATCGACACAGGGGCACGCACCTCCGCACTGCACGCCTTTAAAGTGGATTCATTCAGTGAGAATGGAATCGCTAAAGTTCGTTTCTCTATTCATCCCTATCAGCATGACCTCTCTGTCGTACGCACCTGCGTTGCCGAGCTGCTTGATGAGCGCAATGTTACCGACTCAGGCGGTCATACCGAGCTTCGCTCAGTAATATCTACCCCCATTCAGCTGGGCGGAATCACCAGGAATATCGAAATCACACTAACCAACCGGGAAACCATGAAATTCAGAATGCTGTTAGGGCGGACTGCCATGTGTGGTAGCTTTATCGTCGACCCGGAAAGCTCTTATCTGCTTGGCAACCCGGAAAAAGGAACCCCATTATGAAAATCGCCATTATGTCACGCAACCAGAAACTCTATTCGACTCGCCGATTGGTTGAAGCGGCCAAAGAGCGTGGCCATGAGGTGCAGGTTTTCGATCACCTGCGTTGCTATATGAATATCACCTCGATGAGACCATCGATTCATTATAAAGGTGAAAAACTGGAAGGCTTTGATGCTGTCATCCCACGAATCGGTGCTTCCGTCACATTTTATGGTACAGCCGTACTTCGCCAGTTCGAAATGATGGGTGTCTATCCGCTGAATGAGTCGGTCGCCATCTCCCGTTCACGAGACAAACTTCGCTCTGTACAGCTGCTGGCACGAAAAGGCATCGGCCTGCCGGTAACAGGCTTTGCCCGCAATCCTGATGATATTGGTGATCTTCTGAATTCAGTCGGTGGTGATCAGTTTGTCATCAAGCTGCTGGAAGGCACGCAGGGAATCGGCGTGGTACTGGCTGAAAACAAGAAGGCTGCCGAGAGTGTGATTGAAGCCTTTTTCGGCCTGAATGCCAATATTCTGGTTCAGGAGTTTATCAAGGAGGCCGGTGGTGCCGACATCCGCTGTCTTGTTGTTGACGGTAAAGTTGTAGCGGCCATGAAACGGCAGGGTAAAGAGGGCGAATTCCGTTCCAACCTGCATCGTGGCGGAAGTGCTGAAGTGGTGCGTATCACCCCGGAGGAGCGCTCTACAGCGGTGCGTGCAGCAGCCATCATGGGGCTCAATGTAGCCGGTGTCGATCTGCTTAGATCCAACCACGGGCCAGTGGTAATGGAGGTGAATTCATCACCGGGGCTGGAGGGTATAGAAAATGCAACTGGCAAGGATGTTGCAGGTATGATTATCGGGTGCATCGAAAAGAAAATTGGCAAAGCGACAACCAAAACGCGGGGCAGAGGGTGAGCGAACCGTTCATCATCGGCGGCAGAGAGATAAAACTCGGTAGCCGGGAGATTGTTGGTTTTGAACTTCCACCTCTGGCCAGTCATTCAGAGCTGCATATTCCTATCCATGTACTGCGCGGCAAGAAAGACGGCCCGTGTCTTCTGGTTTGCGCCGCCCTTCACGGCGATGAGATCAATGGCATTGAAATCATCCGCAGGCTGGTCGGGCTAAAATCACTTTCCCGCTTTAATGGAACGCTTATTGCTGTACCTATCGTCAATATTTATGGCTTTATTCATATGAGTCGTTACCTGCCGGATCGCCGCGATCTCAATCGCTCTTTCCCAGGCTCGGAGAAAGGTTCACTTGCCGCTCGCCTGGCATATCGTTTTATGCAGGAGATCGTCTCCAAAGCCACCCATGGTATCGACCTGCATACCGCAGCAGTTCACCGCGATAACTTCCCCCAAATCAGAGCCAATCTGGATGATGATGAAACATTGAAACTCGCCGAGGCCTTTCGGGCGCCGTTGATTATCGATGCTCCGCTACGTCCCGGCACCATTCGTGAAGCTGCAGTTGCAAGAGAGATTCCATGGCTGGTGTATGAAGCTGGTGAAGCTCTTCGCTTTGATGAGGTCAGTATACGTGCCGGCGTGCGCGGCATTGTTAATGTCATGCGTGAGATCGGTATGTTAAGCAAAAAGAAAAGTTCAACTGCTCTCTCTCCACGCACCGTGAAATCGAATTTCTGGATGCGCGCACCACAAAGCGGAATTTTAAGACTGACGATCAAGCTGGGAGCCGTTGTCAGTAAAGATGAGGTACTGGGCTTCGTTTCCGACCCTTATGGAGAAAATGAAGCGACGATTATTGCCCCGAATACCGGCATCATTATCGGCCGTACCAACCTGCCTCTTGTGCATGAGGGCGATGCTGTTGTTCATCTGGCCCGCTTCCGCAATACAGGCACAGCCTCAGAGGCGGTCGATCAGTTTCAATCTGAACTCGACCCTGAGGAAAATGAAAGTGTTTCCGGAGCTGATCCTATCGTTTAAAAAATCGGGATCGGCTGAAAGTGCTTGTTCGCACCTCCAACGACAGGATCAAGTGCTGTTTCTATTTTTTACTCTTTTTCGGTTTTCTTTTCTTTGCACCGGATTTATTCAGCCATGCATCATGCTCGGCTACCAGTGCACGCAGGTTGTCCCTGTCTTTTTCCGGGGCCTCAACGAGCTGCGCATAAGCACTCTTGCCGACCTTCATCACCTCAATCGGTTTGCTCAAAAACGCTTCGATCTCCTCAAGCAACTCACGCTCCTCACTGCTGCAGAATGAGATGGCCATACCCCGTTTCACACCGCGTCCGGTTCGGCCAACACGATGCACATAATTTTCGCACTTTTCAGGCAGATCATAATTGATCACGAAATTCACATCCGGCACATCTATGCCGCGTGCGCTGACATCGGTAGCAATCAGAATGTTACATGCACCATCCCTGAACTGTTGCATCGCTTCAGAGCGCTGCTGCTGATCCTTCTCACCATGAATGGCCAGTGTGTTGATCCCTGCCCGCTCCATCGCTTTGGCAACTCGCTCTGCCCGCACTCTTGTCCGTACAAATACAATAATTCTGCTTTCAGGATTCTCTTTGATGAAGTTTTCCAGAAAGAAGCGTTTATCATCCATCTCCACATAGCTCACAAAGTGCGAAACATTTTTTGAGACCGGATCTTTGGGAGATATCTGAATACGAATCGCGACACTTTTCACCTGCGAATAGGCAAGCTTTCTGATCTCATCATTGAACGTGGCTGAAAAGAAGAGCGTCTGGTGACGCTGAGTCAGCATCTTTTTAATATATTTAATATCCTCAATAAAGCCGAGATCAAGCATGTGATCGGCCTCATCCAGCACCAGCGTACTCACAGCACCGAGCCTGATTGCTTGCTGGTTAATCAGATCAAACATGCGCCCAGGCGTGGCAATCAGCACATCAATGCCATCCTGAAGCTTGGCAATCTGGCTATCCTGCTCAACACCGCCATGCAGTGTGAAAGTTTTCACCTTGGTATGCTTGGAGAGGCTCTTAAACACTTCGCCGATCTGTAGTGCCAGTTCGCGTGTGGGCACCATGACAATACACTTGATGCCATAAGAGCGTCTGCTGCTCTTCATTCGATGGATTTTATCAATCACGGGAATCGCAAATGCCGCTGTTTTGCCCGTGCCCGTCTGGGCAATAGCAAGCACATCCTCATCATTCAGAATCGAAGGGATCGCCTTGAACTGGATATCAGTAGGCCGCTTAAAGCCGAGCTGTGCGAGATTCTTTTTGATCTCTGCAGAAATATAGTAACGATCGAACTTCATAACACCTCGCCTCTCTTAACCAGCCCGAGTGGACCGCGGTGCACTCTCTGCCATGGAAGGCAGATCTGCATCACACAATTTTATCCATGCGCTGACCATCACCCTGCAAAAGGCGTCTGCAGCAGGAATATAATCCGGACTCTGTGACCTGATCGCTTTAATACCGGCTTCTCCCAGCTCGCTGCGTTCGCTCTCACCTGCCTCAATCCACGGTTCGATGATCGCCCCATCCACCTCAATATGAAACTGCAGGCCGTATTGACTTGAACCAATTCGAAAAGCCTGATGCGGAACATCAGGGTGGGTAGCAACCAGCGTAGCCGGATCGGGCAACGTGAATGTTTCACCATGCCACTGAAATACCATCAGGCCATCCTCCAGAGTCCGGAAGAGTGGATCATCGGCTGAGTCCCAGGTTCTATGCAGTGGATACCAACCCAGTTCGCGAACCGGTGAGGTCACAATCTCTGCATCTGCAGCTTTTGCCAGCAGTTGTGCGCCGAGACAGATGCCCAGCACTGGAAACCCGGCCGCCACTGCCTGTTTCAGCAGTGCGATCTCATCACGGATATAGGTGATATGGCTATCATTGGCCGACATCGGGCCGCCCATGACAATCATGCCGTCATATCCGGAAAGTTCCGAAGGCACGTGCTCACCTCTATCGATACAAATGGTTTCAATGGTGTGCCCTGCATCGGCAATAACATCCCCGATCAGGGCTGCCGGCTCAATTCCCAGATGCTGCAACAGGAGAAAATTCATTCCGACAATCTAACCTGACTTGCTCATGATATGAATGACGGTTAGGTAAGCAGTGGTTGTTGAACTATGCTTGGGTTACTGTCTGTCCTGATGGACAGGGTCAATAGATGAACTCGGGAGCATGCAGATGAAAAGGGTGGTGATACCATTTACAGAGGGTGTTGAGGAGATCGAGTTTGTTGCCGTGGTGGATATTTTAAAGCGTGCAGGCATCGAAGTCGTGATGGCAAGCCTTGCCGGCAGTGCCGTGAAGGGTCGATCCGGCATCACCATTACAGCTGATGCAAAACTTGCCGATATTGCTGACGAACCCTGGGATATGGTGGTGCTTCCCGGCGGGCTTCCCAATGCCTATCTGCTGCGAGATGATGCCCATGTTAAGTCGCTAGTGGAGCGGCTCCGGAGCCAGCGAAAAACAGTTGCTGCGATCTGTGCGGCCCCTACGGCACTGGCCGCCTACGGCATCACTGATGGCAGGAACATCACCTCCTACCCGGCCATGAAAGATGAGATTCAGAAACTCTCTCCATCTGCCATCTATAGTGATGATGCCGTGGTGGAAGATGATTTCCTTATTACCAGCCGTGGTGCCGGCACTGCCGTTGAATTTGCACTACGCCTAGTCAGAAAGCTTTGCGGCAAAGAGAGATCGGAAGAAATCCGGCAGTCCATCATTGCCTGAATTTCTGATACCGTTCGACACATGCGATTAACACAGGAATTCCGTAAACAGTTCAGCCAACATGAGATGCGAACTCATGGGCGAAAAAATGGTTTTGTAACCACAGGCCAGGAGGCGCGCCTGGCCAAGTGGCTGCCCCTTATCGGCCTGACCAATAACATAACACTGGCTGATGCAAAAATACCGGCTGGCTCCCCGATTGTGATGGAGATCGGATTCGGCAATGGCGATTTTCTGGTGCATCTGGCCAATCGGCATCCGGATTGGACACTGATTGGCGTGGAGATCTACCTTCCGGGTGTCGCCAAGGCTGTAGGTCGCCTGGAAGATGCAGGCTTTATTGAGCGCACCCGTATTACCCAGCTGCCCGCCCAGTTTGTACTGACCAAGCAGGTCGAAGAGGGCCAGCTCGACGGTATCTTTGTAAACCATCCCGACCCGTGGCCCAAAGCCCGGCATCACAAACGTCGTATTATCCAGAAGGATTTTGCCAGACTGATGGTGAGCCGTCTGAAACCGGGTGGTTTTATCAAGCTCGCCTCGGATGTGCCAGAGCTGGCCGATTGGATGCGTGAGATTCTTGATGCCACGCCGGGCCTGACCAATATAGCCGGTGAAGCAGGGTTTATTGAGCGGGATGAGGACCGTGTTTTCACCAAGTTTGAACAGCGCGGCCTGCGTGAAGGTCGCAAAAGTCAGTTTTTGCACTATGTTAAGGAAGAAGGGGAACAACATGAGTCTTAAAACTAATCGTCAGCAGCTGGTCATGACAGCAGTACAGGGCAGCGTCTCCCCTGCCAATCAGTGGGCACCGTTTGAAGTGGGCAGTCAGGGTGAAGTCTTCTCATGGCCATCCACCGGAGGTATCACCTACAACGTCAAAGTAGGCGATTCGGTATTTGGCTGGGCAGGTGAGCATATTGAACCGGGCGTATCCACCACGCTGGATCACAAGAATCGCAAAGCATCAGCCGGTTACCAGTTCCTCTCCTGTTGCGGCAACCAGGCTCGCGTTATCTCCGGTGAGGCGAAAGGAGCTGTCGGAACGGTGATCGGTCATCATGGAGGTGTCGAACATCTGATGCTCGATTTCCCGGATGAGGTGCTCGATCAATTGACCTGCGATGATAAGTTCCTGATTCGGGGCTTCGGCCAGGGACTGAAGTTCATCGATCACCCCGATGTGTTTATCTATAACACCGATCCGGATCTTCTGGACAGGTGGGGGCTGAAAGAGGGCAAGGACGGCACCATTGAAGTGCCGGTAAATGTGATTGTCCCAGGGCATGCCATGGGTTCCGGTATCGGTGCACTCTCTGTTACCACCGGTGATTACGATATCCTCTGCCATGATGAAGAGACGGTAAAAGAGTACAGCATGGACAAACTGCGTTTTGGTGATTTTGTCGCCGTACTGGATCATGACAACCGTTACGGACGCACCTACCGCAAAGGCTCCGTTACCATCGGCATGGTGATCCATTCCGATTCACCACTTGGAGGTCACGGCCCCGGCATGATGACGCTGATGAGCGCAACCAATAACAGGCTTGTGCCAGTCATTGACAAAAAAGCCAATGTTGGCGCTGTTTTGAAAGTTGGCCGTTATGCGTAAATCACTCATCATCATTGCACTGCTGTTTTCGGCAACGTGTCAGGCTGAGCCGCAGAAGCTGCTTGATAACAGCAGATACAATAACATGGTAACCAAGGCCGTGGAGAGCGGTGAGTCGTTCATAATGATGCCGCTCAGCATTATCAGCAGGGCCGCCAGCAAGCAACCGCTGGAAATCAGCTACACACCTACGGGCACCGGTTCGATGATTGTTCATGGCAAAGTCAATGGAATCCCTATTCGCTTTGTTGTCGATACCGGTGCATCACTTGTTTCAATTCCAGCATCTATTGCCGAGCGGGCCGGCGTCAACACAGCTGACAGTCGCCATGTAAAATTGAATACTGCTAACGGCGTCACCTCCGCTCCATTGGTCAAACTGGATCAGGTCATTGCCGACAACATCGCTATCGAGGGGGTCATGGCTGTGGTTCAGGACCTTCACGTTCCCGACCTTGGACTGCTTGGCATGAGCTTCTTCGGTCAACACAGAATGACCATCGACCATCAACGAAATGTGATCACTCTGGAGCCTAAATGAGTGGAGATGGCTCCGAATCTATTCGGGCTGGCGTGATTCAACTCTGTTCGAACCGGGATCGGGATAACAACCTGGCAAAAACAGCCCTGCTGATTGAACAGGCTGCAGACCGGAAATGTGGCCTGATTCTGCTACCTGAAAACTTCTCTTACATGGGCAGCAGCGATGCGGACAAAAGAGCCATTGCAGAAGAGCAGGAGAGTTCATCAACTCTCGCATTTCTGGCTGAACAGGCCGGCAAACACCGGCTCACCATTATCGGTGGCACGGTGCCTCTAAAATCTGATAACAGTGAGAAGATAAGGAACAGTTGCCCGGTCTTTTCAGCAGATGGCGAACTGATTGTCTGCTATGACAAAATACATCTTTTTGATGTTGATCTAGACAGTGAAAAACATTGTGAATCGAAGACAATCGAAGCAGGCATGCAGCCTGAAACTGTCGCCTTTGAGAATTGGAATATTGGCCTGAGCATCTGTTACGATCTTCGCTTCCCTGAGCTGTACCGAAGCTACAGCAGCAGCGGCTGCAATCTCCTTACTGTTCCGGCTGCATTTACCGTGCCTACAGGAGAAGCTCACTGGGAGGTGCTGCTGCGGGCCAGAGCGATTGAAAATCAGTCATATGTTATGGCTGCGGGCCAGTGTGGAACACATCCCGGAAACAGACGCACCTGGGGTCACAGTATGATCATTGATCCGTGGGGAGATGTGCTGGCGACATTGGTTGATGAAGAGGGCATCATTACAGCTGAACTGTCACTCAACAGAGTGCAAAAAATAAGAGAAGCTTTGCCAGCACTTAATCACAGGAGAATCTGATTAGATATGAGTGAGATGGTAGAAGAGAAGCGTAGCCAACCCAACCGCGATCAGCTTCGTGCTCATCGCCAGATATTCTGGGATGCATGGCAGAGGGCCAGAGATAATTTACCGCTGGATGCAATGCAGGTCCGTATTGCGCGGGTCATTGAGATGCACCCGGAACACCACCACTTCTTTGATGATATGGAGTCGTTTCTTGACCGGGACTTCCATGTTGATGATGGCATGAACCCCTACCTCCACCTCTCACTGCATCTGGCACTGGAAGAGCAGGTTGCCACCAAGCAGCCTCCGGAAGTTCCGCAGGCTCTTGAATATCTGATGAGTGTTAAAGGCATTGATCGACATGCTGCCCTGCATCATATTTTAGAAATTCTCGCTGAGACGGTCTATTTTTCTCAACGGCAGGGGAAAGAGCCCGATGTCATGCTCTACCTCGCCCGTGTAAAGGAGTTGATGCAACAATGATTCGTAGTATTTTCGTATCCGCCCTCTTCTTCTTCGGCCCCGCACTGCTGATGTTCCTGTTAAGGAATATGTTTTACCTGACCAGGGCATGGTTACGACTTCGCAGAATTCAGAAAAAGCAGGAACATGAGGTGATTGATATCACCCCGCATAAACATCATGGATCACCATCCCTGTTTTTTAATATTACGGCCATTGTAGTTGGACTGATCTGCGCATTTCTGGCCTGGCAGGAGATGCGCAGCGGACCTGAAGTTCCGATGCACTATGTTCCGGCGCATGTCGACGAACGTGGAAAGATTGTACCCGGAGCTATGATGCCGATAAAAGAGGCTGAATCTACTGCATCAGATCAATCAGCTGATAAGTAGTTAGGTGTGAAAGGTCTGTGTTTTATCAAAATCGGCTGGATCACTCTTTTTAGCTCGCACGTTGGTGCCACAGTTGGGGCATTCATAAATATCGGCCTCTTCGGCCTGAAATTTCTCTTTACACTGTGGGCATGTCATCTTTACCTGACTCATGAGCTCTCCTCTCCGGCAAACGGTCGTTAGTCGTGTCTGCACAGCATATTGGAATCCCAATCGCCTCCAAAATCAAGTTTCAATCCACCGAGCAGTGGCTGGATGATGGCGCACTGCTGATCACCGCCACGCCGCAGCTAGCTGCCGACTGGAAACTGCGTATTTTGAAAGAGTTTCAGCAGGAGGTGAATGAAACACCACCGGTAGTTTGCTGGCAGGAGTGGCTAACCCGGCTGGCCGGAACGGTTGCAGACTCCCCTATCCCCCTAACCAGACTGCAGGAAGAGCAGTTGTGGGAGCGGGTCATCTCAAAAGACCTGAAAACAGAGGGCATTAAAGCAGCCTCGACTCGCTCACTTATCAGGGGCGCATCTGAAGCGTGGGGGCTGATACAGGAGTACCAGATACCGCTGTCAGAAATCGCCCTGGGTGGAGAAGAGGGTGAAGCGGTGGCACGCTGGATAAATGCTGTTCAAACAGCGGTAAAAAAACAGCAACCTGAACCAAGAATGCTGAACAGTGAAACCGCGGCCCTGATTTCACGCACCCTTTCGAAATCGCTGTTACAGAGGCAACTCCCCAGGAAGGTCCTGCTTGACGGTTTTGAATCACTCACGCCCATGCAGCTGGAGATTCTCGAAAAAGTCGAAATTGCCGGCTGCCCGGTGAACTGTTTTGAAGAGGAGAGAACACTGTCCACCCAGACAGTCACACCTGCTGCCGATGAGATGGCTGAACAGGCTCATGTTGTAGTCCGCATCAAAAGCCTGCTGGATAAGAATCCACAGATGCGTATCGGCATTGCGACCGGCGAATCCTGTGAGACAACTTCACTACAGCGTCTTCTTGATCACACTCTGGTTCCGGAGTCATCGATCGACCCCGCATACGAATTTCAGGCTGTCAGCATAGCCGGTAGAAAAATGTCTGACATTCCGATGATACAACAGCTTCTGCACCTTCTATCAGTGGCAGGAAAAACCACACTCCCGTTCAAGGATTTTTCGCCCCTGCTCTTTTCGCCATGGATCAAAGGCTTTGACGAAGAGCGAATGGAGCGAGCCAATCTGGATGCCCTCTTTCGCAGACAGAATCGACATCGCCTCTCTCTCAGATCTCTGGGAAACTCATCTGACCTCGATCCGCTTCCCAGCCTGAAGTCTGTTCTTCATGCGATAGTTGAGTGGAATCAGGAGAGCAGACCGGCAGCTGCCTGGATCAAGGCTGTGCAAAAACTGCTGCAGACAAGCGGCTTTATTCAGTCGGGCCTGCCGAACGAGGCAGTGCGTAGCAATATTGAAATTCGGCAGATAAACATATTTAGAGACATTCTGCTTTCACTGGTTGCCATTGATGATATCTCCAGCCCCATCTCATGGAGGGCGTTTCTCTCACTGCTCCGCGCCAGTTGCAGTGAAAAACGGTTTGCACTAACCCCAAAATTTCCAAACGTTGTAGTCATGCCTCTATCTCAGGTTGCGGGAATTCGTTTCGATCATCTTTTTATCATGGGTATGGATGAAACAGCATTTCCGCCCCCGGCAAGGCCACACCCGCTGCTTCCGCTTCGACTGCAACAACAACAGAACATTCCAATGAGTTCAGGATCACTCTGTTTTGAATCTTCAACCTGGCTTTGGCAGCAACTTCAGATTGCAGCCCCAACTGTTGAGATCAGCTATGCCAAGCAGAGGGGCGAGCATGAACAGCTGCCATCCGCTTTTTTGAGCGGCCTTCCCCAAAGCAATCCCGTAATCTGGCCGCAACAGACAACAGAGCTGGCAGTTGAAAGCTTCGATGATTGTTTAAACACGCCGCTACAAAGTGATGAGACAGTTCGAGGTGGAACATCGATTATCCGTCTGCAATCGGCATGCCCATTTCGTGCTTTTGCAACACATCGCCTTGGAATCGCCGAACTTGGAAAAACCGAGCCTGGCATTGAGGCCTCTACCAAAGGCTCTCTGATCCATCTGGCGCTTGAGATCATATGGAATCGTCTTAAATCACAAAAGGCTCTGCTTGCACTGAGTGAGGATCAGCGAGTGGAACTGGTGGACTCTGCCATTGAAACTGCTCTGCAGGATAGCCACTCATCCCCGGCTTTCAATCTGCGCAAATTCGAAAAGAAACGGATGCGGCGACTACTGGGAGAGTGGCTCAAGCTGGAAGCATCACGTCCTCCATTTGAGGTGACCGGAAGTGAAGAGCGTTTTGACCTGAATCTTCCAGAATATTCGACATCCCAGTTTCCCATAACCATCAAGGCAGATCGCATGGACCGTGATGGAGACGGCCATCGGATTCTTATCGACTACAAAACCGGAGCCAGACAGTCTCACAGCAGATGGATCGGAGAACGTATGGAGGAGCCTCAACTGCCGCTCTACGCCATGGCCGCTGAATTGACGGAACATGATGCCGTTACATTTGCCACATTGAGAAGTGGCGACCAGATGGGGTTTGAAGGGCTCTCCGGAGAAGATACCGGCATTGATGGTATTGCACTGTGTGATGGCAAATACAAGCGCCCTGAATCATGGCAGCAACTACTTGATGACTGGAGAGAGCAGATTAACAACCTCGCTTCAGAATTTGCTGATGGTGAGAGCATGGTCTCTCCCAGAGATCCGAAAGCCTGCAGTTATTGTGGACTGGAAGCCGTCTGTCGCATCGAAGAGACCGGTTTTGAAATTGATATGGAGGAGAACGAATGAGCAGTGAAGTGCGCAAGCAGGCTGCTCATCCGGGCTTTTCTTATCTGGTTCAGGCCCCGGCCGGATCCGGCAAAACAGAACTGTTAACCCAAAGAATCCTGTCGCTGCTCGCTGTGGTTGATGAACCTGAAGAGATTCTTGCACTCACCTTTACCCGCAAAGCTGCTGCAGAGATGCGAAATCGTGTCGTTGAATCACTGCGAATGCAGAAGCCTGCAGATGAATCATCTCATAAGATGGCGACTTTTCGGCTGGCTGAGAGAGCGCTTCATCGCTCATCTGAAAAATGCTGGAATCTGCTAGAAAACCCCAATCGTCTTCGCATCATGACTCTCGATAGCCTGACCGGCTCACTGGCCAGGCAGCTTCCTCTTCTATCCGGGCTGGGAGAGATGCCAACACCAAGCGAACATGCCATCGCTGCTTACCGAGAGGCTGTTGAATCAACACTGGATGATGCCATCCGGCGAAAGAGTCCGGCCATCGAGACACTGCTGCTTCATCTGGATCACAATATGGTCCACCTGATTGAGCTGATGTCCGAAATGCTTGGGAACCGCGAGCAGTGGCTTAACTATATCGGTGAGTTTGGACGCCAGACAGCACAACTTCGGCAGATGCTTGAAGCTAACACCGCTGCCTGGATGCTCCAGCAGCTTCAGCACTGCAACGATCTGATGCCTGTTGGGATTAAGACTGAACTGACAGAGCTCGCCCGTTTTTCAGCCGCCAACGGTGGTGACCCGGCACTTGAGAAGGTTTTAACCTGGCCCGACCCCGCACTGGAAGGAGTGGAAACCTGGCAGCTTCTCGCCAGCTTTCTGCTGACAGCAAATGGAGCGGGATTTAAAAAACGGCTTTCCAAAAATGATGGTTTCCCCGCATCTGCAAAATCGGAAAAGGCTGCCATGACAGAGGTCCTGGAACAGCTAACTGTCACCCCCGCCCTTTTAGAAGCACTGCAGACCATTCAGGCGCTCCCCAAAGAGCCTAGATTTGATGAAGGACAGTGGCAGGTTCTTAAAGCACTGTTTGAGCTGCTGCCTCTGGCCGTACTCGAACTTCAGCAAGTTTTCACGCGCGATGGCAGTGCAGACTTTACCGAAATCGTTTTGCGTGCTCTTGATGCGCTCACTGATGCTGATGATAACCCATCCGACCTGCTGCTAAAGCTCGACTATCGCCTTCACCACATTCTGATTGATGAGTTCCAGGACACCTCTGAACTTCAAATCAGACTCCTGAGATGTCTCTCTTCCGGCTGGCAGGAGAAGGATGGACGAACCCTTTTCATGGTCGGTGACCCGATGCAATCGATCTACCGTTTTCGTAAAGCTGAAGTCGGTCTCTTTCTACAGGCTGCTGACAATCGTGTCGGGCTACCGCCTGTCGAGGAGAAGAGACTGGTGCGGAATTTCCGCTCTGCGCCGGCCATTGTTGATTGGGTCAACCGGGCTTTTGCATCTATTTTTCCAGCCCTGCAGAACATCTCGAACGGAGCCATTCCGCATGCCAGCGCAGATGCGGCTCTTGATCACCAGGGAGCGGTTCACCTGCACCTTCAAAAAGGATTTGATGAGCTGGCCGAGGCCAGAGAAATTGTTCAAATAGTCGCCTCTGCAAGGGCAGAGAATCGAACCGTTGGTATCCTCTCCCGCACTCGAAAACAGCTACATGCGATCATGCCTGCGCTATACAGTGCAGGCATCCCCTTTCGAGCTGTGAAAATCCTTCCTCTGAACAGTCGTCCCGAAGTTCACACAATAAGGGCGCTGACTCGTGCACTACTGCACCCGGCAGACAAGGTGGCATGGGCAACACTTCTACGGGCACCCTGCTGTGGCCTGAGCAGTGCCGATATGTTCAGGCTGATGGCAGGTGATGACCGCCCCATCTGGGAGATTCTTCGCCGGACTCCCCCGGAGTTGAAGCTCTCAGAAGATGTCCGGGCACGGACTTCTCATCTCAGTAGCGCAATTGAACCATGCATGGCAGCAGTCAGAAAAACCGGCATTCGAAAAGTGGTAGAGACCGCATGGATGAGAGTGGGTATGGCTGCCCATCTTGATCAGACAGCAGAAAAAAACATTGCCACTGTTCTGTCGCTGATTGATGAGCTTGATGGTGATGGAACAGTTGCCGGTTCTGTTGATTTTGAACTGTTTGATGAGCGCCTTGAGAAACTCTATGCCGAACCGGACAGCTCTGGAGAAGCTGCTGAAGTTGAGCTGATGACCATGCATGGTGCCAAAGGGCTGCAGTGGGATAGTGTGATTCTTCCTGCGCTTGGAAAGCCACCGAAAAGCAGTCATCTGCCACTTCTTGCATTCACAAATATTGAAATAAACCGTGAGAACGCTCTACTCATCTCTCCCAGAGCTGAGACTCGCAAAAGCGATGCCCTCTATTCACTCATTCAGAGAGTCGAGAAAGAGAGAGAGGATAATGAGCTGGCACGCCTGCTCTATGTTGCCACTACACGTGCAGAATCAGAGCTCCATATGCTCGGTCACCTTTCAGGCAGTAGCGGCAGGGCTGCCAAAGGTTCGCTTCTCTCACTGCTGTTAAAAGATGGTGATGACTGCTTCGCTGCAGATGTCTCATTCATAAAGGATGCTGAATCAATACGGGCAGATGAAAAGCTTGCACTGCAGCGCTTCAGAATACTCCCTGAACCTCTTCCGGCTATCGAACCGGTGTCGGATCCGGATGCGCTGCATGAAATAGAGTTCGGCTGGGCTGGTGCGGAAGCGGCCCCGATCGGCAATGCACTGCATGCCATCCTGCAGCAGGTGGCCGAACAGGGAGTGGAGAACTGGAGTGATGAGCTGACAGAGCGCGCAGAACAGACCATGCAGCGGATGTTGATTGCCGAGGGGCTATCCGGAGAGATGCTCATATCTGCCCTCTCCCGCTGCAGAACCGGACTTGAAAAGAGCCTGAAGAGCGAAAGAGGCCGGTGGATTCTATCCGGCGACCACAATGATGCTCACTGTGAGTGGCCGCTAAGTACGGTTCGTAACGGGCAGGCTTCTCATCGCGTTATCGACCGCAGTTTTATCGACCGGAATGGCGCACGCTGGATTATCGATTATAAGACGGCTTCGCATGAAGGTGGCAATCTGGATCAGTTCCTTGATAGTGAGCAGCAACGTCACTGCAGGCAGCTTGAAGGGTATCGTGAACTTCTACAGAAGATGGATTCCAGCCACCCCATAAAGATGGCTCTCTACTTCCCGGTCGTGGATGGTTGGCGGGAACTGTGAAACTGGTCTACGCTAGCGCTTCAAACATGAGGGGAATAAAATGAAGAAGTACCTGCTGATTGCTTTGGCCATCGCTATTATCGTCGTGGTTGCTGCGCCAATTACCACGGGAATCATGGCTGAAAAACAATACCATTTAATGATCCGGACAAATCCGCTTCAGCCTACGCTGAATCTTGAATCAAAAAGCTTTGAACGGGGCCTCTTCAGCAGCCGGGCAACCACCTTTGTTGAGGTCAAAGATCCAGCACTTCGTGAAGCACTGGCTGGTAAACTCGGAAAAGATGAAAAGGGAAAAGCAGGCATTCTTATTCATCACAATCTCAAGCATGGCCCACTCACCTTCACTGCCGGGCAGGGAATCAGCTTCGCTATAGCCAAGGTAACCCATCAGATCGAGCGTCACGGAGAACAAAATCCCGGGAATATGAAACTGTTCCAACTTGATACCAGACTCCACTTTGATGGATCACAGAGCCTGCTGATCAACAGCAATGAGATATCAACAAAGAACGACAAAGCGGCAACCACTCTGATGCCACTTTCGGCATCATTCGTGACCGACAGAAATTATCGGACCATGAAGGGCAGTGGTGATTGGAGAGGCATGACTTCGGAGAGCAGCCGGGGGGAGAAATTGTCCCTTTCTGATATGCAGTTTGAGCTTGATGCCGGAAAAAGCGGTGGAATGTGGCTGGGAAGCATCGCTTTCACCCAAGGCTCCATGCTGTTTGAGTCGTCGGAGAAGAGTCTGCGGGTGGATGGCCTGAAGGTTCAATCCAGATCATCCGAGCATGATGATCGCCTGATCGACTCTACAACAGAGCTGTCACTTCAGCAGATTAATGCAGCTGGAAAATCGCTTGGTCCCGGCGAACTCAGTATTGCCGTCAACAACATTCCCGCAACTGCTCTTGAGCGACTCAACGCCATTCAACAACGGGCTATGAACGCCCCGCCGTCGGATCAGACCTTTGCACTGCAAGCTGCCGGCATCGAAGCTGCGGGCCTGCTGCCGGAGCTATTGAGCCATGGCATCGTGATAGATATAGAGAGGCTACGTTTCAACACGCCGGATGGTGAGGTCGACGGACACTTCAACTTAAATCTGGCCAAAACCAATCCTGCATCGCTTCTGAATATCCCTTATCTGAAATCAATCATCTCACTGAATGCCGGATTCTCACTGCCGGTCGCACTCGTCCCTGAAGCCACCATGATAAAACAGATTCAACCACTGGTAGAGCGGGGCTATCTGCAAATTGATGCAGAAACTCTGAAATCAGAGATCAGGATGAGTGGCGGAACTCTTACAATGAACGGTAAGGTTGTTCCCCTACCCTATTAACAGAAACAAGGTCTCTTCGCCCGCGCCGGTAAGAGTGTCTCCGTATCTTCACCATATCCGAATGTCCGCTTTTGGCCGAAAGCAGACATTCAGGCTGGGCTAACAGCCTTGATCGCAGGGGTCACTGAGGAGAGAGCAGTTTTGAACTCCTCCATACGAAATGGTTTGTGCAGAAAAACACAACTCTCCTGCTTATGCTCGTCCCGGATATCGGACGCTCCACTCATCAGCACAAAACGACTGTCGGGATATCTGGAGAGCACCTGCTCCATCAACTGATAACCATTTTGTCCAGGCATGGTGACATCGCTGATAACTGCAGCTGAAACCCGATACCCCGAACTTTCGAGATATTCAAGATATCCCGCCGAAGAGTTGAAAATCTCCGTCTCGTGGCCCATATCTTCTAACACCCTACTGACAAAGCAACAGATCAGGGGTTGATCATCAATAATGTGAAATAGCATGGCCCAAAGTATGAGGCCGTGTTGTTTTTCACGGCAATCCCGTGAAAAAGGGATGTGTGAACATGTTGTAATGTTTCTAACCGGTTAGCCTTTCTGGAAAGATGAGTATCAATTTCTGACCAGAGCCGGTTATTCAACAACATCTGTTGCAATAATATTCCACCACTATTCCCCACCTCCCTCTAAACCCCTGCTATTTCTATAGATAGCCTATCTATATCAACAAAACTTCACTGTGCCGATCTACAACACCCTCCATTATTTATGCTTTGGTGGGTTGACAAGGGTGTGTTTGTGGACAATATTGGCGATTAGTGGGGATTTGTGGGTAATCCCCTCACAAAGTGGAGAGGCAGTTATTTATGTTCGAAGGTGAACACACCGTAAGCATGGATGATAAGGGTCGCGTCAGCATTCCAGCTGGTTATCGCGAAACCCTCCGTCGCCTCTACGATGACGAACATGTCGTTATTACCCGCGACTTCGATGGCTGCCTTCGTGTCTATCCACCCAAAGAGTGGGAACGTAAAGTCCTCCAGAAAGTTCGCTCTCTACCCATGAACGATCCCAAAGTCCGTGCTTATGAAAGATTTGTAATCAGCCCTGCTACCACCTGCTCTCCAGACAAGCAGGGCCGCGTCCTTGTCTCACCCATATTGAGAAAGGATGCCGATCTGAACAAGCAGGTTGTTTTTGCCGGTGGTCCGGATCACTTTGAAATCTGGAACGTGGATCGTCGCACCGCCGCGCTGGAAGAGGCGCAAACGCTTCTGCTGGCTGGTGGTCTGGACTTCTGATGTGCCAAACCACGCAGAAGATTCCCACAAGGAACATCTACCTGTTCTCGCCAACGAGTTTATCGATGCGCTCTGCATCGATCCCGATGGCAAATACGTTGACGCTACCTTCGGTCGCGGCGGTCACAGCCGCATGCTGCTTAAACGTCTCTCCTCCTCGGGGCAGCTTATCGCACTGGATCGTGATCCGGATGCGGTGGCTGAAGGCAAGCGTCTTGAAACTGAAGACCCGCGTTTCAGAATCTTTCACAACGACTTCGCCTCTCTCGAAATGGCCATTGAAGCCGCAGGGTGGGATAAGGTGACTGCCGTCGGCTTCGATCTTGGTGTCTCCTCTCCGCAGTTTGACCAGGCTGATCGTGGCTTCTCTTTTCAACATGAAGGGCCGCTGGATATGCGCATGGACTTTGAGCATGGCCAACCGCTGTCCCGGAAATTAAAAAACGTTTCTGAAAAAGAGCTGGCTCAAGTGATCCGCGAATATGGCGATGAGCGTTATGCGATGCGTATTGCCAAAGCAATTCTTCGCGAGCTGAAGAGCGGCGACATGAACTCCACCCGTGATCTTGAGAATGCCTGTTTCCACGCAGTCCCCAAGCAGGCGCGCTACGGTGGTGCTCACCCTGCAACACGCACCTTTCAGGCGCTGCGCATCTGGGTTAATGACGAATATGGGCAGATAGAGACAGGCATCAAGTCTGCCATCTCTCATCTGCTGCCTGGCGGACGGCTGGCCGTGATCTCATTTCACTC
>Ga0316187_10001085_pt1 | contig 22949 bp, 18 predicted proteins | sample CroRivburrow1_MG_FD_204927 | JGI IMG/M metagenome (GOLD analysis project Ga0316187, IMG submission 204927) | Coastal sediment microbial communities from Maine, United States - Cross River worm burrow 1 | ecosystem: Environmental > Aquatic > Marine > Coastal > Sediment | place: USA: Maine...
TTGGTTGAAAGTTCACGCCCTCAGGGGGTATAGCCCACCCGGAACCGCTCTAGTGCAGCGCCTGCCAGATCAAGCTTTGACCAATAAATTATCTTCCCGCGTTTGCGATGCGAGCAGTGCGGTGGCGCTAGCCCCGGCGCACTGCGATTTTGTCAGAGAAAAACAGCTAAGACCAACAACTAGAACCCGTAAAGCGCCTTATACTCCGGATCCTTGGAAGCAATCAGCTTGGCCAGATCCACCATCACCTTGCATTGCTTCCAGGATGCATCGTCCTGCATCTTGCCGTCGACCATCACCGCGCCACTGCCATCGGGCAGGGCTTCCAGCACGCGCTTGGCCCAGACTACCTCGTCGGCCGGGGGGCTGAACACGTTCTTGGCGATGGCAATCTGGCTGGGGTGTAAAGACCAGGCGCCTACACAGCCCATCAGGAAGGCATTACGGAACTGGTCCTCACAGGCGAGGGGGTCATCAATCGCGCCGAACGGGCCATAGAAGGGCAGGGCGCCCACGGCGACGCAGGCATCTACCATACGACCGATGGTGTAATGCCACAGATCCTGCTGATGGGTGCCGCGTGGTCCTTCCGGGTTTTCCGGGTCTGGGTCATTGCGCACCAGGTAGCCGGGGTGTCCGCCACCGATACGGGTGGTTTTCATGCGGCGTGAGGCGGCGAGGTCCGCGGGCCCCAGGCTCATACCCTGTATGCGCGGGCTGGCGTTGGCGATCTCTTCGACATTGGCCACGCCCAGGGCGGTTTCCAGGATGCAGTGCAACTGAATGGGTTTGCTCAGGCCGGCGCGCGCTTCCAGCTGTGCGATCAATTGGTCTGCGTAGTGTATATCCCACGCACCCTGGACCTTGGGGAGCATGATGACGTCGACTTTTTCGCCCACTTCGGTGACGATGCGGGTGACATCGTCCAGGAACCAGGGACTGTCCAGGCTGTTGATACGGGTCCATAGCTGGGTATCGCCGAAGTCGTTATCGCGGGCTATCTGAATAAAGCCTTCACGCGCTGCTTCCTTGTTGTCTATGGCTACCGCATCTTCCATATTGCCCAGCAGGATGTCGACTTTCTTGGCGATATCCGGCGCTTTTTCTGCCATACGAGGATTGCTGGGGTCGAAAAAATGAATCATGCGCGAGGGGCGCACGGGTATATCTCGTAATGGTTCCGGGGCGCCAAGCGCCAGGGGGCGAAAAAAGTCTCGGGGACTGCGCATCGTTATCTCCTCAGTCTGGTTTTACTGGTTTAGTTCAGAGCAGGCGCTGCCTGAGCGCCTCGTAGTGTTCAAACAGGGTTGAGCTGTGTGCCTCTAGCTGGTCAAGAATGCTTTCAATGCTGCCTAAGCGTGCCAGGCCGTTGCTGCCAAACTCGTCGCGCAAGCGCTTTAGTATCCATTTGCCCTGGTAGTGATGCCTGCGTTGTTTGATCAGGTTCTGGTCGCGCAGTACGTTGTGGTGCTGTTCCATAACATCAGCCAGCGCTTCTATGCCGCTGCCGTTGGTAGCGCTGGCTGACAGTACGGGGACAGTCCAGTTGCCCTCGCTATGTTCGCGGCTCATGGCCGCTCCCAGTTCAGATAAGGTTCGACGTGCTACGGCACCCATATCTTCTTTGTTGACCACCAGAATATGCGGTACTTCGAGAATACCTGCCTTTAAAAACTGTACGCTGTCGCCAGACCCGGGCTGTGCCACATAGCAGGTGGTGTCGCACATATCAGCGACATCGATTTCCCGTTGACCCACGCCCACCGTTTCTATCAGGGTGATGTCAAAGGCAGCCAGCATCACCAGGCTCATGGGCCATACCTCGGCGCTCAAACCGCCAAATTGCCCCCGGCAGGCCAGTGAGCGTACGAAAACACCGTCGTCCTCACTGCTGGTTTTCATACGCAGCCTGTCGCCTAACAGTGCGCCGCCGCTTATCGGGCTTGAGGGATCGACCGCCAGCACGCCAACGCTCAGGCCGCGCTGCCGCCATACGGAGATCAGTGCCGCGGTCAGCGAGGACTTTCCGGCGCCAGGAGGGCCGGTTATGCCAATGAGCCGGGAATTTTTCCCTGCTTGTCCCGCTTGCAGTCTTGTCATCAAGGCAATCGCGCTACTGCGCGATGCGGGGCGCTTGTCATCCAACAGGTTCAGTGCCGCGGCGAGCGCTGCACGTTCCCCCCCACGCACCGCCATGGCCAGTTGCTCCGGGTCGGGTGGCTGCAGGGCGGCGGGCATGGGCTTGTTCAGCGTCAGGTCTCCAGACCATTAGCGCTGCGAATGACATCCACCATAGTGGTCATGATGGCATTCATGTCGACATCCTTTGGGGTAAACACGGCCTGCACACCCTGGGCTTTTAACTTCTGGGCATCGTCTTCCGGAATGATCCCGCCTATGACCAGTGGTATTGTGCCAGCCCCAATTTTTTCCAACTCGGCATGAATGTCTTCAACCAGCTCCAGGTGGCTGCCAGACAGTACCGAAAGCCCTATCAGGTGCACGCCTTCCTCCTGCGCGGCACGGGCGATCTGTGCCGGCGTCAGGCGTATTCCTTCATAAACGATCTCGAAGCCCGCATCGCGACCTTTCACCGCAATCTGTTCAGCGCCGTTACTGTGGCCGTCCAGCCCCGGCTTGCCAATCAACAGGCGCAGGGGGCGACCCAGTTCTTCTCCGGTACTGCGCACGTGTGCACGCACCGCGTCCATCGCCGCGGAGTCCGTCTGGCCAGCCATGGAAATGTCGATTCCAGTTGGTGCGCGATATTCCCCGAACACCTCGCGCAGTACCTCACTCCACTCACCGGTGGTCACACCTGCACGTGCGCATTCAATGGAGGAGGGCATAATATTCCCTCCGCCCACTGCCGCCGCTTGCAGTTGCTTCAGCGCCTTGTCTACTGCCTGTTGATCACGGGCAGCACGGAAAGCCTGTAACCCGGCTATCTGCTCGCGCTCGGCTTGCACGTCCACTTTCATAATGCCGGAATCGGTGCCAGCGGTCAGGGGTGACTCCGCTGTCTGTTCGAAGCAGTTTACCCCCACTATTTTGAGTTCACCGCTTTCGATATTGCGCATGCGCAGGGTGTGGCTTTGTACCAATTCGCGCTTCACATAACCACTCTCGATGGCCTGCACCATACCGCCCTGATCCTCCACGCGGGCCATCTCAGCTTCGGCGCCCGCTATCAGCTCCTGAACCTTGGCTTCAACCACGGGTGATCCATCCAGCAGGTCGCCGTATTCCAGCAGGTCTGTTTCCAATGCCAATACCTGTTGCATGCGCAGTGCCCACTGCTGATCCCAGGGACGTGGCAGTCCAAGGGCTTCATTCCAGGCCGGTAGCTGAATCGCTCGCGCCCGGGTGTTCTTGGACAGGGTAACAGCGAGCATTTCCAAAACGATACGCTGCACGTTGTTCTCGGGTTGGGACTCGGTAAGCCCCAGGGAATTAACCTGTACTCCGTAGCGAAAACGCCTTTTCTTGGGGTCTTTAACGCCGTAGCGCTGCTCGGCCATGTCGTCCCACATGCGGTTGAAGGCGCGCAACTTACAGGTCTCTTCGACAAAGCGAATACCCGCATTGACGAAGAAAGAAATACGCCCGACTACATCCTGAAAGCGCTCCTGGGGTATCTGGCCAGAGGCTTTTACCGCATCGAGAATGGCGATTGCAGTCGACAGTGCATAGGCCAGTTCCTGGGTTGGGGTGGCACCAGCTTCCTGCAGGTGATAGCTGCAGATATTGGTAGGGTTCCACTTGGGAATATTCTCTACGGTATACGCAATAAGGTCAGTGGTCAGTCGCACCGAGGGCTCAGGTGGGAATATATAGGTGCCGCGAGACAGGTATTCCTTGAGTACATCGTTCTGGGTAGTGCCCTGCAATTGTGAGGGATCTACGCCTTGTCGCTCGGCGACCGCGACATACAGCGCCAGCAGCCAGGGTGCGGTGGCATTAATCGTCATGGATGTATTCATTTGCCCCAGTGGGATTTGATCGAACAGGGCCTCCATGTCACCGATATGATCGATAGGCACGCCCACCTTGCCAACTTCACCGCGGGCCAAGGGGTGATCCGAGTCGTAACCGGTCTGCGTGGGCAGGTCAAAAGCGACCGACAGACCGGTCTGGCCCTTGCTCAGATTCATACGATATAGCTCGTTGGATGCACTGGCGGACGAATGGCCCGAGTAGGTGCGCATCAACCATGGGCGATCGCGTTGTACAGTTTCCTGGATCACAGTGTGAATCCTCAGCAGGGGCGGCGTTTGATTAACAGGCGCCGCTCTATCTCAAAAATTTTATCGGTAATCTTGTCTTTACCCAATGTGCGTTTGCTGTCTTCCTTGAGAAACAAATCGGCACCGTGTTTTTCCAGTGCCGCGGCGGCGGATATATTTTTAACGCCGATCAGCTGCATGGTAACCACACCGTAGTCAGCGGCAGCGGGTACATCTTCAACGCTCAATATGCGGGTCAGGGCGCACACGGTGTCGCCGGCAGAGGCGGGTTGGGTATGGTAACCCTCGGTAAAGCCAAGTTCCCAAACAGCGTGTTCCGATACATCCCGGCTGGCTAACCCTTCCAGCCACGCGAATACCAAACCACCATACACAATGGGCTCGCCACTCATCTTGCCAGATAAGCCGCTGGAGAATACGCGATCAAAATGCAGCGGGTGGCTGTTGCCCACCAGGTAAGTGAGTGCCATGTGTTCCTCGGTAATCGTGCGGCCGTTGGCATGCACGATGATCTCGCCTGGAGCAAAATCTTCAAAGTACGTGTTGGGGCCGGTCAGCCCGGGGGCATAGTGGCTGTTGTTCAGGGGGAGATCTACCACAGGCGCGTCTTCACCAGGGAATGCAACCGCGACGTCTGCTGCCGGGGTGGTAGGCAGACGATCTCCGCGCCAGGCCACCATGATCTTGCGTTCATACTGCAATACCACCTGGTCGTCCTGATTGACGCTTACCGTGCGTATGCGGGCTATTCCGGGCTTGTCTGCGCCTCGATCCTTGCGCTCCAGCACTTTGGTAAATGCGCGTAGCGTGTCACCGGGGTATACCGGTCGCAGGAACTCGACCTGGTAATAACCCAGGTTGGCGATGGCCTTTTCCGAATCGTTTTGTACACCCAGTGACAGAGTCACGTTAAACACCATCTGCGGGCTGGCGGGCAGGTCGGAAAAACCATGGGCGCGGGCATACTGGGTGTTCAGGTACAGCGGATTGGTCTGCATGTAGGTGCGCGCGAAATCCAGCATATTGCCGGTAGCAAAGGTGAAGCCACGGGGATGCTCGAATACCTGGCCCGGATCCAGTTCATCCAGGTAGCGACCGTATTGAGGCTGGCGTGTCTTGCCCAGCTCGATAGCAATGTCAGCGGCGATTTCTTGCTGCGGCGTCAGGTTCAGGGAAACACTCATGATCGGCCTCCTCAGGCTGCGTTTTCTACCAGGGACCGGGTGATCACCTTCAGTGCGAGGGTTTCCTCGGCACCTTCAAAAATAGACAGTACCCGTGCGTCTGCAAAATAGCGGCTGGTGGGCGTTTCCTCGGCGTAACCCATGCCACCGTGAATCTGCAATGCCTCGCGCGTCACCCACTCGGAGGTTTTGCTGGCAAAAATCTTTGCACCGCTGGCTTCCATATCGCCAGAGCCCTGGTCCATAAGCTTGGCCACCTCGTAGGTGATCTGGCGGCAGGCCAACAGGTGGGCCGCCATGCGTGCCAGTTTCACCTGGGTTAACTGATAGTCTCCTATCGGGTGATTGAATACTACGCGCTCCTTGGAGTAAGAGATGGAACGTTCAAAAGCCGCGCGCATGACACCTACAGCGCGTGCTGCGGTCTGTATGCGACCACCGGCAAAGCCGGCCATGGCCAGGTAAAAACCTTTCCCTTCGCCGTCGGCGCCGCCCATCAGATTTTCCGCCGGCACAAAGAAGTCGTCAAAGAACAGCTCGAAGGAGTGCATGCCGCGATAGCCCATGGTGGCGATTGCGCGGCCGGTCAGTTTGCCGCCGTTTTCCTGGGATACTTCAAACTCGTGGCCGTCACTGGAAGGTTTTTCTACCAGGAACATCGATAGTCCCTTGTGTGCGGCGTCCATGTCGGGATTGCTGCGCGCCAGTACCATGAGCACACCGGCCTTGCCCCCAAAGGTACACCAGGTCTTGGCCCCATTGAGTGTCCAGCCGCCGTCTGTCTGGGTAGCCTTGAGTCTTACCCCGGCCACATCAGAACCATAATTGGGCTCTGTGACCGCTACGGCGCACAGAGGCTCACCGACGGCGAGCTGCGGCAGCCAGTGATGCTTCTGCTCTTCGGTGCCACCCTTGAGCAGCGCCCGGGACAGAATTTCCGGTCGGGTAATCAGGCTGCCCGCCGCGCCAAGTGAGCCGCGAGACAGTTCCTCGGTTACCACGATCATTCCCATGGTGTCTTCTTTGTCGTCTTCCTGCAGGCCGCCGTAGGTTTCAGGTATAGACAGCCCAAACAAGCCCATTTCCTTCAGGGGGTCGAGGATTTCATCGGGAATGATAAGGTCTTCGCGATGCACTTCTTCCGCCAGGGGGGCGACCACGTCGTCAGAGAAACGGCGGAAGGTGTCACGCATCATGGTGTGGTGTTCATTCAACAGGTCAGCGCCCAGGTCACCGTCGCGGTCCAGTACTTCCTGGCCGATTGCGGCAATACTGCTGGCGGCAAGTTGCTCCGCCAGGAAAACCGCCGTGTCACCTGAATTAACCTGTGCTATCGCGGCGTCATCCAGGCCGTAATCCGCTGGCCTGGCGCGCAAGCGAGCGAGGGTCGTATTAACCGCCTCGGCGCAGAACAGGTTGGCCAGGCGAATAGGGAATGCATCCTCCTGCGGAGCGCTATCCAGTAAGCGTCGTGCATGGGCCAACAGGAAGCCTGCCGAGGTACATTCAGACCAGCACAGCGATAGCTCGTAGGAGATCAGTTGATAGTCGTCCAGTTTTGCGGGTGACACACGCCCATCTTCCAGTGTTTTCGATCTAAGCGTGGAAAGCGCGGCGGCGATCAGGTCCTGTGTCGCGGTCAATGCCGCTACTGCCTGATCGAGCTTCTGCCCGTCAGTAATTGAGACGTCTGTCATGATAATTCCTGTCTGTTGAAATTCTGGATATGGGCCAAGCCCACGCTTCGCTAGCCCGCTAGATCGTTCATATAGTTAAACCGTCCATTTTAATCGCCTGGGCCGCCTTAGACAACCAGCACGTTCCAGCCGCCCACCTGGATGCGCGCGCGTTCGTGTCAGAAACCCTTGCAACACCTTGCTTCCAGTCTGTATGAGTCTGTATCCTTGTCACCGCTTTTACACACTCGAAACACCCAATCTATACGAGGATTCTCACTATGAAGATCAGGCCGCGTCGCTCATTGTTGTATATGCCAGGTTCAAACCCGCGCGCGCTGGACAAGGCCCGCTCCTTGCCCGCTGACGGCTTAATCCTGGATATGGAAGACTCCGTGTCGCCTGACGCCAAGCAATTGGCGCGGGAACAGATTGTCGCCGCGTTGGCTGAGGGTGGCTATGGGCACAGGGAACTGATGGTGCGTGTCAACGCGCTAACGACCGAGTGGGGGCTGGATGATATCAAGGCAATCTGTGAGGCGCCGGTGGCCCCTGACGCTGTGCTGATCCCCAAGCCATCCACCGCGGCAGATGTGGTCGAGGCGATTACCGCCTTTGAGGCAGCCGGCTGCCCTGACAGTGTCGATATGTGGATTATGGCTGAAACGCCTCTATGCATCCTGAATATCGCTGAAGTTGCCAGCGCCCACCCGCGGCTGAAAGGCATGGTGCTGGGTACCTCAGACTTGTCCAAGGACACTCGTGTGCGTCACACACCGGATCGACTGGGGTTTATTACGGCCCTGAACCTTTGTGTATACGCCGCCAGGGCCAACGGACTGGATGTCATTGATGGCGTGCAGCTGGAACTGGACAATGATGAACTACTGCAGCTGTCCTGTGCACAAGGGCGTGACCTGGGCTTTGATGGCAAGAGCCTGATTCACCCCAAGCAGATCGCCGCGGCGAACAGTGCTTTTGCGCCCGATGCGCAGGAAATAGCCGGAGCGCGCAATATCATTGCGGCCTTTGAGGAAGCCCAGGCACAGGGCAAGGGTGTGGTCGTGGTCAAGGGCCGACTGGTAGAAAATCTGCACGTGGAAGAAGCCAAGCGACTACTGGAATTGGCGGACGCCATCGACTCACTGGGTTAAGGCCCTGGTGCTACATTGACAGGCTACGCAACTCTGCGTCCTGCACACTGTGGCGCCATAATTCCTCAAATAACTCCAGGTGTTTTCGCGTCGAGGCCCGTGAATCCGGCTCATAAAAACCCTCGTGATCGCTGCCCCCGGGTTTGTATAAAACGCCATCGCGATCTCGAATAACGATGGTTTCACCGTTCCAGTCAGGATGTTCCGCCAGCCGTTGGATAAGCACGTTGCTGGGCAAGCGCCGGGCCAGTTGCAACAGGCGATGCCCGCGGCCTACCAGCTTGCGCGCGTCGCTGATCAGGATGCGGACCTGGGTCTGGCGGGAATCACGGGCCAGGGCGCTGAGTGCCTTTGCCAGCGGCTCGTTATCAAAAGCCTCGTGATCCAGTGCCGGACTGAGAATGCACACGTAGCGCGATGCGCCTGTACACAACTCAGCTGCTAACTCGTCAAAGGGGTGCGGGTATTCCACCCCGCTGATAAATTCATCATTCGACATAAATACACCCGCCCTCCAATAGGTAGTCTAGCAGGTCTGCACTGGCCTGGTCGTCCAGCGCGTCCGCCAGATCCTGTTCGGCTAAACGCCAGTGTTCGCACAGGCCCACCAGCGCCGACAGGATGCTTTCCGGAAATAGCATACTGGAGCCATTGGCAAATACCAATATGCCGTCACTTTCCTGCTGCCAGGCGAGCTTCGCCCCGGGTGACAGCGATACCACGGTGGCGCCTGTGGCCAGTATGTCACGCGCTTCTGCCAGATCGTCATTATCGGACAGGTTTTCGTAGCGGGGCTCTGTTACCAGCTCACCAAACCAGTGGTTGCCGCTGGCCTGGTCCAGTGCTCCCTGCAGTTGCGCCATGGCGCGCTCCAGATCCCTGGGGCGTATTTCCCCGGCGCGACTTGCCGGTGTCTGCATCGTGTCATGGTAGAACTGGTCCGGATCCAGTTGCTCCAGCAACTGGTCTGCAAATCGCGATACCATGTCGTTGACCCGGGGCGCGCGAAAACCGATGGAGAAGGTGGTGCATTCGCCCTGGGCGATGCCCCAGTGGGCGACGCCGGGCGGTACGTAAAGTATGTCGCCGGTACCGAGCAAATACTCCTGTTCACATTCGAACAGGTTCAATATGCGAAGATCCTCGTGGGGCTGCAGCGGTGTATCGCGGTCACAAAACTGCCCCAGTTTCCACAGGCGCTTACCCTCGCCCTGCAGCAGAAACACGTCATAATTGTCGTAATGGGGTCCCACGCTGCCGCCGTCTGCCGCGTAGCTCACCATGACATCATCCACGCGCCACTGGGGAATAAAGTCCACCAGTTTGCGCAGCTCGGCGACCTCGGGAATATAGTGATCCACCGCCTGAACCAGCAGGGTCCAGGGTGTATCGCGCTGGTAGTCCTTGTTCTGGAAAGGTCCGTGCTGCAGCGTCCAGGTATTATCGCGGCATTCGATAATGCGCGACTCGACCTGTTCTTCCAGGGCCAGTCCCGCAAGCTGGTGTTTGCTTAGCGGCACGCTGAAGTTTTCTATAGCGTTTGGAATCAGCAGTGGCTCGCGTTGCCAGTAGCGTGCCAGGAATTTTTCCCGGTCCAGGTTCAGGTTCAGGTCGCCAGGGGAAGACACGGGCGCGACCTAGTCAATTGCCCTGGCCTGCGCCACGGCGTTGCCAATGTAACTGGCGGGAGTCAGTGCCAGCAGTTCCTCGCGAGCCTGGGCCGGCAGTTCCAGTTTTTCCACAAAAGCCTGGATCACCTCCCGGCTCATGTCCTGCCCGCGAGTCAGCTCCTTGAGCTTTTCGTAGGGCTGCTCAATACCGTAGCGGCGCATGACCGTCTGTATAGGCTCCGCCAGCACTTCCCAGCTGTTGTCCAGGTCCTGTGCCAGGCGCTGGGCATTGAGTTCCAGTTTGCCAATGCCCTTGAGGCCGGACTGGTAAGCGATCAGGCTGTAGGCGGCGCCCACGCCCATATTGCGCAGCACGGTGCTGTCGGTCAGGTCGCGCTGCCAGCGGGAAATCGGGAGTTTGGCGGACAGGTGTTGCAACACGGCGTTGGCCAGGCCCAGGTTGCCCTCGGCATTTTCGAAATCGATGGGGTTGACCTTGTGCGGCATGGTGGATGAACCCACTTCCCCGGCCACGGTTTTCTGCTTGAAATAGCCAAGGGAGATATAGCCCCAGATGTCGCGATTGAAGTCGATCAAAATGGTATTGAAGCGGGCCATGGCGTCGAACAACTCTGCCATGTAGTCATGCGGTTCAATCTGGGTGGTGTAGGGATTCCAGGCCAGGCCCAGTGAAGTGACGAAAGCTTCGGCGTTGGCCTGCCAGTCTATAGCGGGATAGGCGGATAAATGCGCGTTATAGTTGCCCACCGCGCCGTTGATTTTGCCCAGGAATGAAACCTGCTGCAGTGCGTCCAGCTGCCGTCGCAGGCGTGCTACAACGTTGGCTATTTCCTTGCCCATGGTCGTTGGGCTGGCCGTCTGTCCATGGGTGCGCGCAAGCATGGAGGCGTCGGCCGTATCGCGGGCCAACTGTGCCAGCTCGCTGCAAATATCGGTCATGGCGGGCAGCAGCACCTGCTGTAAACCGTCCCGTAGCATCAACGCGTGGGACAGGTTGTTGATATCCTCAGAGGTGCAGGCAAAGTGCACGAACTCGGAGACGGCACACAGTTCGGCGTTGCCGTCGAAGCGCTCCTTGATGAAATACTCCACTGCCTTGACATCGTGGTTGGTGGTCGCCTCGATATCCTTGATACGCCGCGCGTCTACCTCGCTGAATTCATCGAGGATCTCCTCCAGCAGTTTGTTGGCTGGTGCAGACAGGCTGGGCACTTCTTCAATACCACTGTGAGCGGCGAGACATTGCAGCCAGCGTATTTCTACCAGCACCCGCCGCTTGATCAGCCCGAACTCACTGAATACCTCGCGCAGGGACGCTGTCTTGCTGCCATAGCGACCATCAATAGGGGAAACAGCGCTTAGTGCCGAGAGGTCCATGTATTTCTCCGAGGAATAGACAGCCGGGATTTTACACCACCCCGAGGCCGCGTGACAGTTTCTGGGAGGCCTCCAGCATCTGTTTGCGCTGCATTACCAGCTTCCAGCGCCGGCCACCCAGTTGCCGCCACAGGAAAGCGGCGCGAAGGCCTGAAAGCAATACCGCGCGGATAATATCCGCAGTTTGCGGATTTTGCAGGTGCTGGGCACTGCCGTTGACCTTGATGCGGAATTTCAGGTTGCTCAGTGTGTCCTGGTAGATACCGGAGACACTGTGGCAAAGGTCATTGACATGACTGGCGAAATGCTCGGCACGGAAACTGGTGTGCTCCAGGCGAGAGTGCACCACGGCCATCATCTGCGCATCCGCTGCAAAGCGGCGCTCCAGGTAGAGCATGCTGAATACGTAACGTACGATCTCGCGATTTTCCTGGGACTGGCGGCTGGCCAGCAGACTACTGAGGTTATGCAGGCCCAGTTTGACGCCGGGCAGGCCGCCGAAAATGTCCTCAACGCTCTCTGCGTCAAAAGCGAACAGACTGTGTATGCTGGGTTCGAGGAATTCGATCGGGTAGCTGCCGGTCCTGGAAAGTTGATCTACCAGGCGCGCTGCCTGGGCAACGCCGGCCAGTGCCACCGTTTGTTGTTCCAGCCTGGACAGCTTGCTCTCACTCATCGTGTACCCGTACTTTCGATCACGCCGCCACCGAGGCAGCGCTCGCCGAGATAAAAGACCACGGACTGTCCCGGGGTCACGGCCCGCTGCGGCTGCGCGAAGACCACATCGAATGCGTTGCCGGACGCACTCACCGTGCATTGCTGATCCGCCTGCCGGTAACGCACTTTGGCGCTGCATTGCAGAGGTAGTTCCGGCGCTGCACCCGCGACCCAGTAAATGTCACTGGCGCTGAGACGGGTTGAAAACAGGGCGGGGTGCTCATTGCCCTGGGCCACCAACAATATATTGCTATCCAGGTCCTTGCCCACCACGTACCAGGGGGCTTCGCTGTGATTGGCGAGTCCACCAATGCCCAGGCCCTGGCGTTGGCCTATGGTGTGGTACATCAGCCCGTGGTGCTGCCCCAGGTATTCACCCTCCAGGCTGTGGATTTCGCCCGGCTGCGCCGGCAGGTACTGTTGCAGGAAATCCTTGAAGCGGCGCTCGCCAATAAAGCAGATGCCAGTGGAATCCTTTTTCTTTGCCGTGGCCAGTCCGTGCTGCTCCGCGAGTTCACGCACTTGCGGCTTTTCAATCTCACCGACGGGAAATAGTGTTTTTTCCAACTCCGCGTGACCAACAGCGTGCAGGAAATAGCTCTGGTCCTTGTTGTGATCCAGGCCCTTGAGCAGGGTGCCTTTACCCTGGTCTTCGCCACAGCGCGTGTAATGGCCGGTGGCTATATAGTCTGCGCCCAGCATCAGTGCGTACTCCAGGAAGGCCTTGAACTTGATTTCCCTGTTACACAGGATGTCAGGATTGGGGGTACGGCCCGCGCGGTATTCCGCCAGGAAGTGCTCGAATACATTATCCCAATACTCCGCGGCAAAATTGGCACCGTGCAGGGTGATACCCAGTTTGTCGGCGACTGCCCGTGCATCGGCAAAGTCTTCCCTGGCGGTGCAGTACTCGGTGCCATCGTCCTCTTCCCAGTTCTTCATGAACAGGCCTTCCACGCAATAGCCCTGCTGTTGTAACAGCAGGGCGGACACGGAAGAATCGACACCACCGGACATGCCGACGATGACTTTACTGGCGCTGTTCAAACTCATGTGTATATCAGGTCCAGAGGGTGGCTGGGTCCCCGCAAGGTCATTCCAGGGATGGAATGTACGGGCGGGGCGGGCATTCTAACAGCGTACAATTCCACTCACAAATGCATTGCCTCCAGGCCTTAAACTAGAAGCGGGCGCAAATAGCGGCTAGAATGAGTCGGATAAAAACTACTTGGATTTTTTGGAGCCCCTATGCTGGCCCGCACCGTCATTTCATCCCTGATTATTTTCTCCCTGCTTTCGGCTTGCGCTAAGCCTGAGCCTGAGCCCAGGTCGGTGCGACAATTGCGCACTATCGAAGTCGGGGATATATCGAATATTCGCAATGGGCAATTGCCGGGCCGTGCACGCTCTGCGCAAGAGGTGGACCTGGCCTTTGATGTCAGTGGCACATTGATAGAAAGGCCGGTATCCATAGGCAGTAGGGTGGAGAAGGGTGAGCTGATAGCGCGCCTGGATCCGCGGGACTTCCAGGCCAACCTGCGGGCCGCCGAAGCCGACGCGCGTATTGCCAGGCGTAATTTTGACCGCGGTGCCGAACTGGTTGAGACCGACTTCATTTCCGAGGCGGAATTTGATCGGCTGGAAGCGCGCGTGGATATCAGCCAGGCCAGCCTGGAACTGGCCCAGAAGGCCCTTACTGATTCCGAGATCTACGCGCCTTTTAGTGGAGTGATCGCCACTCTGTCGGTAGAGAATTTCCAGTCCGTGCGTGCCAAGTCACCGATAGCTCGTTTGCTCGGAGTGGACATGATTGAAATGGTAATCAGTGTCTCCGAGAACCAGATGGCCATTCTTCCTTTTGTCGATAAAATTGAGGTGGAATTTGATGCTTTTCCCGGTGTGAGGCTGCCTGCCACCATTACCGAAATCAGTTCAGAAGCATCCCAGACCACCCGCACCTTCCCTATCACGCTGAGCATGAAACAGTTGGAAGATGGCAAGGTGCTGTCCGGTATGGCGGGCACCGCTCATATCTCAGGTACTGTCAATGAAGACGAAGAGCGGGGCTATGTGATTCCCGCAGGCGCGCTGTTCGGGGAGCCGGTTGGCAACGTCAGCAAGGTCTGGGTCGTGCAACAGGACAACACGGTTAGCAGCCGCGAGGTTAGTGTGGGCCGGGTTACTGCCGGTGGCGTGCAGGTTCTCCAGGGCCTGCAGGTTGGTGATTTAATCGCCACAGCGGGCATTCATACCCTCAGTGAGGGCCAGGAGGTCATTGTCGCCAGGAACGGGGAATAAGCCAATGAACCTCACCCGTGCCACGCTCGAAAAGCGAGCGATCAGTTATTTTGCAGCCTTTTTATTGATCTTCGGCGGTCTCGGCGCCTATATGAGCCTGGGACAGTTGGAAGACCCTGAATTTACGGTCAAGACCGCCGCCATCACCGTTGCCTATCCCGGCGCATCTGCGCAACAGGTTGAACAGGAAGTCGTTGACCTGATTGAAACCCAGCTGCAGGAGATGGTTGAGCTCAAGCACGTGTATTCCATGGCCCGACCCGGGCTGGCGATTATCAAGGTCGATATCCAGAATCAGTACTGGTCTGATCGCATCGAACAGGTGTGGGACAAGATGCGCAGCAAGATACGCGATATCGAGGACCAACTGCCGCCGGGGGCGCAAAAACCCATCATTGGCGACGACTTCGGGTTTGTTTTCGGGTTTTTGATCGGTATCAGTGCCGACGGCTACAGCTATGCCGAGCTGGATGAATACGTAAAGATAGTACGCAAGGAACTGCAGGTTATAGACAACGTGGCACGCGTGGATACCTGGGGCGTACAACCGCGCCGGGTTTTTCTGGAAATTTCGGAGACCCAGTTATCCCAACTGGGTATCACCGGCAACCAGGTTCGCAACACCTTGCGACAACAAAACCTGGTAATTGACGCCGGCGGCACCGACCTGCAGAGTCAGCGTTTTCGCATGACCGTTACCGGTGAGTTTGACTCGCCCGAAGCGATCGGCAACCTGGCTATAGCCGGTGTTGGAGCCCGTGATCGTGTGCAGGGCATGCGCGGTGACGAAATCATCCGCCTGCGCGATATTGCGACGGTCACCGTGGGTTACCAGGACCCTGCAACCGCTGTAATGCGCATGGACGGAAGACCTGCTATAGCCCTGGCGGCTGCGCCGGTGGCCGGCGTTAATGTGGTGACGGTGGGACGTGCCATCGATAGTCGTTTGCAGGAAATTACGGCGGCATTGCCTATTGGCATCGAGCTGGAGAAAATCTCCTGGCAGTCCGACATCATCAGCGATTCCATCAGTGATTTCATGGTCAGCCTGGCCCAGGCGGTGGGCATTGTGCTGGTCATACTGGCGGTCACCATGGGGCTCAGGGTGGGGATCATTATCGGCTTGAGCGGCCTGGTATTCGCCATTCTCGGCACCATGCTGGTGATGTCTATCATAGGCATAGACCTGCACCGCATCTCGCTGGGTGCCATGATTATTGCGATGGGCATGATGGTGGACAATGCCATTGTCGTAGTCGATGGCTTCGTGGTGCGCATGAAACAGGGCATGGAGCGCAACGCGGCGGCCATCGAGGCCGCATCCTTGCCTTCGGTACCGCTGCTGGGCGCCACCATAGTGGCGTGCATGGCTTTTTACCCGATCTTCGCATCCGACTTCGATACCGGTGAGTATGCGGGTTCCTTATTTACGGTTGTGGCTATATCCCTGATCATCAGCTGGTTGCTTTCCCAGACCCTCACGCCATTGATGTGCGTAATGTTTCTGCCTGACGCCAAAGACGAGGGCGACAAGGACCCTTACGATACAGCGCTTTTTCGTGGCTTTGGCGGCGTGCTGGAGAGCTGTATCCGCCGTCGACGTATCTTCATGCTGTGTATGTTGGGTTTGCTGGGTGTCTCCATCTGGGGCTTCGGCAAAGTGGAACAGCTGTATTTCCCGGATGCCAACCGCACCCAGTTTATGGTCGATTACTGGCTGGAGGAGGGCTCGCGCATCGAGAAGACTACCGCCGGCGTCGCTGAACTGGAAAGAGAGCTGGAGACCTACGAGGAAGTCGCACTGATCAGCAGTTTTATAGGCGCCGGGCCACCGCGCTTTTACCTGCCGGTAAGCCCGGAGAGTAACTACCCGTCCTATGCCCAGTTAATAGTCAACACGCATACCCTGGACCAGGTGCCTGCTGTCATCGCGAGGCTGAACGCCTGGCTGGTCGACAACAACACCGATGCCATAGTACGAGTGCGGCCCTATGCGGTAGGCGCCTTCGACGACTGGAAGTTTGAAGCCCGTTTTGCCGGTCCCGCTTCAGCCGACCCGGAGGTATTGCGCGACCTGGCAGCGCAGGGCATGACCATATTGCGCGATAGCGACTACGCCGCTGAAATTCGCAGCAATTGGCTGAACCCCTCGCGAGAGCTGCAATTAAACTACAACGAAAACCGGGCGAGTTTCGTCGGCGTCACCCGCGAGGATGTGGGCGGCACCACCCGCCGGGCGGTAGACGGCATCACCGTCGGACTGTACCGGGAAAGTGACGAGCTGATTCCCATCGTCTTGCGCTCTGAGCAGCGCGTGCGTGACAGCGCGGCGATGGACCTGGAACTGCTGCAACTGATGCGGCCTGACTCCACTGATACCCTGCCGCTTTCCCAGGTCGTCGATGGCAGTGAATTCGTGTGGCGGGAAAACGTTATCTGGCGATGGGATCGCAAGCGCGCGATTACGGTGCAGGCTGGCATCCGCAACGGTACCGCCCCCGCTTTGATGACAGATGTACGCGCCAAGTTCGAAGCCATCCCGCTGCCCCTGGGTTATACCCTGGAATGGGACGGCGAATACAATAGCCAGCTTGAATCCACCGAGGCACTGCTACCGGGGTTTGGCCCCGCTGCTATCATTATACTGTTCATTATCGTAGCCCTGTTCAATGCTTTCCGTCCGCCCATGATCATCGTTCTGGTCATTCCCTTTGCCGTTATAGGCATTACCTTCGGCTTGCTCATTACCGGTACCCCCTTCGGCTTCATCGCCTTGCTGGGCGGTATGAGCCTCATTGGCATGATGATCAAGAATTCGGTGGTGCTGCTGGATGAGATAGACCAGAACCTCGGGCGGGGACTGGCTCGATACCAGGCGGTGAAGCAGGCAGCCGTGTCGCGCCTGTCTCCGGTGTGCAATGCGGCAGCCACTACCGTGTTTGGTGTGATCCCATTGATGTCGGATCAGTTCTGGGTGGGTTTGGCGGTCACTATCATGTTTGGCCTCGCGTTTGGTACGGTCCTGACCATGCTGGTGGTGCCGGTGCTGTACGCCATGTTTTACAAAGTGGAGCCGGATTAAGCGGTTTAACGTCTCCTGTACCCCGAGCGTTGCGCTCCAGCGTTTTCCCTGGGCAGGTTTACCGTGGCCTCGCGATGCTCTCCCGGCAACAGGTTCTCCAGGCGCCATTGGCCAATCGCCACACGTATCAGCCGCAGGGTGGGAAAGCCTACCGCGGCGGCCATGCGCCTCACCTGCCGGTTGCGCCCCTCGCGAATACTTAACTCCAGCCAACTGTCCGCTACGGATTTGCGTTCCCGTACCGGCGGTACGCGCGGCCATAGTTGCGGCGGCGCTACTCGTTTGGCCCGAGCGGGCAGGGTGGGGCCATCCTTGAGTTGCAGTCCGCTACTGAGTTGCCCCAGGGCTTCATCGGTGATGTCACCTTCCACCTGCACCAGGTAGGTTTTCGTTTGCTTGTGCCGCGGGTTGGCGATCTGTTGCTGCAAGCGACCATCGTCAGTGAGTAACAGTAGCCCCTCGGAGTCGTAATCCAGTCGCCCGGCCGCGCGAAAACCGGGGGCAGAGAGGTAGTCCGCCAGCGTTGCGCGGCCCTCGCTGTCGGTAAACTGGCTCAGTACCTGGAAAGGTTTGTTCAGCAGGATGATTTTCGCCATTGAGATTCCGTTTCGGTTCAATTTTCCTCGCCAGCGCGAGTGCTTGTCTGTGCAATCATGCTACACTATCGCCCGCTTCACTTCGGGGCGGTATTACCTGTACCAGTCCTGACATTCCAAGAACCCAGCAGCTACGGAGTACATTATGGGCTACAAGCATATTCAGGTTCCTTCCGAAGGTGACAAAATCACCGTCAATGAAGATTTCAGCCTGAACGTCCCGGACAATCCTATCATTCCCTACATCGAGGGCGACGGTATCGGCGTTGATATCAGTCCCGTAATGATCGATGTGGTCAATGCCGCAGTCAATAAGGCTTACGGCGGCAAGAAGAAAATTTCCTGGATGGAAATCTTTACCGGAGAGAAAGCCGCCGAGCTGTACGATGGCGACTGGTTCCCGGAAGAAACCCTGGAGGCGATCAAGGAGTACTCGGTCGGTATCAAGGGTCCCCTGACCACACCCGTGGGCGGTGGCTTCCGCTCTCTTAACGTGGCACTGCGCCAGGAACTTGATCTCTACACCTGCCTGCGCCCGGTGCGCTGGTTCGAGGGCGTGCCCTCACCGGTGAAGGATCCCGGCGCCTGCAACATGGTGATCTTCCGCGAGAACTCTGAAGACATTTACGCCGGGGTGGAATACCAGGCCGGTACACCAGAAGCACAGAAAGTGGTGGATTTCATAATCAATGAGATGGGCGCCACCAAGATACGTTTCCCGAATAATGTCGGGATCGGTATCAAGCCTGTGTCGGAAGAGGGTACCAAGCGACTGGTGCGCAAGGCGATTCAGTACGCCATCGACCAGGACCTGCCTTCTGTAACCCTGGTACACAAAGGCAACATCATGAAGTTCACCGAGGGTGCCTTCCGCGACTGGGGTTATGAACTGGCCCAGGAAGAATTCGGCGGTGAATTGCTGGACGGCGGCCCCTGGGTTTCCATAAAGAACCCCCAGACTGGCAATGAGATCATCATCAAGGATGTGATCGCAGACGCCATGCTGCAGCAGATTCTGACCCGCCCGAAAGAGTACAGTGTGGTTGCCACCCTGAACCTGAACGGCGATTACCTGTCTGACGCCCTGGCGGCACAGGTAGGCGGTATCGGTATCGCCCCCGGAGCCAACCTGAGTGACACCATTGCCCTGTTCGAAGCGACCCACGGCACCGCGCCGAAGTACGCTGGCCAGGACAAGGTAAACCCCGGATCGCTGATTCTCTCTGCGGAAATGATGCTGCGTCATATGGGCTGGAATGAAGCCGCTGACCTGATTATCAATGGCATGAATGGCGCTATCCAGAACGGCACGGTGACCTATGATTTCGAGCGCCTGATGGACGGCGCTACGTTGCTGAGCTGCTCGGAGTTCGGCCAGGCGATCGTAGACTCCATGTAATATCGCAACAAGCAGTATCCGGAAGGGCTCGTGATTTCACGGGCCCTTTTTTTTTGTTTTCTCCCATATTAGTGGGGTGGCCTGTCAAGGGATCTTTTGCGCTATGCGGCCAGCTCGATCGCGGTATACCCCCGGCGTTCCGAAACCCAGTCACTTCGGGGGTATACGCCAATGTGGTCGACCGCCTGGCCTGGAGACCCCATCGAACTCTAATTCCCACTGGTGGTGCAGCTGGGCCGGCTAGAAAAGCGTACAGGTAATCCACAGGGCAGCTTTGCCCCACCTTGAATTCTCGTATAATGTAGCCATATAAGGTCTTTGGGCAGTCAATCGAATTGTGAGTAGTTTTGTGGAAGGCATCCGACAGGATAGTGTGTTGCGTATGAGTAAGGAGGAACACGATTCTGACGGCGGTCTGGTGCTGCAGGAATCCAAGCCTGAGCTCAAGCGTCCGCCATTGTTCAAGGTCGTATTGATGAACGACGACTATACCCCCATGGAGTTTGTGGTTGAGGTGCTGGAGACGTTTTTTCGTATGAACCGGGAGCAGGCCACCCATGTTATGCTGACGGTGCATACAAAGGGGAAAGGCGTATGCGGGATTTTTACCCGGGATATCGCCGAAACCAAGGCCGCCCAGGTGAACCAGTATGCCCGGGAGAACGAACACCCGTTATTGTGTGAGATCGAAGCATCGGAGGGCTGAGGCCCGGGGAGCGGTATCTATGCTGAGCAAGGACCTGGAACAGACGCTGAACGACGCCTTCAGGGGCGCCCGGGCCAAGCGCCACGAGTTTATGACGGTCGAACACCTGTTACTGGCGCTGCTGGATAACAACGATGCTATCCGCGTGCTCAAGGCCTGTGGTGCCGACATCGGTGGCCTGCGCGGTGATCTGGTGGAGTTTGTCGACGCCACAACGCCGCTGATCCCCGAGGACGAGGAAGATCGTGATACCCAGCCCACCCTGGGCTTTCAGCGGGTATTGCAGCGAGCGGTATTCCATGTCCAGTCCTCCGGTAAGAGCGAGGTGACCGGGGCCAATGTACTGGTAGCGATATTCAGCGAGCAGGAAAGCCAGGCCGTGTTTTTCCTCAAGACCCAGAGCGTGGCGCGCCTGGACGTGGTGAACTACATCACCCATGGTATCTCCAAGGTGTCCAATGACGACGATAGTGGTGAACCCGGACCGTCGGAATCCGTCGAGGGCGGCGAGCAGGAAGGGGAATCCAATCCGCTGGACAGTTACTCCACCAATCTCAATGAAGAGGCCGCCCTGGGTCATATCGATCCGCTGATAGGGCGTATAGCCGAGGTGGAGCGGGTAGCGCAGATTCTCGCCCGTCGGCGCAAGAACAACCCCTTGCTGGTGGGTGAATCCGGCGTGGGCAAGACCGCTATAGTGGAGGGCCTGGCGAAGAAAATCGTTGACGGTGATGTGCCGGATATTCTCAAGGACAGCGTGGTCTATTCCCTGGACCTGGGCTCACTGCTGGCGGGCACCAAGTACCGCGGCGATTTCGAAAAACGTTTCAAGGGCCTGTTGGCCGAGCTTAAAAAACGCGATCACGCCATCCTGTTCATCGACGAAGTGCATACTATTATCGGGGCCGGCGCGGCTTCCGGCGGAGTGATGGACGCCAGTAATCTGTTAAAGCCGCTGCTCAGTTCGGGTAAATTGCGCTGTATCGGCTCCACTACTTTCCACGAGTACCGCGGTATTTTTGACAAGGATAAGGCACTCAGTCGTCGCTTCCAGAAAATCGACGTGATGGAGCCCAGTCCTGACGACGCCTACAAGATTCTCAAGGGCCTGAAATCCCGTTTCGAGGAGCACCACGGACTGCGCTACACCGATCGGGCTTTGCGCGTGGCAACAGATCTGTCAGCACGCTATATCACCGATCGTTTCCTGCCCGATAAAGCGATTGATGTCATTGATGAGGCCGGCGCCTACCAACAGTTGCTGGCGCCCTCCAAACGCAAGAAAGTGGTTGGTGTGGGTGATATTGAGGCTGTTATTGCGAAAATCGCACGTATTCCCCCGAAAACAGTAAGCAGCGACGACAAAAGCACACTGCAGAAACTGGAGCAAAACCTGAAAATGGTAGTGTTCGGGCAGGATGAGGCCATCTCCAGCCTGGCAACTTCCATCAAGCTGGCCCGTGCGGGCCTCAGGTCTGGCGACAAACCCATTGGCTCGTTCCTTCTGGCCGGTCCTACCGGCGTGGGCAAGACCGAGGTCACTCGCCAGTTGGCAGGCATTCTCGGTGTGGAACTTATCCGTTTCGATATGTCGGAATACATGGAGCGGCACACCGTATCGCGACTGATCGGGGCGCCTCCGGGTTACGTGGGGTTCGATCAAGGGGGGCTGCTGACTGATGCGGTAACCAAGCATCCCCATGCGGTGGTACTGCTGGATGAAATAGAAAAGGCTCATCCGGAAGTGTTCAACCTGTTACTGCAGGTAATGGATCACGGCACCCTGACCGACAACAATGGTCGCCAGGCGGATTTCCGCAATGTGATCCTGGTGATGACCACCAATGCCGGCGCTGAGAGTATCAGCCGCCGCACCATTGGCTTTACCGCCCAGGACCATAGCACCGATGGTATGGAAGCCATTAACCGCATGTTTACACCCGAATTCCGTAATCGTCTGGACAGCATTGTGCAGTTCCAGCCACTGGGCGAGGACGTGATCCTGACAGTGGTAGACAAGTTCCTGACCGAATTGCAGGGCCAACTGGACGAGAAGCGGGTTACCCTCGATGTCGACGAGGATGCGCGCCTGTGGCTGGTGGAAAAGGGCTACGACATCCATATGGGCGCCCGGCCCATGGAGCGTGTCATCCAGGAATACATCAAGAAACCGCTGGCGGAAATGGTACTGTTCGGTTCACTGGCGCAATCGGGCGGCACCGCGCTGGTCCGCCTGAACAAGGCGGACGACAAGCTGGATGTGACGGTAGAAGAAAAAGAAGCTGAGCTCGAGGAGAGCTAGCAGACCCTAGCGTTCGCGGTAGGTAATGCGCCCTTTGGTCAGGTCGTAGGGTGTTAATTCAACACGAACCTTGTCGCCGGTGAGGATGCGGATGTAGTTCTTGCGCATTTTCCCGGAGATGTGCGCGGTCACGACGTGGCCGTTTTCCAGCTGTACACGAAAGGTGGTGTTGGGCAGGGTGTCGATCACCTCGCCTTCCATTTCAATTTGGTCTTCTTTTGCCATCAGGCAACATTCCTCGAAAAAACAAGGGGCGCATTTTGCCTGAAAGCCGGGTTCAGTACCAGCCGAAAAAATGCCAATTGCTGACCCTGTCAGGACGGGCTTAATGAACCGGTTCGAGTAATGCGACTGGCGCTGATCAGCTGATAGCAGGGGTATTCGTGGCGAGGCCTAGAGCAGGCTGGTCCAGCGGCTGTTGACGTACAGCTCCAGCGGCCGAAATTCGGCCTTATAGGCCATTTTCTGACAGTCGCGAATCCAGTACCCCAGGTACAGGTATTCCAGTCCCATTTCGCGTGTTTTCCCGATCTCCCAGAGGATAGCGAAACTGCCCAATCCGCGCTTTTTCTCTTCTGGA